>Ga0105239_10010852_pt1 | contig 10177 bp, 10 predicted proteins | sample KBSC44metaG_FD_92761 | JGI IMG/M metagenome (GOLD analysis project Ga0105239, IMG submission 92761) | Corn rhizosphere microbial communities from Kellogg Biological Station, Michigan, USA - KBS C4-4 metaG | ecosystem: Host-associated > Plants > Roots > Rhizosphere > Soil | place: Michigan, USA...
GCGAGCCCGAATCGAGCCCGCCCGCGCCGCAGATGTTCGGCAACGCCGGCCGCGAGCACATGGAGCGCTACGGGTCGACCCCCGACCACTACGCCTGGATCGGCTGGAAGAACCACCGCCACTCGGTCAACAACCCGTACGCCCAGTTCCAGGACGAGTACACGCTGGACGAGATCAAGCAGGCCAAGGTCATCCACGAGCCGCTGACCAAGCTGCAGTGCTCGCCGACCTCGGATGGATCGGCCGCCGCGGTGATCGCGTCCGAGCGCTTCGTCGACGAGCACGGCCTCGGCGACCGCGCGATCGAGATCGCCGGCCAGGCCATGGTCACCGACCTGCGCAGCTCGTTCGAGGACGAGAGCTGCATCAAGATCGTCGGCTACGACATGAGCCGCGAGGCCGCCAACCGCGCCTACGAGGAGGCGCAGGCCGGACCGCAGGAGGCCCAGGTCGTCGAGCTGCACGACTGCTTCTCGGCCAACGAGCTCATCACCTACGAGGCGCTCGGCCTCGCCGAGGAGGGCCACGGCCACGAGCTCGTCGACGCCGAGGACACCACCTACGGCGGGCGCTGGGTGGTCAACCCGTCCGGCGGGCTGATCTCCAAGGGCCACCCGCTGGGCGCGACCGGACTGGCCCAGTGCAGCGAGCTGACCTGGCAGCTACGCGGCACCGCCGATGCGCGCCAGGTCGAGGGCGCGACCACCGGCATCCAGCACAACATCGGGCTGGGCGGAGCAGCGGTGGTGACTGTGTACCGTCCAGCCGAGTGACCGACGACGAGATCAGCTACGACGAGCGCGGGCTCGTTCCCTGCATCGTCCAGGACTGGCGCACGGGTGAGGTCCTCACGCTCGCGTACATGAACGCGGAGGCGCTGAGCAGGACGCGCGAGACCGGCGAGATGCACTTCTGGAGCCGCTCGCGCGACGAGCTCTGGCACAAGGGCGCGACGTCGGGCAACACCCAGCGCCTGAAGGCCCTGCGCCGAGACTGCGATGGCGACGCGCTGCTCGCGCTGGTCGAGCCGGCCGGCCCCGCCTGCCATACCGGCGAGCGCACCTGCTTCCACAACGGCGACACCGAGACGGCGGCGCCGCACGAGGCGCTGCCCGCGCTCGAGCGCGTCCTCGCGCAGCGCGACCGCGAGCGCCCCGAGGGCTCGTACACGACGACGCTGCTGGCCGACCCGCCCTTGATCGGAGACAAGGTGCGCGAGGAGGCCGACGAGGTGGCGCGCGCGGCCGCGGGCGAGACCGACGAGCGTGTGGCCGAGGAGGCCGCCGACGTCCTCTACCACCTCGACGTGCTCCTGCGCAGCCGCGGCCTGGGCCTCGCCGAGGCCGAGGAGGTGCTCAATGCCCGTCGCCGCTGAGCGCACGCTCGTCCCGGTCACCGAGCGCTTCATCGACGACTGCGAGACCCCGGTCTCCGCCTTCCTGAAGCTGCGCGAGGCCGGCCCGGCCTTCTTGCTCGAGTCGGCCGAGCAGGGCACCCGCGTCGGACGCTGGTCGTTCATCGGCTTCCGTCCGCACAAGGTCGTGCGCTGGTCGCTCGAGGACGGCGGCGACCCCTACGCGCTCGCTGCGGCCGAGGTCGCCCGCCACGCCCAGCAGCCGCTGACCGGCGCCGACGCCCCGCCCTTCACCGGCGGCGCCGTGGGCTACTTCGGTTTTGACCTGGTGCGCACGGTCGAGCCGCTGGGGGAGCCCAACCCCGACGTCCTCGGCCTGCCCGACATGGCGCTGATGCTCTCCGACGCGCTCGTCGTCTTCGACCACCTCAAGCACACGGTCACCGTGCTCGCCCACGGCGATGACGCCCGCGACACCATCGCGCACGTGCGCGAGCGCCTGAACGGTCCGGTGCCCAAGCGCCCCGACGCCGGCTCGCGCACGATGCCGACGTTCACGCCCAACATGCCCCGCGAGCAGTTCGAGGGCATGGTCTCGCGCATCATCGAGTACGTCTTCGCCGGCGACTGCTTCCAGGTCGTGCCGTCACAGCGCTGGTCGGCGCCGGTCCCGGTGGACGCGTTCTCGATCTACCGCGGCCTGCGCGCGGTCAACCCGTCGCCGTACATGTACTTCCTCGACTTCGAGGACTTCCAGATCGCCGGCGCCAGCCCCGAGCCGCTGCTGACCGTCGCCGGCCGCGAGGTCTCCACGCGGCCGATCGCGGGTACGCGGCCCCGCGGCGACGACGCCGAGGCCGACCGCCGCATCGCCGAGGAGCTGCTCGCCGACGAGAAGGAGCGGGCCGAGCACGTGATGCTCGTCGACCTCGGCCGCAACGACCTCGGCCGCGTCTGCGAGTTCGGCACGGTCAACGTCGACAGCTTCATGACCGTCGAGATCTATTCGCACGTCATGCACATCGTCTCCAGCGTCTCCGGCCGCCTGCGCGAGGATGTCGGCGCGATGGACGCCCTGCGCGCGACCCTGCCCGCGGGCACGCTGAGCGGCGCGCCCAAGGTACGCGCGATGCAGATCATCGACGAGCTCGAGCCGGTCAAGCGCGGCGGCTACGGCGGCGCCATCGGCTGGCTCTCCTACGGCGGCGACCTCGACACCTGCATCCACATCCGCACCGTGGTGGTCAAGGACGGCGTGGCCCACGTGCAGGCCGGCGGCGGCACGGTCGCCGACGCCAAGCCCGACTACGAGTACGAGGAGTCGGTGGCCAAGGCCCGCGGCGTGCTCAAGGCCATCGAGCTGGCAGTGGAGCAGCGCGACTGGGCCTGATGCGCGTCCTCGTCGTCGACAACTACGACTCCTTCGCCTACAACCTCGTCCAGTACCTGGGCGAGCTCGGCGCCGAGGTCGAGGTCTTCCGCAACGACCAGGCCGACCCCGACCGCCTGATCGAGCGCGCCTATGACCGCGCCGTGGTCTCGCCCGGCCCGTGCACGCCCGACGACGCCGGCATCAGCCTGGCCGTCACCCGGCGCTTCCCCGAGGCCGGCGTGCCCACGCTGGGCGTGTGCCTGGGCCACCAGGCCATGGCCCAGGCCTTCGGCGCCACGGTCATGCGCCACGAGCCGGTGCACGGCAAGACGACCGAGATCGAGCACGACGGCCGCACGATCTTCGCCGGGCTGCCCCGGCCCCTGACCGTCGGGCGCTACCACTCGCTCGTCGTCGACGCCGACTCGCTCCCCGACGTCCTCGAGCCCACCGCCAGCGGCGGCGGCGTGCTCATGGGCGTGCGGCACCGCCGCCTGCCCGCCGAGGGCGTCCAGTTCCACCCGGAGTCGGTATTGACCGACGCCGGCAAGCAGCTGCTCGAGAACTTCCTTGCCCAACCCGACGCTCACTGAGGCGATCGACGCGCTGGCCTCGGGCCGCGACCTGACCGCCGACGAGGCGGCGGCCGTGCTGCGCGAGATCATGGCCGGCGACGCCTCCGAGGTGGAGATCGCCGGCTTCCTCGTCGGCCTGCGGACCAAGGGGGAGACCGAGGAGGAGCTCGAGGGGCTTGCCCGCACCATGCGCGAGCTGGCCACGCCGGTCGACGTCGGCCGCGACGACCTGCTCGACACCGCCGGCACCGGCGGCGGCCGCCCGACCTTCAACGTCTCCACCACGGCGGCGCTGATCGCGGCGGCCGCGGGCTGCAGCGTGGCCAAGCACGGCAACCGGTCGGCCACCGGCCTGTCCGGGTCGGCCGACCTGCTCGAGGCGCTGGGTGCCCGCATCGACCTCGAGCCCGACGCGGTGGCGCACTGCATCCGCGAGGTGGGCTTCGGGTTCATGTTCGCCCCCGCCCACCACCAGGCGACGCGGTTCGTGATCCCGGTGCGCAAGGAGCTGGCGGTGCGCACGATCTTCAACTTCCTCGGTCCGCTGACCAACCCCGCCGGCGCCACGCGGCAACTCATCGGCGTCTCCGACCCCCGGTACCTTGACGTGATGGCGGGAGCGTTGGCGCGCCTGGGGGCGCAGAGGGCATTGGTAGTGTCCAGCCACGACGGTCTGGACGAGATGAGCACGGCGGCATCCACCCGGGTGGTCGAGGTGTCGGGGGGTCAGGTCAGGCGCTACGAGGTGGCGCCCGATGACGTCGGCCTGAGCGTCTCCGCACCCGACGCGATCAGCGGCGGCCCACCCGCGCACAACGCGCAGGTCACGCGGCGCATCTTCGCGGGCGAGCCCGGCGCCGAGCGCGACCTCGCCCTGCTCAACGGCGGCGCCGCCATCTACGCCGGCGGGCGGGCCGAGACGCTGGCCGAGGGGGTGCAGGTCGCCGCCGAAGCGGTGGACTCCGGGGCGGCGCAGCGCACGCTGGACGCCTTCGTGGAGCTGACGCGAAGTCGATGAGCGTGCTGGACCGCATCGTCGACGCCACCCGCCACGACGTCGCCCAGCGCCGGCGCGAGGTGCCCCTTGCCGAGCTTGAGCAGGCCATCCAGGGCCGGGAGGACCGCCCGTTCTCCGAGGCCCTGATCGGGCCCCGGCTGTCGCTGATCGCCGAGTACAAGCGCCGCTCGCCCTCGGCCGGCCTGCTGCGGGAGGGCGACGGGGTGCGCGAGGTCGTCTCCGCCTACGAGCGCGCGGGCGCCGCGGCGCTGTCCGTGCTCACCGAAAACCACCACTTCTCCGGGTCGCTGGACGACGTGCGCGAGGCGCGCGCCGCGTCCAGCCTGCCCATCCTGCGCAAGGACTTCGTCGTCGACCCCTACCAGGTCTACGAGACCGCGGCCGTGGGCGCCGACGCGATGCTGCTGATCGTCGCGGCGCTGGGCCGCCACGACCTCGAGCGCCTCTACATCGAGGCGCGGGGCCTCGACCTCGACGTGCTGGTCGAGGTGCACTCCGAGCGCGAGCTCGACCAGGCGCTGGAGATCGACGCCGACGTCATCGGCATCAACAACCGCAACCTCGCCGACCTCGAGGTCGACCTCGAGACCACGCTGGAGCTGCTGGCCCACGTGCCCGCCGGCAAGACCGTGGTCTCGGAGTCCGGCTACTCGACCCGCGAGCAGCTCGACGAGCTCGACGAGGTCGGCGTGGACGCCGTGCTGGTGGGCGAGACCCTGCTGCGCGCCGAGGACGTCGAGGCGGCCTGCCGCGCGCTGACGGGCCTCCCCGAGGCTTAACCTCGAGCAGCGACGGTTCTTAACCGGGGTTGATGGGGCGCGCCCACACTGCGCCGCGATGACCTCTCCCAAGCGCGCGCCGTTCCTCGCCTTCGTGTCTGCCCTCCTCGGCGGAGCCATCGTCGCCGTCCTCCTCGTCGCCTTCGGCGCCGTCGGGTCCAACTCCACGAAGACCGTGGTCCAGCAGGCACCGCTGTCCGAGCCCGTGCAAGAGGGCAGCACGCGCGGCCTCACCGCCCGCGACATCTACAAGCGCGACGCCCCCGGCGTCGCCTTCGTCCGGGCCAACATCGTCCAGCAGACCCAGTCCCCGTTCGGCGCCGGCCCGATGGCCCAGCAGGGCACGGCCACGGGCTCGGGCTTCGTGATCGACAAGAACGGCTCGATCCTCACCAACGCCCACGTGGTCGCGGACGCCACCAAGATCACCGTCTCGTTCGGGAACAAGGAGTCCGTGCCCGCCCAGGTGGTCGGTCGCGACGTCTCGGATGACCTGGCGCTGATCAAGGTCAACGCGTCGGGCCTCGACCTCAAGCCGCTGGCCCTCGGCGACGCGCGCTCGGTGCAGGTCGGTGACCCGACCATCGCCATCGGCAACCCGTTCGGCCTCGACCGCACGCTGACCACCGGCGTCGTCTCGGCCCTGCAGCGCAAGATCCAGGCCCCCAACGGCTTTGCCATCAACAACGTCATCCAGACCGACGCCGCCATCAACCCCGGCAACTCGGGCGGCCCGCTGCTCGACGCCGCCGGCCGCGTCATCGGCATCAACTCCCAGATCGAGACCGGCGGCAACGGCGACGGCAACGTCGGCATCGGCTTCGCCATCCCGATCAACACGGCCAAGAAGGCGCTGCCCCAGCTCCAGAAGGGCAACATCGAGCGCGGTTACCTCGGCATCACCGGCGCGACCGTCAAGCCCTCGATGAACCTCGCGGTCAAGCAGGGCGTGATCGTGACCTCGGTCGACCCGAACAGCGGCGCCGACAAGGCCGGGATCCAGCCCGCCCAGTCCAGCAACGGCGACCCCACCGGCGGCGGCGACGTCATCACCAAGGTCGACGGCAAGGACGTCAACGGCATCGAGCAGCTGCGCTCGGCCGTGAGCGGCAAGAAGCCGGGCGACAAGGTCACCCTGACCATCCTGCATGGCGGCCAGACCAAGGACGTCCAGGTCACCCTGGGCTCGCCGCCCACCGTGCTGGCCAGCGACGAGAACGGCGGCCAGGGCTCCCCGCAGATCCCGTAGCCACCCGGCCCCTACGATGGGGTCGTGGCACGGGTCAAGATCTGCGGCGTGACGAACGTCTCCGACGCCCAGCGCGCCGCCGACCTCGGCGCGTGGGCGCTCGGGATGGTGTTGTGGCCGGGCTCGCCGCGCCGCTGCGCGCGGGACGAGGCGGCGCGCATCAGCGCGGCCCTGCGCCGCCGCACCGAGCTGGCCGGCGTGTTCGTCGACGCGTCGCTGGACACCGTCGCCCGAGCCGCCGACGAGCTCGGGCTCACGCTGGTCCAGCTCCACGGCGACGAGGGGCCGAGCTACTGCGCCGAGGTCGCCCGGCGCACCGGTTGCAAGGTGATCAAGGCGGTCAAGGTGCGCACCCAGGCCGACCTGCGCGGGCTGCGTTCCTTCCACACCGACTTCCACCTGCTCGACTCCGGCTCGGCCGTCGCCCCCGGCGGCACCGGCGCGACGTGGGACTGGGCGCTGATCGACGAGCTCACCGGCGGCGTGCCGGTGATCGCCTCCGGGGGCCTGAATCCCGACAACGTGGCCGACGCGATCCGCGTGCTGCGGCCCTACGCCGTCGACACCGCCAGCGGCACCGAGTCCGAGCCCGGGGTCAAGGACCCGGCCAAGCTCGAGGCCTTCTTCGCGGCGGCCGCCGAGGCCTCGGTCGCGGCATGACAACGATCGAGCACCGCTTTGGGCCCTACGGGGGCCAGTACGTCCCCGAGACGCTGATGCCGGCGCTGGCCGAGCTCGAGCAGGGCTGGCTGGCCGCGCGCGAGGACCCGGCCTTCCGCGAGGCGCTCGCCGGGCTGCTGCGCGACTTCGCTGGGCGCCCGACGCCGCTGTACCGCGCCCGCCGCCTTTCCGAGACCATCGGGGCGCCGGTGTTCCTGAAGCGCGAGGACCTCCTGCACACCGGGGCGCACAAGCTCAACAACGCCCTCGGGCAGTCGCTGCTCGCGCGCCGCATGGGCAAGACGCGCGTGATCGCCGAGACCGGCGCGGGCCAGCACGGCGTCGCCACCGCCACCGCGTGCGCGCTGCTGGACGTCGAGTGCCAGGTCTACATGGGCACCGAGGACATGCGCCGCCAGCAGCCCAACGTCGAGCGCATGGGCCTGCTTGGCGCCACCGTCGTCCCCGTCGACGCGGGCACGCGCACGCTCAAGGAGGCCACGTCTGCGGCGATCCGCGACTGGGTGGCCAACGCCGGGAGCACCCACTACGTCATCGGCTCGGCCGTCGGCCCGGCGCCCTATCCGTCGCTGGTGCGCGACCTCCAGCGGGTCATCGGCGACGAGGCGCGCGTCCAGGTGTTGGAGCAGGCCGAGCGCCTGCCCGCCCGCGTCGTGGCCTGCGTCGGCGGTGGCTCGAACGCCATCGGCACCTTCACCGCCTTTCTGGACGACGACCAGGTCGAGCTCGTCGGCGTCGAGGCCGCGGGTGACGGCATCGAGACCGGCCGCCACGGCGCGCCGCTGACCGTGGGCGGACGCGCCGGCGTGCTGCACGGTGCCATGTCCGCCGTCCTGCAGGACGCCGACGGCCAGATCCTCGAGGCGCACTCGATCTCGGCCGGCCTCGACTACCCCGGCACCGGCCCGCAGCTGGCCGCGTTGCGCGACGCCGGGCGGGTGCGGTTCGAGGCGGTCACCGACGTCGACGCGCTCAGCGCCTTCCGCGCCATGGCGCGCCTGGAGGGGATCATCCCCGCGCTCGAGAGCGCGCACGCGATCGCCTGGCTGCTGGCCAACCCGCCCGTCGACCCCGACGCGCTGCAGCTCGTCTGCCTCTCGGGGCGCGGCGACAAGGACCTCGCCGAGGTCCTGGCCGCCGGATGAGCGAGCGCATCGCGGCCGCGTTCGCGGCCAACGGCAAGCGGGCGGCGCTCATGCCGTACCTGATGGGCGGCTTCCCGGACCTCGACACCTCGCGCCGGATCGGCGAGGCCTACGTCGACGCCGGCGCCGACCTCATCGAGCTCGGCGTGCCGTTCTCCGACCCGCTGGCCGACGGGCCGTCCATCCACGCGGCGGCGACCGCGGCGCTGCGCGCCGGGGCGACCGTCGACGGTGTGCTCGAGGTCGGCCGCGCGCTGGCGCGGCGGGTGCCGGTGGCGCTCATGGTCTACGCCAACCTCGTGCTGCGCCACGGCGCCGACGCGTTCGCGACCCGCCTGCGCGACGGCGGCATCGACGGGCTCATCGTGCCCGACCTTCCCAGTGAGGAGGCCGACGGCGTGCTCGCCGCGTGCGACGCGGCCGGGGTGGCGCTGATCCCGCTCGCTGCGCCGACCACGACCGACGACCGCCTGCGCCACATCGGCGCCCAGGCGCGCGGCTTCCTCTACACCGTGTCGCTCACCGGGATCACCGGCGAGCGCAAGGACCTGTCGGCCGGCCTGCCCGCGCTGCTCCACCGGGCCAAGGCCGCGACCGAAGTGCCGGTGGCGGTCGGCTTCGGCATCGGGACGCCCGCGCAGGCCCGCGAGGCGGCGGCGATGGGCGCCGACGGCGTCATCGTCGGCTCGCGCCTGGTCCGCGAGGCCACGGAGGCCGCCGATCCGCCCGCCGCGGTGGGCGCACTGGTCCGGGGCCTGGCCGCGGGGCTGGGGGATTAGACTCCCGCCTCCGCATGGGCCTCGTCGCCGCAACCGCCGCCGGTCTCGTCCTCTGGATCATCCTCTGGGCCATCGGCCTCAAGGCCTTCGACGCGTTCCTGATCACGCTGGTGATCGTGCTGCTGACCCAGGTGGTGCGGGGCCTGATGCCCCATTTGCCGGGCCGTCGCCAAGGTTGAACGGCGATTAACGGTGCTGGCGGTCGCTCCAGCCCTGCGCATAGAATCGCCGCCGGTGCAGGTGAGCTGTGCTTCAACACCCTTTCTGAGGAGGGAACCTTGAGAGTACGTCGGTTCGCATTCAGTGCGAGCCTGCTCGGCGCCGTGGCGTTGTTGATCTCCGCCTGCGGCTCGAGCAGTAGCAGTAGCAGTGGCGGTGGCTCGTGCGTGTCAGGGAACACGCTGACGATCTATTCGAGCCTTCCGTTCGACCCGACCGACAAGCCCCAGTCCCAGGACGTTGTCGACGGCGAGAAGCTCGCGCTCCAGAAGGCGGGCAACAAGGTCGGCAAGTACAACATCAAGTACGTGTCGCTTGACGACGCGACGCCGGCCGAGGGCAAGTGGGAGGCCGGCCAGGTCTCGTCCAACGCCCGTACGGCGGCGCAGAACCAGAACACGATTCTCTACCTGGGCGAGTTCAACTCGGGCGCGACGGCGGTCTCGCTGCCGATCCTCAACCGTTCGGGGATCCTGCAGATCAGCCCGTCGAACACCGCGGTGGGCCTGACCAAGAAGTCGGCCGACCCGGCCGAGCCGGCCAAGTACTACCCGACCGGCAAGCGCACCTACGGGCGCGTCGTCCCGGCGGACAACATCCAGTCGGCCGCCCAGGTGTCCTACATGAAGAGCCTCGGAGTGAAGAAGCTCTACGTGCTGGACGACAAGGAGGTCTACGGCAAGGGCGTGGGCGACGGAGTCGCCGCGGACGCCAAGAAGGCCGGCATCCAGGTGCTGGGCGACGAGGGGATCGACCCCAAGGCGGCCAACTACCGCTCGCTGGCGCAGAAGATGAAGTCGGCAGGAGCCGACGCGTTCTTCTTCGGCGGGATCACCGCCAACAACGCCGTTCAGCTGTGGGGCGACATCTTCGCCGCCAACCCCAACATCAAGGGCTTCGGCCCCGACGGCGTTGCCGAGACCTCGTTCTCGAGCAAGATCCCGGCGGCGACGATGCCCGACACCTACATCACCAACCCGACGCTGCCGGAGCAGCTGTACCCGCC
>Ga0105239_10010853_pt1 | contig 10176 bp, 8 predicted proteins | sample KBSC44metaG_FD_92761 | JGI IMG/M metagenome (GOLD analysis project Ga0105239, IMG submission 92761) | Corn rhizosphere microbial communities from Kellogg Biological Station, Michigan, USA - KBS C4-4 metaG | ecosystem: Host-associated > Plants > Roots > Rhizosphere > Soil | place: Michigan, USA...
CATACTCAGCCCGGTGGTTACCAGGACCCACACGCCGAGCCAGACGACGGCGTCGTAAACGACTCTCTCGGATCAGTGGATATCGCAGACTCCACGGGCCTCGATGAAAGCAAAGAGACCGGGGATGCGAAGCGGCTCAACAAGAATACCCGGGAAGACTGATCGCTTCACCTCAGGACACCCGATCTCACCTAAACGAAAACCCCGGCACGGGCCGGGGTTTTTCAATGCTGAAGAACGCGTTAATTACGCCTTGGCGGTAACGCGATCTACTTCCTTGAGGCGGGCAGCCTTGCCGCGCAGTCCGCGAATGTAGAAGAGCTTGGAGCGGCGAACCTTATAGCTGCGAACCTTCTCAACCTTATCCACGACCTTGGAATTGAAGGGAAAGATGCGTTCAACGCCCTGCCCAAAGCTCATTTTCCGCACGGTAAAGGTGCCCTGAGGCCCCCGGTTTACCGAAATCACAAGGCCTTCAAATGCCTGTAGGCGTTCCTTATCGCCTTCTTTAATCTTCACTTGCACGCGAACCTGGTCGCCGGGCACGAAATCGGGGAGATCGGTGCGCTTCAGCTTATCTGCCAGGCGCTGCATTACTGGATGGATAGACATAGCTTCTTCCTGCTGATGGACTCAGAGTCTTGATTCTAACAGAGAAGCACCCCAAAAGCCTAGTTTCGGCGGCTTTTCACGCTTGACGTCAGCCGAGGACGTCCGTGCCTCAAGAGCCAGACAGGGCAGGTCCCCGGCGGATGACAATCTCAAAACTCGATCCGCGCCGCTAGCTGCGCCTTACGCTGATCGGTCAGAAGCACCGTCGCATTGCCGAAATTGGTGGCGTTATCCAGCGTCGAATTGATCGAGTGCGAATCGAACCGCACACTGTTGGTTACGTTGAAGGTCTCCCAGCGAAACTGCAGCCGAGTGTGTTCCGTGATCGAAAAAGACTTGTTCAATCCCGCATCCCAGTCGTAGTAGCCGTCGCCACGGAGTGGATTCCGGGTACCCGAGTCGCCTGGCAGCGTGTAATCGAAGGCGGCGAACACCGCCTGGGGATCTGCGAACCGCTGCCCCAGTTTCCCATGTTTAGTGGCGCTGGATGGAATCTTCGCTGTCTGTGTGGCCCATCCCTCGATGTCCCAGTTGGTCGGCCAGTTGCCCCCTTCATTCACTGCGAATGGAAGGCCGCTCGTCCAGCGCACGATGCCTGTCGTCTGCCATCCTCCGAGCACTGCGTCCACGAGCCGGTTGCTGGTTCGCAGGAAGCGCCTTCCATGACCGGCCGGAACGTCCCAAACGTAATTCGCGTTGAGCTGGTGAGTCGCATCGTAGTCGGACACGCCGTAGAGCTGGTTGGGCGCCCAGGTATTGATGATCTGCGCATTGTTGTTCGCCCCAGAGGTGCTCAACCGTTCCGACTGCGAAGCGATGTCCATCGACTTTGAGTATGTGTAGTTCAGGTCTGCGAACATACCCGAGCCAATTTGCTGCCTGTAGACCACCTGCAAAGCATGGTAGTTGGAGTAGGCGATCGACCTCCATGCGTAGAGCGCTGAATACTGGTCGTGGTAGAAGCGATACGACGGATACGCACCAGACGGATTGATCCCCGCGCCGGTTTGCGATTCAGGCAAATCCAGCGAGAACAGCGCGTAAGTCTCGTTGTAAAGATTCTGCTGGAAGACCTGGTACACGTTTTGCGTTGCCGATGCGGGACCCGCGCCATAGCCCAGGTCCACGTTGTCGAGCGCACCGAAGAGCTGTTCCCAGTAGGGATTTGGAGCTACCGAGCTCACATCTGTGCCCGCCCTGACCAGCTTTGACATCTGCGCCGCTTCAGCAAAGTAGGACGATCCGCCGGCCTTCAGATTGATGGGCATGGCCACATCTTCCTGCGCAAGCAAGCGGTGAGCCAACCGACCCACATAAGCTACTTCGATCGAAGAGCCGTTGTGCAGTTGCCGCGCAATCGAGAAATCGAGGAGATGAGAATAGGGAGTCTTGATCTTCGAATCCATCCCCCAGCTGATTGCGAACAGGGACGTGTCCGGGACCGCCGGGAACCCCCCCGGGGGCGCAGCGGGAATCACCTCGGCAGGAATTGTCGTCAAGTCTGTGAAGCGAGGCGCAGAGCCCACTTCAACGGAACCCGGCACATTCGAAATCTGCGAAGAGAGCCCGAAGGAGCCTGTGGTATCGAACGTATTTACCGTCGCGGCGCCAAAATGGTCAAACACCATCGAATAACCGGCACGAATACTGCTCTTTCCATCGCCGAATAGCTTGTTCAGGAAGCCATCTCTTGCATTTGGCGAATACGCAAATGCGATTCTCGGACCGATGTCTTTCTTCTCCATCTTCCAGAAGTCGGGTTTTCCGTTTGATCGCCCATTCAAATCGAACCCAATCTCACCCACCGCGTTCGCAGCGCCACCCTGGGCGGCCTGCGATGCACTTCCCAGAAAATAGTCCGTCAATGCGTATGGACTGCAGGTTCCACCAGAAACCTTGCATGTTCCAACCTGCGTTCCGGTGGTTTCGACCGGCGGCTGCAGAAGCGAGTAACGAACTCCGTAAGTGATTGTCAGATTCTTCAGGGCCTTCCAGGAATCCTGCGCGTAAAACTCATACTCGTTCCAACGGTAGTCGCGCTTGAGAGGTGTTCCGAGTGGCAGCGCGGTGCCTTCTTTCGTGTAGTTGTAAACGGCGTCTCCTTCCGTGACTATTCCAACATCACTCAGAAGGGCCCCGTTGTAGCGGTTTTTGAAGCTCTTCGACACCGCCGGATATCCGTACGCCGCCGGATCAAACGCACCGCCATTCCCTGCAACGGTCGACCCGTTAGCAAGCCACCCCGCATTCATTTGTCCGTCGGGAAACGAATTCGCATTACTCTTTCGCTGATCGTCGATGAAGCGCAAATTCGCTCCGAATTGAAAGCTGTGATCACGCTTCGTCCACGAGAGATCGTCCACGACATTGTGCAGCGGGATAATCACACCCGTGCTGCGCGTGAATGCCTGCGGCGACGCGATCCCGTTAAAGCTTACTTCCGGCTGATTGGAAAGCCCTGAATTATCGACGCCCTGGCGAGTAAACCCATACCGCACCGCGTTGACAAGATTCGGCGTGATGATCGCCGTGTATCCGACGGCGAAGCCCTTATTGTTCGTCAACACGCGCGTTGATGGCGGCTGGCCGGGAAATGCCGGTGTTGTCGGCTCATCGTCGTTCTGCAGATTACCGCGCCAGAAAATGCTCTGCTTCCCGGAGATGTTCCAGTCGAGTCGCCCTGTGTAGGTGTTGTACGTCCGGTGCAGGTTGTACGGAAAGCGATAGCCTTGCGTGTTCAGCGAGTCGCCTTGGCTCGGGTCATTGGGCTCTGGATAATTCGCGAAGATAGCCAGTACATTCTGGTTGACGCCGATCCCCTGGGGGTCCATGCCTTGGATCTGCGCGGGCGTCAGAGTTGTGATGGTGCCCGATGCGTTTTCGTATTGGATGTTTCCGGCGCGAAGACTGTCGGTGGGCACAGTGCCTGCGTACACGCTTTCGCCTTCTGCGTCACGCCGCCCCTCGTAATTCGCGAAATAGAAAACGTGCTCCCGGAGGACCGGGCCACCAATCGAACCGCCGAATACATTCCGGATCAGCTTCGGGGGCCGGTTTTCCTCGCCTGCATCGAGTTGCTGTTGTTTATTGAAGAATGAGTTCGCTTCAAAGAGGCTGGAGCGGTTGTACTCGTACGCAGACCCATGAATATGATTGGTCCCGCTTTTGGTGATCAATCCAACCTGCGCTCCCGACGACCGCCCTTCGGCCGCATCCGGATTACTCGTTGTGACTCGAAACTCGGAGATCGAATCCTGTGTCACTCGCAGCACACTTGTAAATGCAAAACCGTTGTTGATGTCATTCACGTCCACGCCGTCAAGCGTGATGTTGGACTGGTCGCTGTGTCCGCCATTGACGGCACCGCTCCGCGAGTCGCTCGCGCTGTTGCCGACGGAATTCGTCCCATTATTCGAATCCGTCCGGCCGAGAAACGTAACTCCGGGCTGCAAACTCAGGAGATCGGGAACGTTCCTTCCCTCGATGGGCAAAGACGAGATGTGCTCCTGCGAGAATGCATTTCCAAGCGTGGCGTCCGTAGTGTTCAGCATAGGCTGCACATTCACTTCGACTTCAACGTCCTGGGTCACATTCGCAACCGACAAGGACACATCTTCCGTCGCGGGTTGCCCGACCAGCAGATTCATCCCTCGCTTCTCCACCGAGGCAAATCCCTGGTTGCTCACTTTGAGCGAATACTCTCCTGGAGGTAGCTGGGCGAATTGATACTGGCCCGTTGAGTCTGTCGTTCCTTGCCGCACTGCTCCAGTCGCCATAAGGGTAAGCTCACAGCGCGCGCCGGAAATGGCAGCGCCGCTCGAGTCGGTCACATGACCGCGAAGCGAAGTAGTGGCCTGGCCAAACGCCATGAAACTGCAAGCGAAAACACAGAAAAGCAGGGCAAAAGCCGTACGCGCGAGACGCATAGGGGACTCCTCCAGATATCGAAAAATTTTCAGCGACCGAAAGTTCGGGAAAGACCTGCAGGGATCCGCTTCCGATGATTGGGGAAAATATCCGGAGCGGCTTCCTCACCGAGTTGTTCCTTTGTACACTAGCGCCCGCCGATCACGAAACTGGATTTTCTTTTTACGGCGAGCGAGACGGTCGGAGCGGATCAAAGGAGAGACCAAGCGGAAAGGCGGCTGTGCGAATTTTTCCTGGAGCGAGAGGGCGTTGTCTCGTGCTATTCCGAGGTGGGTGGGAGAGGGAAGGGCTGTAAACGTCGTGCAGGATTTGCCCGGAATCAAATAAGCAGAAAACCGAGACCGGGCTTGTGTAGTGCGAACGGTTAAATCGAGGCCGCATTTATTGAGCCAGCCGAATCATCCCCGCGGCTGGGAGAGTTCAGGTTCATCGTTGGGATTCAACGGTTTTGCGAGGTTCTCGACTGCTTCTTTGCTGTCGACAACCTTATTGCCTCGCCACGATCCACGGGCACGAACAGCATACTTTCCTTCTTCCTTCTATTCGATGAGGTAGTGCTTTTCTGTGCTCATTCTCCCTCCCGCAACTGAGATGCGAACTGGAGAGAATTGGAAGGCGGCTGAAGGTGGCTTCGCGGGAAAAAGTCGCGGCTGCACGGACCACGCAGAAGTCTGGGAGAATGAATTCATGAAGCGCGCCCGCATCATCGGCTCCGGCCCCAACGGCCTTTCCGCCGCCATCGCCCTCGCGCGAGCCGGAGTCGCTGTTGAGGTCTTCGAAGCAGAGAGCGTCCCCGGCGGCGGCGCGCGCACGCTTCCACTTACACTTCCCGGCTTCCTGCACGACTTTGGATCCGCAGTTCATCCCATGGCCGCCGGATCGCCATTTTTCGCAACGCTCCCGCTCGCCGAGCACGGGCTTGAATGGATTCACGGAGACTTCCCACTTGCGCATCCGCTCGACGACGGCAGCGCCGTACTGCTTCATCGGGATCTTGCCGCACAGGACAGGGAACTCGGCCTCGACGCCAAGGCGTGGCGCAGCCTTGTTCAACCTATCGTCGACAAGTGGGACATCTTCGCGGACGAGGCGCTCGGCCCCGCAGTCCGCATCCCGAAACATCCCTGGCTTATGGCCCGCTTCGGCGTCGCGGCATTCCAGCCTGCCCGTCGCATCGCAAACCGGCATTTCAGAAGCCCTCGAACTCGCGCTCTCTTCGCTGGACTTGCCGCACATTCGTTCCTCAAGCTTGACGATGTACTGACATCGGCTATTGCGCTGGTTTTTGCTGCTATCACTCCCAAGGTTGGATGGCCTATCCCGCGCGGTGGATCGCAGTCCATCACGCAAGCCCTGCTCCGCACCTTTGAGAGCCTCGGGGGCAAACTCCATACCGGCGTCCGTATTGATGCCGCAGCCTTTCGCGCGTGGAATGCGCCCGATGTGATCACCCTGTTCGATACGTCGCCGAGCCAACTCGTCGACATCGCGGGCGACTGCCTGACGCCTGGGTTTCGCGAGCTCATGACGCGGTTCAAACGAGGGCCTGGCGCATTCAAGATCGACTACGCGCTCTCGCGCCCCGTTCCATGGCGTGCCCGCGACTGCCGCCGCGCTATCAGTTTGCATCTCGGCGGGACACTCGAAGAGATTGCTGAATCCGAACGCCTGGTCAGCGAGGGAAAACACAGCGATCGTCCCTTCGTTCTGGTTGCGCAGCCCTCCATCTTCGATCCCACACGAGCGCCGGAAGGGAAACAGACGCTGTGGGCCTACTGCCATGTGCCGAACGGCTCCACTGTGGACATGACCGATCGCATCGAAGCGCAGATTGAGCGCTTCGCCCCCGGTTTTCGCGATTGCGTCATGACCCGTTACGTCTCCACGCCGGCGATTCTCGAGCGCATGGACGCGAACCTGATTGGTGGCGATATCAGTGGAGGCGCTATCACGATGAAGCAGTTTCTGCTTCGCCCCAGCGCGCTCATGTATGAAACCAGCGCACCGAATCTCTTTCTCTGCTCGTCGTCCACGCCGCCCGGCGGAGGCGTTCATGGCATGTGCGGCTACCGCGCCGCAAAGGTTGCCCTCAACCGCAGGGGATCGCGTTAGGCGCACCAGGCAGATTTCTTCCCGAACCCTCTTGACATCACCAAATTCCCAGCCTAGATTAAACCTGTCAGTTAAATAACCGAACGGTTCAATAAAATGCAGGATCACCTGAGTAATACCTTTGCCGCCCTCGCCGACCCCACGCGCCGCGCCATTCTCGCCCGGCTCGCTTTGGGCGAAACAAATGTCTCCGAGCTCGCCGAGCCCTTTGAGATGTCCATGCCCGCCGTCTCCAAGCACCTGAAAGTGCTGGAGCGGGCCGGCCTTATCGCCCGGGGGCGCGAAGCCCAATGGCGCCCCTGCCGGCTCAATGCCTCGCCGCTCAAAGAAGCAGCGGGGTGGATCGAAGAATATAGGCGCTTCTGGACGCCCTACATTGACGCTCTCGAGCGCCATCTCGGCCGCATGAAGCTCTCAGAAGAAAGAGTGAAGAAGTCCGGCACGAAACGCGCCTCTTCAAAACGCAAACCCGCGACCTCAAAATCCCGCAAAGGAACATCCCGATGAAAATCAAGCTCACATCCATCTATGTCGACGACCAGGAGAAGGCTCTTCGCTTTTACACCGAAGTCCTCGGCTTCGTGAAGAAGACCGACTTCAGCAACGGAAGTTACCGCTGGCTCACGGTCGCCTCCACCGAAGATCCGGACGGCACCGAGCTGCAACTCGCTCTCAATAACAATCCCGCAGCAAAGACTTACCAGCAGGCTACCTTCCAGCAGAACCAACCTGCCGCCAACTTCCTCACAGACAACATCGATGCCGACTACGAGCGGATCAAGGCTGCGGGCGCGACATTCACCATGCCTCCAACCGACGTGACGGCTTCTAAAATCGCCATGGTTAACGACACGTGCGGCAATCTCATCCAGATCACCGAACTGAAGAAGTGGTAGGATTCACCGATTTCGTCCCCTTTCTCCCGGAGCTAATCATGGCCGTGCACTATATCCCCGGTGCCGCTTCAGGCGCGCAGGTGCAAAAAGACGGAGACAACTGGACGCTCATCCTCGTCCGCGAACTGAATCACCCGCGTGAGCGCGTGTGGGAGGCTCTTACCGATCCTCAGCATCTGCGCGAATGGGCCCCATTCGATGTCGATGACAATCTCGGCAGGGCAGGCGCAACCGTGCAACTTGCTGTCGCCAATGCGCCGAAGCCTATGGTTTCGGAAACAACCGTTACGCGCGCCGATCGTCCCAGCGTTCTTGAATACAACTGGGGCGACAAGAATCTTCGCTGGGAGCTAGAGTCCCTCGGTGACGGCACGCGGCTCACGCTCTGGCACAACATCGATCGTGGCTTCATCGCGTGGGGTGCAGCCGGGTGGCACATCTGCTTCGATGTTCTGGATCGCTTTCTGTCGGGCGATCCGATCGGCCGCGCTGTTGGCCCCGACGCGCTCAAGTACGACTGGCAGCGCCTTGTTGACGAGTACGCAAAACAGTTCGGTGTCACGGCACCGAAATTTCCCGGCAAATAAAGGACTCTCATCAGGAGGTCAATACGCTATGGAATCTGCTCTACACAGCTCAACCTTTGTCTCCGCGAACGCTGGCAGCAAAGGAAGAACCATCGTCTACTGGATCATAACCGTGCTGGTTGCGTTTCCGATTGGAAGCGGCGGCATCGCGCAACTGATGCAGTATTTCGCCAACCCCCACGGCGTTGTGCCGGTGCTCGGCTATCCCATGTATTTCTTTGCCATCCTCGGCTTCTGGAAATTCTTCGGCGCGCTCACGATTCTGGTGCCAAGCTTCCCACGACTCAAGGAGTGGGCTTACGCGGGCATCTTTTTTGACCTCACAGGCGCGGCTGCATCGTGTGCGATGAGCGGGGGGTACGGCGCATACGGATTCCACGTGATCGCTCCGCTGATTATCACCGGATTCATGGTGGCGTCATGGGCGCTGCGACCGCCAAGCCGCACACTCGGAACGCTCTTCCCGGCAAAGAGCGCCGCCTGATCAGGAGCTGACCATGAAGACGACTTCTTCCTCGAAAAAATCGGCGGTCCTCGATGCCAGGATCGACGAACTGATCGCAGCAGGCGACTGGCGCGGCAAGACGCTTGCTCGCGTGCGCGCTCTTATTCACGAAGCGGATTCCGAGATGGTTGAAGAGCAGAAGTGGGCGAAGGCGACTAACCCAGGGGGCGTCCCCGTCTTCTCCCACAACGGAATTGTCTGCACCCTCGAAACGTACAAGAATGCTGTCAAGCTGACCTTTCCCAAGGGCGCTTCAGTGAAGGACCCGGCCGGCCACTTTAACTCCAGCCTTGATGGGAATGCTCGACGCGCCATCGACATTCACGAAGCAGACAAGATCAATGAGAAGGCTATCAGGGATCTCATCCGCGCTGCCTCCGGGCTCAACGCAGGTAGCGGGGCAAGGCGCAGTCAGTAATTTCAGGTATGCACCCGGTCCTACGGATGCCGGGTACCCCTCCCCCCATATGTCTGACAGTAAATAGCTCATTGCAGGTGGGTTGGGGCGGGAGGGCGCTGTAAATATCTCTTGCCATTGGGCTTGGTTGTAGATATTTCCAAACAAAGGAACTTACGGGAGTTTTGACCAAACCCGCGCAATCGCCTTTTCACCTGATCGAAGATATGTCGGATCTGAGTTTCATAGTTTTTGTCGGAACTGGGCTGAAATCTATTCGGATGGCAAAGCGCATGGGTCATCGGCCGGAGAGACCGGCGTGTGAATGGCGCTTGAATGCCTGTCTGATTCAAGTATGACGAAATCGGGGAAATGATCTGCAAAAGGCGCGGCAAAAGTTCAACCGCGCCACGCGATCGTCGATCACTTTGTTTTCAGGCGATTTTGCGGAACGTCAGGTTATACCGGTATGGTCCCGTGATCGGGTGATGTCCCGGCTTGACGGGTAGCACACCATGGAATCGCATTCGCGAGGGTCCTCCCCAGACGATCACGTCGCCGTGCTCGAGCAGAATGCGGCGTGTGGGATCAGTCCGCTGAAAACCGCCGAGCAGGAAGATGCACTCCAGCCCCAGCGATATCGAGACGATCGGCGCAAAGAGGTCGAACTCAGAACGGTCCTGGTGAATCCCAAGTTTTGTTCCCGCCTGGTATCGATTGATGTGGCACGCATCGGGGCGGAACTGCGGAAAGCCGGCACGCACGGCGCATCGCACGGCAAAGTCCGCCAGCACCCGCGGCATTGGGGGCCATATCCTTTTGTCCGCGGGTGCCTGTGGCGCTGGGGGAGAACTCGTGTGCGGGTTGGGGAATTCCTCGCCCTTTGTATAGATCTGCTGGCGCGCATTCCAGCGACGCCGGAATGCTTCCGGAGTGCCGCAGTCCGAGACCATGACCTGCATGGGCAGGCCGCTCGGAGTTGTGGCGTGGCGCAAAGGCGCCACAGCCAGTATTCGCTCTACCGCCGCAAAGAACTCGACATCCTGCTCCAGTGCCAGTCCTCGCATGAGGACCGCGCCAGGGTAGATCTCCTCATGCGTCGGCTCCGCCGCAAGCTGGGAAAAGAGATTCATCGCACCC
>Ga0105239_10010855_pt1 | contig 10176 bp, 8 predicted proteins | sample KBSC44metaG_FD_92761 | JGI IMG/M metagenome (GOLD analysis project Ga0105239, IMG submission 92761) | Corn rhizosphere microbial communities from Kellogg Biological Station, Michigan, USA - KBS C4-4 metaG | ecosystem: Host-associated > Plants > Roots > Rhizosphere > Soil | place: Michigan, USA...
CAGCACGGAGCCGGGGCCGGATAGTCTTCGCCGGGTCATCTTCACTGTTCGCGTAGATGACCTTCCGAGGCCCAAGTGTATTCTTTTCGCCGTCAGGCCAGTCCCGGCCTGTGGTGATACGAGCAATCCAGTCAATCAGGCAGAGCGACTTCCCGCAGTCGGCCTTGCCGCTGATGATAGTGGTCATACCCGCTGGAATCTTCCCCGGCCAGAGCCACGTCATTTCCTCGTCTTCGAAAGCGGACATCGGCTTGACGTACACCTGACGCTCCCAGTCATCGTTTGTCTCCGACGCAAGCAGAACCATCCCGTCATCCGGTGTGGTCTCCTCAAGTTCCTCAGACTCAGGTTCCTCTTCTGGTTCATTGGTGACATCTTCCACCTTGAAGACCTTCGCTAACTCAGCCGGGTCATCCAGCTTATAGATGTAGCCGTCCGTGTATTCAGTCCACGGGGTGTAGTCTGCATCCTTGCTCCGCATCAAGTCCGCATGCTCGTCAAAGGTGTCGATACCGCACGCATGGCATTTGAAGCCCACCCCGGTACCGCCGAAGATGAACTTGGTGGTAGCAGCGGCCAGCGTTGACGCGACACATGCCCTCCCACAGTGAGGGCATTCCTCAACTTCGACATGCAAAGCGTCGCCAATCATCCCTTGCTTCACTTCGGAGCAGCCTTCGTTCTCCAACATGTGGTCAAGGTCGAAGTCAGGATGAAATCCCTTGAACCTGCCGACCATGGTTGTTGTGTTCCGGTCGTCAGCGTGCTCTTGTATCCAAGAGAGCATGTCAGGGTGAATCCCGGTGCGGACGGTGGTGAACGGAGCACGCGGCTGGTAGATGCCATCCTTTTTGCCTTTGACACCAAAGCGCTTCACTGATGGTGCTGCGGTCGATGCATGATGAAGCTTGAGTTCCACGATGAGCGGAGACTTCTTGTTGTTCTTCTCAGCACGGACGTTGATGTACGCACCGGGAAGGGCATCGGAAATGGCGTCATGTAGACCGTATGCGTGGATGCCACCGGACGGTGAATCAACGAGGAACATGCCATCAAGCCATTCCATCTTGAAGCCAAACTGGTGGGCAGCAACCGGGTCGTCAATGTCCACAATGTATTGATGACCGTGTGTAGCCGCTGAGACGAGGCTGTCTCCAGATGCAAGCCACGCCTTGATGGTGGGCAGGTCTGAGGTAGCCATGTCCGCCCATCCGGTACGGCGGCTGGAGGTCATCCCGGCATCGGTGGGTGCGAACGCGAACCCGGCACGAGCCAGCTTGCCGATGAGTTTCAAGTCCATGGCTATTTAACCTCCGTGAGGTAGCGGGGCTTGCGGCCACGAGGTCTGCGAATGCCATTGTTCTTGGCGATGTTGCACACCGTCTTCCGACACACCTTGTGCATGTCGGCAACGGTGGAATAGGTCAGAGTTGGTTCAGTCTGTAAGGTATGAAGAACCTGTGCGTATATCTCACGCCGAAGTTCGACTAAGTCTATTGCCATAGCGTTCCTTCCTGTTAATACGCGGTTTTGAGACCGCGTACACATAAGGGAACGAAAAACATTTTTCGAAACGAATGCAGTGGAATCACCTGACAATCGCTTGTCACCTGACAAATCACCTGACATGACGTTGGTGGATGTCAGGTGTCAGGTATGTCAGGTGAAGCACCTTCTGTATTAATAATTGAATGTCAATATATATATAAAGGTATTAGAATGCTCATCTTGTCAGGTGGCGACCTCATCCGTGACCTGTCACCTGACATCTGACATCACTGCACATAGTGTCAGGTGTTGGATGTCAGATGTCGTCGTCGTAAGTGGTGATGTAACGGTGTAACGGGATTGTCAGCGGCCAAAAGGAGCCCAATGCCAAAATCAAGTCCCGACTTCGGTGTCGTGTTCCATTACACTTCCGTTGCTGCTCTCTGGTCGATTATCCAGAACAGGTCCATCTGGGCAACGAACATTCACTACCTCAACGACGTTTCTGAAAGCACTCACTGTGTTGAGCGTTGCGTAGAAGGGTGACCAACTATCTCACGGCAAATCCATCCGAGTTCGGAGAGGCTTTGCAATCGGCACTTGAACGTGTAAACACCAACTATGAGCCCCCTTACGTCGCGTCATTCTCTCGGGCTCCAGACTCGCTGCCGCTTTGGCGTTCCTACTGTCCGAACGGTAACGGTGTGAGCATCGGATTCAGAGTGTCCGCTCTGATGAACAGCGGCCTGACGCACAATCCCCCGAACAAGCACTTGTCTTGGAATTCGGTGATACGACCGGTCGAGTATCTCGATTTCAATGACTTTGAAAGGCAAGACGCAATTTTAGATGACTGCCTTAGTGTGCTGGATTGGTATCACATCCAGAGAGATAGAGCACCTCAGAACGTGGTCTTCCGTCCCGATGAGAACTTTTTGATGCAAGAGGTCGCACGTCGTGCTTGCGCAGTGAAGCACCCCGGTTTTCAAGCCGAACAAGAGGTTAGGCTCATTGCATCTCGACTATTCCTTAACGGAGCAACGCTGAAATTCCGCTTCTCGCGGACGACGGTTATTCCGTATGTAGAGGTATTGATGCCGCCTGAACCGGAAACGCCACCGACTTCTGAGGAGAATACTTACTTCATTCACCACGTTATCGTCGGTCCAACACCCAATCCCGACCTGACATCGGAAGCCGTGAAACTGATGTTTGAAGCACAGGGAGGAGATGCGGCGGCTGTGCTTGTACTCAAGTCTGACATCCCTTAGCCACGATGGGCTAGGGGGACTCACGCGCGGTAAAGAAACTACAGCAAACCTCCGAGTGCTAAGTATTGTTCATCCGTGAGACGCAGCCAGACTCCGCCCCTTCCGACCTCAAGGTCGATCTCGAATCCGTCACGATCCCATTTATCAATCAAACCGCTTCCGCGCTTAGCCAGTTCGCGCACTGTGGCAGAGCTATCGAACGTGAATTCTCGCGGGAGCTTCTTCCTATGTTCGGTGCGAAACGCGCAATGCCAACCAAATTGCTTTTTGAAGTACATGTACACGAGGTGCTTCTCTGCGCAGAATTCACATCGCTTCAGACCCAGGGTGTGTGGCGATGGAAGGGCGGTCTTGCATGAGCTGCAGATCTTGCCTGCGCGCATTTTCCGGCCGGCTGCGAAAGGCTCATTTGAGTATGCGCGAGCATATTGGCAAGCTCTGCTGATGAGGTATCTATATTGCCGTTCGTTCATGACTCTTCCTTTTCTGGCTGCAAATGAAAAGAGCGCCTACGGCGCTCCGGATGTTGGTGTCTAGGTCCATCTCAGTTCTTCCCGATCTTCGCCATCGGCAAAAGTTAGTTATGGTCCAATTGCGGCTGATTATCGAATTGCTAATGCCATAAACGAGAGGCACCTCCTTCTGACGAAGCTATCTCAAGCGAGAGGCATTTCTGTTATAGACCCAAGTGACGCGCCGGGCTATCTGCGATGATCCTTGCTCCGCGAATGTACCGCCGCACCATTGCCTCCGTTTTGTGTCCAGTGTGGCGCATGATGGCGGCCTCTGAGCATGTCTTAGTCTTAGCGGCTTGACTTACAGCCCCTGCCCGGAGACTGTGACCAGAAATGGATTGAACATTGCTCAGCCCCGCGCGAGCTGCCGCAGCTTTGACAAGCCTGCCGATTGAGCCAGGATCTAGTGCGCGAGAGAGAACACGTCCGGTCTTGCTGACCGGACGTAGAAGAGGGCCGCTTTTGATCGCCGTGACTTTCAGCCAACGCTCGAGAGTACGGACAGGACAGGTTGTCCTGCTCTTGCCTCGAGGAATCCCGACTTTGCGGCCCTTACCCTGTTGGTCGGTCTTCGACCTAGGCAGATCGACCACCACTCCATCCTTATATATAGTCAGATCCTGCACTCGCATTCGGGCCAGTTCTGAGCGTCGAAATGCTCCGGCAAACCCAATAAGGATAAGCAACTTGTCTCGATCACCCCGGATCCCTTTAGGGCATTTGGCCACTATTTTCCGAATATCAGCGGTCAAGAGCGGGTTTTTGCCCTTCTGTGCTGTCCCAAGCACCCGCCGTATTCCTCTCAGTGTTTCGCTCACTACGAGGTGATGCGCACTTGCAGGAGAGTTCGGAAACCCCGAGGTTCGGTGCTTCGCTGTGATCGAACAAAGCCTTCGACTGATCGTTGCTACTGTGTGGTCTGCGGCAAGATAGGCCATGTACAGCGCCACGGAATCTGGTGATGCGGGCAGAGATTGTAGCCGGTGCAACCGACACCAGTTTTCAAATTGAAGCCAGTCGGATCTATAAGCTCGCAATGTTGAGGGCGCCTTTGCCGATTTCGCGTACTCTCTGGCCTTTTCGGCGAGCTCTTTAACGCTGAGTGTAGGAATGGTGTACAGATCTTTCTTTCTAGACATACGGATACCTCAGCCTCTGTTGCAGAGGCACGCATTTCGAGTGGAGGTGAATTGTAGTGAGGGCGAAAGCTAAGGGACGAAGGGATTTTTGAAGGACTGAGCGCGACTCACTTGTTTTGGCGTTGCGCGCGATTACGTCTGAGAATGTCCTCTTCTCAGATGTGATTGCGTTACAGCGACTCGAGCTCCTCCATTTACGTACAAACCTCCCAAGATTCAATGGCAGCCAGAAAGTGTCAATCCTGGGAATAGTCAGGTTTCTGGCACGGCGAGACCAGTCCATTGAGTATCAAAACACTATCGGAAGGGATTTGCCTGGATTCCTCGTTATTGAAGATAGTGAAAAACGCGAGGATCTCGTAGGGCAAAAGTTCCTCTCGCATCCCGGCATGCTCTTCCCCAAATAGTGTCACTTTCCCCTCACTATGCCGATAAGTTCTGAGGCACCTTCGAGAGCGTAGGTTGGAGGTTCTGCTAATGAATAGAAAGTTAGATCTCCTTTCCGAACTCCGGACAAAACACCTTCCCAGCCTGTCGGCTCGAATGAAGGGAACGAGAACTTTGTCAGCCACCCAACTGTCTCTGGCTGTGCTATTCATATCATCACTTTGCGGGCTTCTCGTATGTGGCTACCTGGCGATGTTGGGCAAGGGTGTTCTCTCCACAGCTGCGGGAAGCATTATGATTTCCATCTTTTTCAGAAGGCTTATAAGACGGTCAGCCGCGCCGAGACTTCCTTTGCGGAATCCAAGACGAGGAACTCGGGGCGATAAGGAAAGCTATACCTCTTCGTTACGCGAGCGTACGGCAGTTGAAATTCCATACTGGAAGAGCAGTTTCTTCCTGCTCTTGTCGGGCATTTTTCTTGTGTTGCTGCCCTATTCTGATCTTCTCAAAGCGGTCGGACTAGTTCCTGGAGTAGTATTGCTTGCTGTTCTCGCGTTTTTGGCCCAGCACGTGCGTGGCGAATCATCGATTCCCGGCCTAGTTGGAATTACGATTTGGCTATTAGTATTCTGGCTCTGGGCAGAGGCAGGAAGGCAAGGATTTGTCGTCATTCCGGTCGACGTACCTTCCGGGTCTGGGTCAAAGGAAGAAACTGCATTAGTTTCCGAGGGATCGCCATCGCGAAAGCGAGAGAGCAGCTTGGAATTCACTTCCGACGGGATCGCTAATGCGTTGGAGACTGAAATCAGCAGCTTTGGCAGTGGAGAACGTGGGAATTATGCGCAGACCGAAGCCGCCCAGATTTTGGCAGGCTCGGACTTGATCGCACGGCTATTCCCCACGCATCCGTGGTACAAGGCGGCTGCTATACGCTCGCCGCAGCTAACAGGCCTTGAGACCTCGCATGTCATTTCGAATACTCAAATTCATAATTTGCCACTAAGCGGGCTGTATCACGTCCTCCGACACATTCGTGGTAAGCCGATGATTGAAGGTCAGATTCTAGTAGGAAGCGATAGCCTCACTCTCGCCTTACGAAGATCCAATTATGAGGTCCCGTGTGCGAGCACTGATATCGTACAGGCGTTACGGCAAAAACTCGAACGCGATGGCAGTAAAGCCACTATGAGTGCAATTCAGGACTTCTTGATAGCAGATCAGAGACAAGCTAAGCTGCCGAGCGGTCGAAATTGCCGAGAGTGGTCCCTTGCGAGCATCCTGGCGTGGCTGGATGTCGCTCCGTCACCGCGGAATGGCGAAGAGGAAAGAATTGCAAATGTCAGCGTCTCGAATCTGAGAGGCGATCCACAGCTTACTGAGTTGCTTCACTTCGCCGCGCTTGAAGGGATGGGGAGCCTAAGCACTGAACGACTCGCCTACTATTTTGACAATGCCGCAAAGTACGAATCCGCATTGAGCGAGTATGAAGAATCGCTTCCGGCTCTACTGATGGAGTATCAATCTACACCTGAGTGGCAGAAGCGCGCGATCGCGGACCGCGCGGTGGAAGCTCTGATTCGAATTGGCGATCTTGAAAGCGAGCTGAATGACAATGAGGAAATTTCCAGAGGTGCATACGCCTTGGCTAAGGATCTGTCGAAAAGCAATGGTAGCTACACGAGAGTGTTGACCAGAATTGGTTACCACTATCTGATTCTTGGTGAGATCTCAATGCTGGCTTGCAAGTCGTTCGGAGGAAACACAATTTCACAGTCTCTAGCTGTAGAGAGATGTGCCAAGGCTCCCGAACACTTTTGGCATGATGCGGAATCGGACCTTTCACTGGCCAGCTCTCAACGAAACGCTTCCTTTTACGACTATTCTGGAGTCGATCATGGGCGTGACACGTTAGCATGGCTGAACGCCAACTATGCATATCTGTTAGCACATGAGGGTAAAGCTGAACAGGCGGCTGAGCTTCTCAGACGTGCTTTGTACTTCGGCAGTCCTGAGTCTAGAAATTGGAATGTGCAGTTCGCCTCAGACGATATGCTGTTTTCGAGAAATGAGGACTTGCGTGCTGCAGCCGCTGTAGCCTACGCGTGGTCAATGAACAGCCAGATTGGCCCCTTAAGCAAGGTCCATCCGTGCCCTTCCAGCCCCGTTTCGGAAGATCGTCAGAATGCAACATGCCACCTCGAGAATCTTCTTAAGGGAACAGATCAATACACAATTAACAACTCGATCCTCATCGAGAGCCAGCTTAAGGAATTCTATGCTAGGCTTCTTTCTGAAAAGCGCCAGCATCCGAATGGCGAAGAAGCAGCAGTCATGGCCTCCTTGGCCAGCCAAAAGGATTTGCATGAAACTTCGCTCTTCTTTCTTGCAGCACTTCGTGCTTATCGAGCGGGGCGCTTCGCAGAGGCTGCGGCTTTCATCCAGACGCCTCGTCCGCCCGATTCCAGCCCTTTGAAGAGACTCCAAGAATTAGCCACTGTTTTCATTATGAGTACTTGGCAAGTGCATGCGCCGATTCTGCAGTCGCAGGCCCGTATCAAAGCTGCGCAGGACGCGCTCCGATCCATATTGCAACAGAATCAAAGAGACAATAGAGGAAAGAACGTAGACGAAGTGTTTTGGCGGGCGCAAAGCCTCAGAGGGGTGAGAAAAGTAATGTGCCTAGATACTCTTAAGCGGCAACCTTGTGTGCCGCCGAACATCGCGATCATACAACGAGAAGTCGAGGCCGCGGTTAAGCAGATGCCAGATAATGCATATTTACACGTGAACTTGGGAATGGCGCTTCTACGGGGTTCCAACTTGGAAAATTCCGACAAGCGGTCCTTAATGCGTGCGTTAGGAGAATTCAAACAAGCTGTTCAAATCAATCCATGGGACCCGTGGCTCAGATGCACCCTTGCGGAGGCATATCAAGCGAACAGCAACTTCGATGAATCTCAGATCCAGCTTCACTTTGCACATCTGCTTGATCCAAGCCGTTGGAACGAACACCTCACTGAAGTTCATGCTGTATGGCCCAAGTTAGTCTACCGGAGGCCCGAAGACCCCCAACAACAAACTATCGCTGACTTCGTCAGGCGGCCCGTACCACGGCGGAATAAATTAGTCTCCTGGATCCGTTGAGATCGGAACTGTGTCAAGCTAAGTGCCTCGTGCTAACAGCGAAATGGCTTAAGAGCATGCGGTTCCGTATCAATCCATTTTGGAATTCTTGGAAACAAGGGATGAGTTTGGAGTATTTCCTCCCTCCCCGTAAGCCAGAACCAGGTCAAGACTGAAAGAGAAATCAATAACGAGACTGCGATTGAAAACGACAGCAAGTATTGTCGTGGGGAACTCTCGACTGGAGTGATAGGAAATGAGTCAGTGCAAGAGCTCCGATGAGGCCACCCCAACTCCATAGAAGAATCAATTTCCCTGGGTGCCATGTTTTGAGCCTCATGCCGACTCCTCAAGGTGTGTTTTTGCATGGCTTGACGTCGGCAGAGATGGCACCGGCATCCAACTTAAAGCTCACGGGGCACCGAGGCTCTCGCCAAGATGGGAAGCCACCAGAAGTGAGCTATCCTCTTGACACTTCCGTGAACCGGTAATCTCAAGGGTTGCGTTCGCTAATCAATTTGCGTCCAAGTCTTGGAAGACTGTGACATAACTTTCTTCATGAACCTGTCAATAGCATATCTTGTGCTCGTCTCCGAGCCGAACATTCGCCACGACTCTACTCACCTATTCTTCGACCGCAAATAGGTTCGCGTAATGGCAGTTAACATGTCCAAAATGCGATGCGCATTCTTTTCGCGAAGGGTCGACGTCACACAGCGTTACGCCGTAGGGGCGTTCCTCAATCTCAGCCGCCGCAGGTGTGAAACCGTCTGGGATCTGGATCGTAACCTCAAGCCCGGGAAAGATGTCAACGAGCGCGGGAAAAGCTCTTCGCAAGTGACCATCAGAAGCATGTGCCATGTCCATAGGCGGTGTTGTGCACCATACGTGTATGTTTGTCACTCCGTGCGGAGTATCGGCATCCCGCCTAAGATGATCAAGCCGAATCGGATCTTTGCCATCGCACCTTTCGAACTGCAGGGGCATTCTGTCTCGTTCGTAAACAAAAGCGTGCATACTTGGATAAGGCTGAACCTTGTTGCAGTGTGATCCATGTTTTCCGCTGAAGATCGAACCGACATGGAACTTGTCGAGAGGAAACATGATCTTCTCATTACCGTTCGAACTATTCGGGTAGGGTAGGAAAATCTTGCAGAATCGCTTCCCAAATTCATCAAACGTGGAACCCTTTCTCATCTTGACCACCGGTGAGATCTTCGGATCGAGGTCAATTTTCTTGCCGCGGACAATCCCGACCAGCTTCAAGTCCTCTCTGGGAAGGCATTCGGCAATCAGTTTTTCTGCCTCTCTGCCGTCGGATTTCTGTATCTCTCGGGTTTGGCTGACTTTGTAGATGTGGCCAGACACCGCCGGCACATACGCTTCGATGTAATCGGCAGTGAAGAGATAGCCGAAGACGCCGTGCAGCAACACGTTCACTTTCTCAATCATCAGGATCTCCTTGTTAATTCAGATTTCTTGTGGATGCTCCAAAACCGAAAATGCAGCCCAATAATAGGGATGCCTGTACAGAGGGAGTTGACGAGTAGTCTCCGCCGCTCGACGCAAGGCCACAGGCACGTTGCTACCTTCCGTCACACTCCGGTAGAACGCCGTCATCAAGATGGTTGTGGCCCTTGAATCGACATCCCAGTGGCTCGCCACAACTTGAGGAAAGCCAGCGCTCAGAAGGGTTACGGCGATGTTGTCACGATCAAGCCAGTGATTTCCCTGCCCGCGGTCGGTTTGGCACGCGGAGAGAACTGCAAGCTTCCCACTGGCCAGACGGAGACCCTCGAGGTTGTCGGAGCGCAAGGCAATCAACCTCTCGGTTCCAGTCATATCGCGATCCCTCAGAATCAAAGCGCCTCCATTTGGCGAAGTGGCTGAATGTCCTGCGTAGTGAAAAATCGCACTTCGCTTCAGCAATCTCAGAAATCTATCTTGGACACCTGATTCAGCTCCGACGGTGATGGCGTGGGGGAAAAATGAACTGACCGCTTCGATCTCTTGAGTGGCCTGAGCGTCTTCTGGCTGGCCGGGCAGTAGCGCGGCGCGGCTCTCAATGAGGAGCGCGGGATCGTTCGCCATCGGCCCGTTCGCTACGATCTCGGCGACTGCCCCGAACGGGGCAACTGCGATGGTATGAGTAGAGTTGAGATAGCGTCCTTGCCGATCAAGTAGAGCGCCGAACGGTATAGCCGCAAGTTCGTCATCGGGTTCGAAAGCCACTAAGCTGCCTTCCGGCAGAAA
>Ga0105239_10010856_pt1 | contig 10176 bp, 6 predicted proteins | sample KBSC44metaG_FD_92761 | JGI IMG/M metagenome (GOLD analysis project Ga0105239, IMG submission 92761) | Corn rhizosphere microbial communities from Kellogg Biological Station, Michigan, USA - KBS C4-4 metaG | ecosystem: Host-associated > Plants > Roots > Rhizosphere > Soil | place: Michigan, USA...
CCACCAGCATCCTCGGCCGCGACAGCGTACCGGTGATCCGGTACGTGCTGGCTTCCGCTCCTGCTGCCGACGGTCCCGTTTCGAACAAGGAAGGCAAGCAGGATCGGCTCGCTGTCGCAGCGCTGACGACGGCCGCCTTCGAACCGCAGCAGGTCGTCACCGATCCGGCGTTGAGCGAGTCGCTGCGTCGCGCCTATGCCTCGACCGCGCCGGCCGATATCGGCATTCCCAAGATAACTGCGCCAGCGGCGGTTGCGCCATCGGCACCCTGGCCGTCAGCAGGCTCGTCATCGGGAGCTTTGGCGCCGGCCAAGCCGAAGACGGCCAACAAACCCCAGCCGCAGAAAAACTATGCGCTGCTGAGCGACATCCAGATCGCCGGCATCAAGGAGCGCCTGAGACTTTCGTCCGCGCAGGAATCCTACTGGCCGCCGGTCGAAAACGCATTGCGCGCCGTCGCGCGAAAAATTCACGCGACCCGGCAGGCCAATCCCAGCGTGACTGGCATGCCGATCGATCCCGAGGCCGAAGAAGTCCAGCAGTTGAAGTCGGCGGCAATGCCGCTGCTGTTCCAATTGCGCGAAGACCAGAAGAGCGAAGTGCGTTCGCTCGCCCGCATCATCGGCTTGGAAAAAGTAGCCTCGATGATTTGAGGCAACTCGCCGCGGCGGCTTCCGCCGCCGGTTCCATCGCTTTCGTTCCCCATTCGATCCCGGAACATCGGCCCTTTCAGCGCGTTGCCCGCGTGGAATAAGGGAGATGATCGTGCGCACATCTACAGCCTATTTTGCAGGCGCCGGAACCGTGGTCGCGGCTGTTGTCGCCGGCCTCGGTGGTGGCTTGCTGTTTTCGAACATGGTCAATCCGCCTTCTCCGAAGACGGAGATGACCAAGCTCGAACAGCGCATGTCGTCGAAGCCGATTCCGGTGGTGAATGCACCGTCCGAACCGGTGTCATATCTTGCGGCGACACAACCTGCCGCGTCTGGCCCGATTACCGTTGCAACGCCCGCCGAGAAACAGCAATCGTCCGAAACGGTCAGTGCCGCGCCGACGCAAACACAGCCGGCCGAAGCGTCCGCGCCGCAACCTGCCGCGCCAGTCACGCAAGCTGCAACTTCTGAACAGACCAAGGCTTCGGAAACCAAGGCTCCGGAAACCAGGGCTCCGGAAACCAGAACGACGGAAGATGCTCTTGCCAAAGCGCGCGGCGCCGATGTGATGCGCGACGCCGATGTGAGACGAGAGGCGAAACGCGCTGAAGAGAAGCGGAAAACCGAGCGTCGTCAGCAATGGACCGAACGACGCCGGAATCTGCGACGGCAGGACCAGGAGCTGCGTGACGTCGAGCAGAAGGTCAGGGAAGAGACCGAACCAGCCTTTGCGGCCCAGCCTGTGAGGATGGAAACGCCCCGGATGCGGTTGTTCGATAACGAGTAGTCATCTTTCCCGTAGACAAATGCCTTTCGTCGCCCGGCCTTCGGACGAGCCCGGGCACATATTCGGGCGGGCCCCCTTAATCACTTGTGAGCGGCCCACATGTCCAAAGCTGATGATTTGCGAAAAGAAGCCAAGGAAGCTGGCAAGCGCGGCGACAAATCCAAATCGCTGCGGGAAGGCGCAACGGAACGTAACCGCGAGCAAGCCCTAAACGATATGGCTGACAATGAGGATTGGTTAGACGGGAAGCCGAAGCCAAAGGCTCCCAAATGACCTATCCCAGCGCCCCAGCGTGCGCCGCAAGGGCTTTCGCGGCATTAATAGCCAGTCCGCGAAATCCAGATGCGTGTGCTTCGGTGGGTGCGTCTTTTGCGATACTCCGTGTCGGGATCTGAAAAGGAAACGGCCCCAGATCATCACACATCTGGGGCCGCGAACTCCAACGGGGAGGTTTTACTCCCGGGAGCTTGGGGGCCAGAAAACCGGAAGCTGGTGAATGACTCTTGGCGCCCGTATCCGTTCCACTAGGGGTCGAACCAGGCCCCATTAAATGCAAACAGCGCCCCCAAGCCGAATAATGCTTGGTGGCGCTGCTCCGGGCTGGAAAGTGCAATACCCCAGCTCAGAGGATACGTCCGGGCCCAACAAAGGTTGCTGAAAAACCGGAGCGAAGTTTCGGGAACAAGTGGCAAAGATCCGCGTTACGCTGATGCCGCCCGATCCCCAGATTGCCCCGGACGGCACAAGCGGCTCCAGTTCCCTCTTCCCCGAGGCTGGGGCCGTTTCTCTTTAAGCTACCCGGCTTCGTCCGCCCGTTTATCGCCCACGAAATCAAAGCCTGGCTCCAGATGTGATGATCTGGGGCCCTTTCAATTTGCTAGCTTCAGGCATTAAGCGCCGAGGGCGCAACTCTTGAGGACTTCCGTGTTTCGAAGTCGAAGCGAACCAAGAAGCCAAAGCCAACTCATCCGAATTGGCTCAAGCGCGCCGGCTGGTAGGCGCCTTCCGATCGGGGCGGTTTCTTGCAGGGCGAAGCATCAAGTCAAGCGTGAAGCGGGACCAATGAACTTGGCTTCCAGCCGAGGCGGTCCTACGCTTTTACTTGAACATGCTGGGATGTTCAGGACGATATCGCGTGAGGCGGCTTCGCTCCAGATCGGGAGCTTTCGCCTTAGCCATTCCCTCTACTGTATTTTGTAGAGGCGATTCTATTTGTTGAATTTGTCCAACGGGCGTTTTGACCTTTTGGTTTTCGCAGCCGGTCAGCAACAAAATGGCAAAAAATATAATTCTGAACATTGGCACCGTCGAATCATTCTCTATGGCGTCCCTCCAAGACACCAGCATGCACATTGTCGCCTCCCAAAACTTTTAGAGAGAGACGATTTCTCCTTTAGATTTGCTTGGGAATGATCCCGGGGCGGGTTTTGTTTGAGCACCGAGCTGGCGGGACGAATAGGGCCAATATCGATCTCTTATCAGTTTCCCGGTTAGCGAATGGCCTTTCGTCGACCGTCGGAGATGTCACCCCGGGACTTTTCAGCTTCGATAATCTGGGTGCGGGTGACTACACATTAATAGTCACAGGCATGTAGCCCCTCCCGCCCCCCCCCCGTTGTCCTGTCACATTCGGCGTCACTTCCACCACGCTGCCGGTCACCGTCACGCGCCCCGACGGCGTCAGATAATTAAAAAGCGCAAGAAATGTTGCGAGAATAAATCCGCCGACCAGCAACGAGACGGTACCGGACAATCAGCCCCATCGCACCAGTTTGAATTTCGAAAATACCGCCCACAGCGCGATGAGGTAGAGACACAGGATAATAACCACGGCTGGCCCTCATTATTCTTTGCTGCTAACATTCTCGCGGAGGTAGTTGAAGACCCTTCAACCGTTAACTTCACTACACGTATTTTTCCAGCACCTTGTTTCATCCTGCATACGCGGTGAGGCGTTTTGTGCAGCCAAACCGCACGGTCGTATCTGCGCGCTTTCATGCCCGAGCGAAAATGCTCATTCGTTCCGGCGATCTCCTAGAAGGAATGAATGTCATGCGTGAGACGAAATTGAATCTGTTCAGACTTACTGCCGCGGCCGCATGTCTTGCAATGGCGCTGCCGGCCAGGGCCGTTCCGACGGCGACGAACGCGGACTGAACGAGGCTGCGCGAACACCGACATCCGGAAATTAATGGGAGCGACAATATGAAACGGTCCGCCGTACTTCTTGCCACAACCCTGATCTCCGCGCTGCCTCACATGGCCGCCGCACAAACCATCCCGCCGGGCCTTGTCACGCCGGATTCCATGGAGACGCGCATCGGCAAACTGGAGTTCAAGGACGGTGCGCCGACCGCCGCCACCGCCGAGAAGGTGCTCGACAGCCTGGATTATGTGCGCGGCGTCGATGCGTTCATGAACAGCTTCTCGGGTGCGTCGGCCTATGCGATCCGCAAGGGCTTCCATAGCATCGGGGCCGAGGATAATACGGTCGTCATCTTCTCCGAGTTGATGGACGCGAACTCGCTCTTTCTCACCGCCAATGCCGACACCATCTACAATCTGGCCGTCCTCGACCTGACGAAAGGTCCGTTGGTGGTTGAAGTGCCGCCCAAGGCGCTCGGCACGCTCAATGACATGTGGTTCGGATGGATCATCGACATTGGCGCGCCCGGCCCCGACCGGGGCCAGGGAGGCAGGTACCTGATCCTCCCGCCAGGCTATGACGGCCCGCTGCCCGATAATGGTTTCTTTGTCAGCCGATCGAAAACCACCCATGCTCTATACGCCGTTCGCGCCAACCTGGAGAATAACGATCCAAAGCCGGCCGTCGCGTTGATCAAGGACAGGCTGAAAATCTACCCGTACACGCCGGGGGGATACGGCACCAGCATTGCCACGGCCCTCGAAGGCAAGGTCCGGCTGGAGGTCAACCCACCGGTACCACCGACGAAGTTCGTTGAAGCGAGCGGCAAGTCATTCAACACCATTCCGCCAAACGACTTTTCTTTTTTCGAGATGATCAACGAGCTGGTGCAGTTGGAGCCGGCCAATTCCACCAGTCCTGAGCTGCTGGGCCAGCTCGCGGCGATCGGCATCGTCAAGGGCAAGCCCTTCAATCCGGACGCTCGGATGAAGAAGATTCTCACCGACGCAGCCGCCGTGGGCAACGCCGCCGGGCGGATATTCAACTGGCGTGCCGCCGAGATTCCCGGTTGGTCGGTCTACCCGAACTCCATGTGGGCTAACATGCTGTGGGAGGGCGGTTACGACTTCGAGAATCCGCCGCCGGCGATCACCCCGGAGGGCTATTTCAAACCGTCGCCGCCGACCGGCGCGCGCACGCTCAACTCCCGCACCGGATTCTACTACGGCTACACCATGGATTCGCCGGGTATGATCATGCGGCTGCCCAACGTCGGCTCGCAATACCTCATGGGCTTCAGCGATGCCGATAAAAACGCCTTTGATGGTGGCAAAACGTACAAGGTGACCCTGCCGAAAGACATTCCCGCGGCTGCATTCTGGTCGTTCACCCTTTATGACAATCAGACGCGCTCGATGCTGCAGACCCCGCAGCGCTACCCGCGTGCCGGAAGCCAGACGTATCCTTCACCCGCGGCCGTTGCGGATGCGGATGGCTCGACGACAATCTATTTTGGCCCAACCAAGCCCGCCGACGCAAAGGATGGCAACTGGATACAGACCACGCCGGGCAAAGGCTGGTTCACGATCCTGCGCCTCTACAGTCCGCGGGAATCATTCTTCACCAAGGCCTGGCGACCGACCGAAATCGCGTTGGTGAAATGAATTGCTCAACAGCGGGGCGCATCACGCGTCATAGATGCGCTCCAAGGTGAAAACTCAACGCAGCCGCAAATGACGACTCCAACTCTCAAATAACGACCGTTTGAGATACAGTGAGTACTACAAAAGGACGAGCAGGATGCGTGTCATGACACCCGCTGATGCGATCTCGTCGTCGGACCGTGAACAACTGCCGGAGCATTCGGCCGATTCCGGCATGCTCTGTATCCCGGGCGGTACGTTCCTCATGGGTTCGGATCGGCACTATCCTGAGGAAGCGCCGGTCTGTGCACGCCCAATATCAAGATTCCGCGCAAGGTGCTCAAGGGCGGATCGCATCTCTGCGCGCCGAATTATTGCCGGCGCTACCGGCCGGCGGCACGCCATCCCGAACCGATCGACACATCGGCCAGTCACGTTGGATTCCGCTGCATCAAACGAAAGGAAGAAAGCCATGATCGATGATCAAAGCAGGCTCCGACCGAAGCAACGATTGCTGTTGGCCACCGGCCTTGCGGGCTTGCTCGCCACTTTGCCGGGTCTTCTCGCTGTGCCGGCGGCAGCCCAGCAAATCACGGGCACGCCGGGGACGCCCAGCGCCACCATGACACTTGATGGCAAGCAGCTTCCGCCTGAGCCTCCGAAGTTCGGCGGAGAGATCAAGGAGGTTGCGAAAGACTCCAAACCATATTGGCCACCATCCGTGGTGCCGCCGAAAGGCGCGCCGAACGTGCTGCTGATCATGACCGACGACCAGGGTTATGGCGTGTCCGGCACCTTCGGTGGCGTGATCCCGACCCCCAACATGGACCGTGTCGCCCAGGCGGGTCTGCGCTACACGCAGTTTCACTCGACCGCGCTTTGCTCGCCGACGCGGGCGGCGCTGATCACCGGCCGCAACCACCATTCGGTCGGGTTCGGCGTGATCGGTGAATTGTCCACCGGCTATCCGGGCTACGATTCGGTCATCGGACCCGAGAGCGCAACGATCGGAACCATTCTCCGGGACAACGGCTTTGCCACCTCGTGGTTCGGCAAGAACCATAACACCCCGACCTATCTGTACAGCGCGGCCGGGCCGTTCGACCAATGGCCGGTCGGCATGGGCTTCCAATATTTTTATGGATTCATGGGCGGCGAGACCGACCAGTGGACGCCCTATCTCTATAAAAACACGACCCAGATTTTTCCGTGGATCGGCAAGCAAGGCTACAACCTCACCACCGACATGGCCGACGAAGCCATCAACTACATGAACAGCCTGAACGCGGCGGCCCCCGACAAGCCGTTCTTCCTCTATTACGTGCCCGGCGGCACGCATTCGCCCCACCAGCCGAAGAAGGAATGGGTCGACAAGTTCAAGGGCAAGTTCGACATGGGCTGGGAGAAGCTGCGTGAGCAGATCTTCGCCAACCAGAAGCGGCTCGGGGTGATCCCGGCGAATACCCAGCTCACTGCCTGGCCCGATACCCTGCCGAAGTGGGATTCGCTCTCCTTTATCCAGAAGAAATTATACGCGCGGGAAGCGGAGGTGTTTGCCGGGTATGCTGCCTATACCGACAATGAAATTGGCCGCGTCATCAAGGCTGTCGAGGACATGGGCAAACTCGATAACACGCTGATCATCTATATCAGCGGGGACAACGGTACCAGCGCCGAAGGCACCCTCGAAGGCACACCGAACCAGATGACCGCGTACAACGGCGTTCTTAAGCTGCCGGAAGCCGAGCTGATGCTGCATTACGAGGATTGGGGCTCGGACAAGACCTACCCGCATATGTCGGTGGCGTGGTCATGGGCGTTCGATACCCCGTTCAAGTGGACCAAGCAGGTCGCATCACATTTCGGCGGGACCCGGCAAGGCATGGTCATGTCGTGGCCGGGCCACATCAAGGACGCCGGTGCCATCCGCACCCAATTCCATCACATCATTGATATCGTGCCGACCATCCTTGAGGCCACGGGTATCCCGGCGCCGACCACGGTCAACGGCATCGCGCAGAAGCCCATTGAGGGCGTGAGCATGGCCTATACGTTCGACCCGGCCAACGCCAACGCACCGTCAAAGCGCGACACGCAATATTTCGAGATGTTCGCCAACCGCGGCATCTACCACGATGGTTGGTATGCGTGCACGACGCCGCCCGAAGCACCCTGGCTTATGGGCACGGCGAAGATGCCTGAAATCAACGAATACAAGTGGGAACTCTACAACATCACCGAAGACTTCTCGCAAAACAACGATCTCGCGGCCAAAAACCCCGACAAACTAAAGGAGCTGCAAGCGCTCTTTCTGAGCGAGGCGGCGAAATACCAGGTCTTGCCGCTGGACAACTCCGTCTTGCCGCGCCTCGTCACGCCCCGGCCGAGCGCGACCGCCGGAAAAACTGTCTTCACCTACACGGGAGCGAACCCCGGCATTCCAGTCGAAAATGCGCCCAGCATCATGAACAAAGACTACAAGATCACCGCCGAGATAACGGTTCCCGCGGGCGGCGCTGAGGGAATGATCGTCACGCTCGGCGGCCGGTTCGGCGGCTATGGCCTCTATCTGCTGAAGGGTAAGCCGGTCTTTGTCTACAACATGCTGGACTTGAAACGATACCGCTGGGAAGCCGGTGTCGGTGCGCGCGACTGGCTGGGCTCCGCGCTCAAGCCGGGCAAGCACACCATCGTGTTCGATTTCAAATATGATGGGCCCGGCCCGGCCAAGGGTGGGACGGGGGTACTCTCGGTGGATGGCAAGGAGTACGCCCGAAAATCGATGCCGCACTCGATGGGATTCCTGATGGCCATCGACGAGTCCTTCGATATCGGCGTCGATAGCCGCACCGGGGTGGATGACAGCTACAAGCTGCCGTTCCAGTTCACCGGGAAGATCGACAAGCTGACTTTCAATCTCGGGCCGACGCAGATGACGAGTGACGAACAGAAGCTGATGCGGCACGCGCTCGAAAAAGCGAGGGACTAATGGGACACCTCATCTATGGGCATCCTTGACGGGATGCCCGTAGATTCTACCGCCTCAGAGAATTTGCTCTCGCGAAGGTCGGCGCAGGAAATACGGAGTCCCATGATCACCATCAACCGCCGAACCTTGCTGACCGCGCTTGCTGCCGCCGGGCTCTATAGCGGCCGCGCCTTTGCGCAGGCGTTCGACAACGAACGGCACGCTCTGGCGCGAGAAGCCGCTGCCGACGCAGGGCGCTCTCCGCTGTGCCGGGGCCCGAGTGATGAGCGTGATAACAGACGGCACTCTGCCGGCTAGTAGGGTGGGGCTGAAGACAAAGCGGAAATTATAGCGGATAGCAGACCGACTCCGGTAAAAGAAGTGATGATCACCATCGATGCCGCCAAGCATTATGGTGCATATGTCGTTCGGGGCTCGACTGTTTACGTACGGTCATCCTACGGAATGAAGTCAAGGGAGCTCAGAGAGTCGCCCCCGAGGCCTCGCAGGGCAGCTACTTTCAGAGCTAGTAGTTCAGAAGCCATCCGCCGGCTTGCTGGGGCCGAAAGCGAAGGCGAATGACGGACGGTTTTTGACTCCACAATACGGTCAGCTCGTGCCTAGAATGGCTGAGCCGAGAGGAGCGGCTTGACGGTGGGGGAGTCAGAGTTGGAAAGCATTATCGAATCGATCGCGACTATTACAATTTTCTTGGCGGGTTTTTTCTAGGAATCATTGGAGGTTACGTTTGGCGCGATCGCATTTCACGAGCTCGTCGTGACCGATCTCGAAAGGCGCAACGTAGGCTGGCGGTAACCGAACCGGAGCTGCTTGATCCTCCGATCGAAGTTACTTACAGCCAACCGGCTCCGCAGGATTAGCCGCGCCATCGACTCCGCCTCCTAACCGGGGCGGTTTTTGCTTTTCCGCTGATCGCGCAGTGTGCAGGCAGAAGATTTTCCGCCATTCGGCTTCACGCCGCGCCTGCTTGAGCGAGCGGCGGCATCCACGTCCCACGTGAACGGTCTTGCACTGCCGAACTGCTGCCTAAACAATTCGCGGGAAGGAGCGGGCAACAAAAAGCCCCGGACGATGCCGGGGCTTAGGTTTGCTCGGAAGTTGCTAGATCGAAGGATCAGTACCTGGCTGCAATCGGGGCGCCGTAACCGCCAAACTTATAGCTGATGCGGCCCGTGATCATGCTGATATCGGTCCTGGTGTTCGCCGCGATCGCAGTTATCGCCGGCGCCAGCGCGGGGGTCACGAACGCGCTGGAATCGCTGGTCCTGAAGAGATAATCGTATTCGATGCCGGCAGTCCAATTCGGGGCGAAGCCGTACTCAAGACCGACACCGATAACGCCTCCCCAACGGGTCCGCTCCGCCTGCACAGTGCCGATGCCCGTCGCGGTGTTGAAGATGTCGAAACGCTGGTTTGCGACGGCAGCACCGCCCTTCACATAAAGCAGGGTTGCATTCCAAGCGTAACCAATCTGACCCGTGAAGAGGCCCAAAGCATTGATATTGGACTTCCAGGTGTTGGCTGGGTTGAACAGGCTGATGCGGTCATTTCGGAGATTGGCCCAATCGCCCTGGGCTTCCAGGCCGAACACGAAAGCTGAGCTCTGCCAGCGATAGCCGACCTGACCACCAACGATGCCGCCGCCGTTGTCTTTGCAGCCTTCAGCGAAACCGAAGGCAACCGTGTTGACCGCCGTGATGTCGATGCACTGCCGGCTCCAGCCGTAGCCGCCGTTGGCACCGATATAGAAACCTGACCAGTCATACATCATCGGAGCCGCAATCGGAGCTGGCCGTGCCGCAAGATCCGCAGCGGATGCGGGGGCAGCCATACCCATCGCAACAAGAGCAACCGTACCCACCAAAATCTTCTTCATGATTTCATCCCCAGTTTGATGCGCTTCGTTCGAATCCTGGGGACATAATACTCCCGAAGTGAGCCAAACCCTGTCACACAAG
>Ga0105239_10010861_pt1 | contig 10172 bp, 7 predicted proteins | sample KBSC44metaG_FD_92761 | JGI IMG/M metagenome (GOLD analysis project Ga0105239, IMG submission 92761) | Corn rhizosphere microbial communities from Kellogg Biological Station, Michigan, USA - KBS C4-4 metaG | ecosystem: Host-associated > Plants > Roots > Rhizosphere > Soil | place: Michigan, USA...
GCAAACAACTGATGGCAGCCGGCCGCCATGGCCGCGCCGAACAGCGCCTCCTTGTTCTCGAAGTGCCTGTAGATGCTGAGCTTGGATATCTTCGCCCGCCGGGCGAGCTTGTCCAATGTCGTCGCCTGAAAACCCAATTCCACAAAGAGTTCGCGCGCGGCGTCGACGATCGTTTGGCCAAGCGCCTCGTTGGCGGGCCGGCCGCGCCGGCCCTGTCTGTTTTCGGTCACGGCAATTCCGGTACTTGACAGTATCTTAATACTTGCATTACGATACCATTGAGTATCTGAAATGTGCAAGCCCACGGTGACTTCCATGCAACGACGAGCCCTGCTGAAGTTGGCTGCGCTTTCGACCATCGGCCTCGCGCGCGCTCAGGCCACCGCCAAGCCCAACGCGTCCCCCTCCATCCCCAACACGGAGCCCATCACCATGGATGAGGCGAAAGCCAAATGGCTGAGCTACTCGACGACCGAATCGAGCACTCGTGGCCATCGGGGGAATAATTTCCGAACAGCAAATCGGGATGGCCGTCTCCGTCCACATCCGGCAGGATCGTGGTGTTGGCGTTCCAGATTTCCCGATCGGCCAGCATTTGGAAATGAAAACAGCTTATAGGCGAATGGGGAGGCCCGCCCCCGTCGGGCAAACCGCCGTGACGAGATCGACGCCCGTACCCTGAGGATTGGAGCCGCCACCAACGGCAGGCGCAAGCGCGATGCGATCTTCGAAGCAGGTCGCTTCGGTTCGTGACATCATGTTGACCCGAGCCGCGCGTAGAGGGATGATTCCCGGTACGCTCAAGGAGCAACTCTCACAACCACTTTGCCCAACGCCTGGCGACCGGCGAGCGCCTTGAAGGCGTCGCGGAAGTCCGCGATTTCGAAAACCTTGCCGATCGCTGGCTTAAGTCGCCCTTCACTCAGCAACCGAAGCAAGTCCGTCAGGATGCGCCGGTACACCTCCGGCTCACGCCGCGGGACCTGCGCCAGATCGACGCCGAGGAGCGCACCGCCCTTGAGAAGCGGAAGATTGAATGGGAGAGCGGGAATGCTGCCCGCCGCAAAGCCGATCACGAGGTGCCGTCCTTTCCAGGCAATCGAGCGAAACGCTTCGAGCGAGATCGCCCCACCAACAGGATCGACGATGACGTCGCAGCCAAGGCTCTCGGTCAGATCCTTGAGTTCCTCGCGCCAATTCGGGCGTGTGTAGTCGATCGCCGCATCTGCTCCAAGGCCGAGGGCGAATTCACGTTTCTCTTCGGTCGAGGCTGCAGCAATGACGCGGGCACCGATTAGTTTGCCCAACTGTATCGCGGCCGTTCCGACCCCTCCAGCTGCGCCCAGGACGAGCATCTGTTCGCCATATTGCAGCTTAGCACGTTCTGTCAGCGCATAATGGGCCGTGAGATAGTTGGCGCGAAAAGAGGCGCCTGCCTCCGCGGAAATGCCATCGGGGAGAATGCGCACCGCCTCGGCTGGAACAGTAACGTACTCCGCGAGTGCGCCCGAGCGGACCATGCCCATCACCTGGATGCCCGGGGTATAGCCAGTTACCCCGTCTCCCACAGCCTCGACTTCGCCCGCGAATTCTGTTCCGGGAATGAATGGCAGCGGGTCCTTCGTCTGATAGAGGCCCTGCACTTTAAGGCCGTCGACGAAGCCGATTCCCACCGCCCGCACTCTCACGCGCAACGAACCCGGCGCGAGTGCAGGCATGGGAGCCTGCTTCAATTCAACTTCATCTATCGACGAATAATTCTCAACGATGACAGCTTTCATTGAATTCCCCGCCGCACGCCGGCATTGCGCCAATTCCCTCATTCGGCCTGACAGTCGATGAATCAGCTTTCGACGGATCGCATTGACGCGCGAATGCGTTTTCGTTGGGCAAGAACTGTCTCGAGCTCACTTCAATTCGTCCTGGCGCTTCCGACTTCGCCGTCGATCACCTCTCCGAGAGGCTGCCATCTCTGACCGTCGAAGCGAATGAGCTGCATCTGTTCGACCGGGAAATAGTCTTTGGCAGACGTATTGATCTTGATGCCCGGCAAGAGCATCGGAACATCCACGTCTTTCAAGTTCGCCGCCTGCCGCATGATGTTGTCGCGCGTGAGGTCGTCGCCGCATCGCTTGAGGACCTCGAGCAAGGTGTGTGCAACCGCGTAGCTATAGACAATGACGCGGTCTGCCTTGTCGCCATCGGGAAGATACTTGTCCATGAACGCATTCCAATCTCTTGTGGCGGCATCGTTGCTCCAGGCGGGATCGCCGGGGTCCTTCAAATAGGCATTCGAGATGATCCCCTTAGCGTTCTCCAGGCCAGCAGGACGGAGCACGCTCGCAACCGACGTGGAGACGCCTGCGAGGAAGACGACCGGCTTCCACTCGAGTTCTGCGAGCTTGCGGATGGCCTGGGCGCTTGCTTTCGGCGTGGTCCAGGACACGAAAATGTCCGCGCCGGAGTTTCTCAGCCGCGCGATGTGAGCATCGATCGTCGGTTCCGACAATTCAAACGACGATTCGGCGACGATCATCGACGCTTTTTCGCCCAGCCCATCACGCAGGCCCTTCACCTGATCCCGCCCGCCGTCGTCATTTTGCCAGAGAATGCCGATCTTCGCGTTGGGATGGTTCTGCAAGATGTATTTTGCGTACGCGCGCCCTTCGCTCTGGAAGTTCGGCTGCCACCCCATGGTCCAGGGAAAATGTCCCGGATCGCCCCAGCGGGTCGCATTGCTTGCGACAAAAAGCTGCGGCACCTTCCGCGCATTCAAGAACTTTTGGATCGCCGCGTTGGAGGGCGTTCCAACCGACTGGTAGATCATGAGTACCTCGTCACTCTCGACCAGCTTTCTCGCCTGCTCCACGGCCTTCGGCGGGCTAAAGGCGTCATCGTAGCTGATGAACGTGATCTTCCGCCCGTTGATGCCGCCGTCATCGTTCACCTTTCGAAAAAACGCCGCGGCGGTGCGACCGATGATGCCGTAGGCCGATGCTGGCCCGCTATAGGGAACGATATTTCCGATTTTGATCTCTTTGTCTGTGACGCCAGGATCGTATTTCTTTTCGCTTGCAGTGGCCGGCAGAGCCGCAAAGCTTGCTGCCAAGGCGACGGCGACGACTTGGGGCAGGTGTCTTCTTAGCATAGTTGATCCACCTATCGACATACGCCAGTAGCTCAGGCTGCTGTGTTGGAAGAAGGTTAGGGCCGGGAAGGTCGGTTGGTACGTCGATCAGCGCACGACGCCGGATTCTTTCAGGCAAGCAATGTCCTCGTCGGAATATCCAAGCTCCTCCAGGATCTGCCCACTATGCTGGCCCAATTCCGGAGCAGGGTTTGGAGGCCTCTTCGTTACGCCGCTTATTCGGAACGGGCTGTCCACGATTGCGCCATGTCCCGGCATCCACTCGGCTTCAACAAGCGCGCCGGCATGATACATCTGGTCGTCGCCGACCAGATCTCCGGCTTTTGCCACGATCGCCGCGGTCAGATCGGCCGCCTGAAATATGCGCTGCCAATCGGACGAGGCACGGGTTGCAAACAGCTCGTCGAGATTCGCCACGAGCTCGGCCGCATTGGCGCGCCGTGTTGCAAGCACCGAGAAGCGTGGATCCTCGATCAAGGCGGAGCGGCCGATTGCCTTGCAGAACCGAGGCCAGTCGCGCTCCTCCTGCACCAGGCTGATCATGAACCAGCGGTCGTCAGCGCACCGATAAAAGCACGTCAAAGCGTTCCGGGTCGCCTTCCGCGGCAGGCGGTATTGGATCTCGCCACCGCACAGGACCGCCTGGATCGATGCCGCATTCGACCAGACTCCGTTGGCAAGCAGCGAAGTCGTGACGCAGCTTCCCAGGCCCGTGCGCTCCCGGTGAAGAAGCGCCGTGACAATCCCTGCGTAGAGGGTGACGGCCGTTGGCTGATCGCCCATCCCCAGAGTAGGTGACGCGGGAGGACTCTCGCCGTCGGGTCGCACGTTGTCGGCCAATCCCGATCGAGCCCAGTAGGCGTGGGCATCGAATCCCGGTCTTTCAGCTTCGGGGCCTGTCTCTCCGTAGCCGGTGAGCGCCGCATAGACGAGACGCGGGTTGATCTGCGAAAGCTGCTCATAGCTGATCCCCAGCCGGGAGCGGGAAGCCGGGGACTGGTTGGTAATGAAAACATCGGCAGAACGTACGAGCTGCCGCAGGATGGTTCGACCAGTCTCGTTCTTGAGGTCTACCCCGAGCGCACGCTTGCTGCGCGCGGCAATGGTCCACGCGTAATTATGGTCGGCCTTTGGCAGGTTGGGAAGACGACCGAGAACGCGCTGCGGATCCCCGGCGCCGACCGGCTCGACCTTGACGACGTCCGCGCCGAAGTCCGCAAGGATCACGGCCGCCGACGGCCCGGCGACGAAGGTGGCGCTGTCGATGACTTTCAGACCCTGGAACACGCCGGTCACGAGATCCTCCCTGCCGCCAAGCAGACTTGTTACCGGCTGTACAAGGCCAGCCAGATCGTCTGATTGCCCTCCAATTAGCACCATTGACGCAAAGGTTCAACCATTCATAATCCGACCTGGAGAGCCGAATGCCAAACGATCCCGTCCCTTCGATTTCCGCGGTGCACCGGCGCTTCACCTCGCCGGACGAATGGCGCTCCATGATCGAGCCCCGGTTCTCCGGAAACCTCTACACACCAAGGCGAAACAGCTTCTCGATTTATGCGCGCCTGGAGAAGCTGGCGCGAGTGTTACTGCTCGATGTCCAGGTGGAGCGATCAGGTTTGGGCGACCTTCATTCTGCAACGTACGGGTATTCCATCGAAGCGACCGGAAGGCATCCGCATTTCATAATCTGGCAGCAGGCCGGTGCGGCTTGGATACGACAGGGGGCGCGCGATACCGAGCTCAAGTGTGGCGAGTGGGCACTCTTTGACGGGCGCGTGCCGACGTCATTTCTTTTGCCTGACAATACCCGGACGATCGGTATGATGATTCCGCAGGCCCATTGCGGCTGGCGAGGTCGCATCGAACCCGGTGGGGTGCGTCTCGATCGGTCGGTGGAAAGCAGGATCGCATCCGCCGCTTTGCTCGAAGCACTGGGAGCTGACGCTTGGGTCAAACCGCAATCGCAATCGTCGTTCCAGGAATTCCTGCTCGATGTTGTGCAGGCCAGTCTCCCGACCGCTGCATCAGACCGTCCGCCTCCGACCCGTGTGGGGGTCAAGCTGGACCAAGCCAGGCAGTTCATCGAAGCGGGGTTGGCGAACCCCGACCTCAGTCCAGCGCATGTCGGGGAGGCCATCGGCCTGTCCCGTCGCTCTCTCTATAGAATGTTCGGCGTGCTGGGTAAGACCCCGATGGAATACATCTACGACATGCGCCTTGCCGAGGCCGCCCGCCAGTTGCGCGGCAAGGTCACCGACGGTCCCAGCGTGACAGCCATCGCTCACGCAGTCGGCTTTGCCGATTCCAGTCACTTCAGCCGCTTGTTCCGAGCGCGCTACGGCGTCAGCCCGAGCCGGTGGGCCTTGTCGCCTTGATAATGGCACGGCTGGTCCAGAACTTGGCACGCTGAGACCGGATCGTCGCTCGCGGAGGCGCTAAGCTCGACAAAAAGTGATCTGGGAGAAGACAACGATGCTTGAGCGATTGGATGATCGGATCGCCGATCCTGCTCTTTATGGTGATCCCGCTGCCTATGACGAGATCTTCATGTCGCTTCGGCGGGACGATCCGGTGCGGTGGACCTCGCCGGCCGGTTATCGGCCGTTCTGGACGGTGACGAAATATCAGGACATCGTTGAGATCGAGCGACAGAACGACAAATTCATCAACGAGCCGAGATTGAGCCTCAACCTCATTGAGGATGAGGAGCGAGTGCGAGCCGGCCCGGGAAGGGGCACCACAAATCCGATGCGCATGCTCGTCAATATGGACGGAGCCATGCACCGCGCTCACCGCAACATCACGCAGTCCTGGTTCTTGCCGACCACCCTGCGAAAGATCGAAAGCGACGTAGCCACGTTGGCGAAGGAATTCGTCGACCTGTTGGGAGCGCGCGGCGGTGAGTGTGATTTCGCCGAGGATATTGCAGTGTGGTTTCCGCTTCGCGTGATCATGACCATCCTTGGCGTGCCTCGCCAGGACGATCAGAAAATGCTCAGGCTCACCAAGGCCATTCTGGGGTCTACCGACCGTGAGATAACAAGCGGAGCATCGGCAGGCGAGTCGAGGCGGAGGGCAATCGAGGAGTTTTTTGCTTATTTCGCTCTGTTGATCGCGGACCGGCGCGAGAGGCCGACGGGCGATTTGGCCAGTGTGATTGCGAATGCCCGGATCGATGGGCGGCCGATCTCCGAGATGGAGGCGGTATCGTACTACGTGATCATTGCTACAGCAGGGCATGATACGACAAGCGCATCGATTGCGGGAGGACTACATGCGCTGCTCGAATATCCATCAGAGTTGGAGAAGTTGCGCCGCTCGCCGGAATTGCTGCCCCTGGCTGTGGAAGAGATGCTTCGCTGGGTCTCGCCGGTCAGGCATTTCTTCCGCACAGCGACGGACAGCTATGTGCTCCGCGGCCGGCCGATCGCCCCCGGCGATTCGCTGATGATGTGCTATCCCTCGGCCAATCGTGACGAGGACGTCTTCGACGACCCCTTCAGATTCAAGATCGAGCGTGCGCAGAACCGGCACGTGGCGTTCGGCTTTGGCGTGCACCAGTGCCTCGGCCTGCACTTGGCGCGACTGGAGATGAAGGCATTCTTCTCAGAGCTTTTGAGCAGGGTCGATCACATCGAGCTGGCGGGTGAGCCGGCTTGGATAGAGTCGAGCGTAGTCAGCGGGCTCAAGCACCTGCCGATCCGGTATGCGATGCGCAAGTGAGCGACGTCATCTCGGCAGCGCGTGTCACCGCCGGGGATGACCGGCCATGGTGCAGCAAATGCTATCACGAATTGTGAGTACGGCCTGCTCAAAGCCCGGGAATATGCCCCTGCTGTCGAGTCTCTCCTTCCCTGCGTCCGGCGGGCGCAGGCAAAAGGCCTGGCGAATGTTCGGCCGAATGGGCTTGCGGTCATCGTGGCCACCGTGTATCAATGGTACAACCAATAAAATGGGAGGCAGCTGCTCATGGCAAGGCGCGTCTGGGCTGCGGGACTAGGCTTGTTCCTGTGGAGCGGTATGGCGGTCGGCGAGCCGTTGAAGATCGGTGTCCTGACCGACATGTCCGGAGTCATCGCCGATACGGTCGGTCGCGGCTCGGTCGTTGCCGCGGAACTGGCGGTCAGCGACGCCGGCAGCACCGTCCTTGGCCGACCGATTGAGATCGTCTCGGCCGACCACCAACTGAAGCCGGACGTTGGCCTGACCATCGCCCGACGGTGGTTCGACGAGGAGCATGTTGAGGCCATTGCCGACATACCCGTGTCCACCATCGCGCTCGGAATCCAAAATCTCGCCCATACAAAGGGAAAGATCGCCCTGATCTCGGGTGCCGGAACCTTCGATCTCTACGGCAAGTCGTGTTCGCCGACGGGATTCGTGTGGACCTTCGACACCAGCGTGCTTCCGCGCGCCCCCGTCCTGAGCGCAGCGGAATCCGGCGTGAAGAAGTGGTTCGTGGTTGGCCCCGACTATTCCTTCGGACACCAAATGGAGCGGGCGGTCGCGGAGGTCGTGAAGGAGACCGGTGGACAACTGGTCGGCACGCGGCGCGCGGCGATCGGGACGTCGGATTATGCCTCGCTTCTTCTGGCCGCGCAGGAAGCGCGGCCGGACGCGATTGCCTCGTCCTTTGCCGGCCACGATGGGGTGCTTCTCATCGAGAACGCCGTCGAATTCGGCCTGCTGCAGACGGGAATGCGCATTGCGAGCCTCATGCTGTTCGAGTCCGACGTGCACAGCCTGGGGTTGGATCGCATGAAAGGCGTCTATACGACGACAGCGTTCTACTGGGATACGGACGACAACACCCGCAGTTTTGCAAGGCGGTTCACGGAGAAGATGGGGCGACCGCCTTCCGCTCTGCAGGCGGGAGTCTATAGCTCGATCACGCACTACCTGAAGGCCGTCAAGGCGGCGGGCTCGACATCCGGACCTGAGGTAGCAAAGAAGATGCACGAGCTGCCGATTTCAGACCTCACGACACCTTCGGCCAAGATCCGAGCAGATGGCCGCGTCATGCGTGACATGTTCCTGGCCCAGGTCAAATCGCCGGAGGAATCAAAAGCCGCGTGGGACTATTTCAAGATCGTCCGTCGTATGAAAGCCGAAGAGTTGATGTCGGACGCGCCAAATCCGGACTGCAAGTTGGCAACCCGGTAGCCGATCGTCTTGCAGTGATGATCCGGCAGCTGGCCCCAAAAAGTCGTGCGCTTCACTGGGAACGCTCTTACGCCCAGGCAGAACGTTGTTAGAGGAATGATGACTTCGCCACTGATTCTTCTCGATGGAACGGTTCGCGCGCGCGAAGAGGTGCTGATCCACGCCGCTCGTGCGGCCAGCGGGCTGCATGCTTCTGGGGTCTCCGAAGGGGATACTATTGCGCTTCTGCTGCGCAACGACTTCGTCTTTGTCGAGGCGACTCAGGCCGCCGCACTGATCGGCGCTTATTGCGTGCCGATCAATTGGCACGGTCGGGCGCAGGAAATCGCTTATATCCTCAAGGACGCGAAGCCCAAAGTCCTGGTGGCTCATGCCGATCTGCTCGCGGCCGTCCGCGACGAGCTCAAGGAGGCCTTGGACGGCATTCTCGTGCTGAGCGTACCGACGCCGCCCGAGCTCGTTCGGCAGTTCGGCGTTCCATCAGGTGCCGAGAAGCCGAGTGTCTCGGACCGCAGCTGGCCGGTTTGGCTGGCGGAATTCCAGCCCTGGAGCAGCGCCCCGCCGCGCAGCCGCGCTACGCTGATCTACACGTCGGGCACGACGGGACACCCGAAAGGCGTGAAGCGAGAACCTGCGACGGCCGAGCAGGTCAAGGCGTATGGGGAGCTGATGCGGGCGGTCTACGGCATAGCACCCGGCGTACGCGTGTTGATCGGCGGTCCGCTCTATCATGCGTCTCCAAACGCCTGTTTGCGTCAGGCCATCGCACAGGCCGATATCATCGCGTTCCAATCCAAGTTCGAGCCCGAAGAAACGCTGGCGCTCATCGAGCGGGAAAAGATCACGCATGCGGTCATGGTTCCCACCATGTTTGTCCGCCTGATGCGTCTGCCGGAGGAGACCCGCCGCCGATACGATGTGAGCTCGCTGCGATGGGTGATCCACACGGGCGCGCCCTGTGCGCCGGAGATCAAGCAGGCGCTGATGGATTGGTGGGGGCCGGTCATTTACGAGACCTACGGCGGCACGGAGGTTGGAGCCGTCATGCTGAGCACGCCGGAAGATTGGCTGGCTCACCCCGGCAGCGTCGGGCGGCTCACGCCGGGCGCCCGGATTGCGCTCTACGGCGACGATGGCAAGCCGGTTGCGCCGGGCGAGGTGGGCGAGATCTACGTTCGTCAGGACTCGCTGGCGGACTTCGTCTATCTCCACGACGCCGCCAAGCGAAAATCGGTCGAGCGGGACGGGCTGATCAGCGTTGGCGACGTCGGCTATCTCAAGAACGACCGGCTGTATCTGTGCGATCGGCGGTCGGACATGGTGATCTCGGCCGGGGTCAACATCTATCCTGCCGAGATTGAATCGGCTTTGATTCAATGTCCCGGCGTCCGCGACTGTGCCGTGTTCGGCATTCCCGACGATGAGTTCGGCGAGTCCCTGGCTGCCGCAATCGAGCTCGAACCGGGCTGTGAACTCACGACCGAGCAGGTGCGCGCCTATCTCGCCGAACGTATCGCCAAATACAAGGTGCCTCGGCGAATCGATTTCCATGCAGCGCTTCCGCGCGAGGAAAGCGGGAAGATATTCAAGCGCCGGCTCAAGGATCCTTTCTGGAGAGATACGGGCAGGCGCATCTAGTTAATCGTCAGGCTCTCTGCGGAGGCTCTGGACGATTTTTCTCTGCCACACCTCGGGCATCGCTTATCGCGGCAATCCAAGTCCGCGTTGGGCGATCAAGCTGCGCTGGATTTCATTGGTGCCGATGCTGATGACCCACATCAGCGAATGTCGGAGATTTTGTTCGATGCGCCCGTGCAGCACGGCGCCGGGGTCGCCCTCGCTGACCAAGGCCTCCAGC
>Ga0105239_10010862_pt1 | contig 10172 bp, 9 predicted proteins | sample KBSC44metaG_FD_92761 | JGI IMG/M metagenome (GOLD analysis project Ga0105239, IMG submission 92761) | Corn rhizosphere microbial communities from Kellogg Biological Station, Michigan, USA - KBS C4-4 metaG | ecosystem: Host-associated > Plants > Roots > Rhizosphere > Soil | place: Michigan, USA...
GGCGCCGTCGTTTCCGAGGTGGCACTCATGGGTGATTCCTTCAGGTTCATGGTCGTCATCCCTGCGGTTGAAGGGCCGGGGCACCACGGCGGGCGCCGAGGAGCCGCTGCGTGATCGGGACCCGCTGCTCGATGCCGAGCTGGCGCGCCAACCTGCCTTCGATGTAGGCCTGGATGAACGTCCAGATCGTGGTCAGCGCAAGGTAATAGATCGCAGCGACGATGAAGATCTCGAACGTGTGGAAGGTGTACGAGCTGATCGACTGTGTGACCAGGAACATCTCACTGACCCCGATGACGGACAGCACCGACGTCGTCTTCATCATGCCGTTGAACGAGTTCCCGAGTGGCGGAACCATGACGCGCAGCGCCTGCGGCATGATGATCCACCGCATCACCTTGCCCGGTTTCATGCCGATCGCTGCTGCCGCCTCGAACTGACCCTTGGGCACGGAATCCAGCCCGGCGCGGATGATTTCGGCGATGTAGGCGCTCTCGTTGATCATCAGCCCGAGGATTGCGGCCTGCACCGCGGCCTTAACCGACAACCCAACCAGTGAGACGTCGTGGAACTGGTAGAGGCCAACGGCGGCGAGGCCGGTGTAGATGAGCACCAGTTGCACCAGCAGCGGAGTGCCGCGGATCACCCAGATGTAGACGCCCGCTGCCCATCTCAGCGCCGCGAACCGGGATCGGCGCATCAGCGCGACGACCAGACCGGCCAGGATGGCCAGAACCATCGCTACCACCGAGATCACGATGGTCAGGATCAAGCCGTCGAGGAACGGCTCACTCGGCGTGAACAGTGCCTTCCAAAAGAACTGCCAATCGAATTGCATGGTGGCTACCCTCGATCACTTCTGAATGCTGAGGTCGGCCTGGCCCCACTCGCCGATGATCTTCGCGTACGTGCCGTTGCCCTCGAGCTCGGCCAGCGCCTGCGCAATCGCGTTGTGCAGCTCCGTGTTTCCCTTCAGCGTCGCCGCCCCGATCTTGATGGTGCCGAACGGTTGGCCTGCCATCTGGATCTGGGCGCCGGTTTTGGTGGCGTAGTAGCCCAGCGTCTCCGCCGTGTCGAGGTAGGCGTCGACCTGCCCGTTCTGGACCTGCTGAATCGACACGTCGGCGTGGCTGTTTCGCGTGATGTCGACACCCTGTTTGCCTGCAGCCGTACATTTGTCGGACTGCTCCTGCGACAGCGCTTCGGCCGTCGTAGCGACGGCGACGATCACCTTCTTGCCGCACAGACTGTCGTCCAGTCCGGTGATGTCGGCCGGCTTAGCCTTCGACAGCGCGATACCGGTACCCGAGTAGACGTAGGGCACGAAGTCGACCACCTTCTCGCGCTCCGGCTTGATGTACAGCTGGGCCATGATCACGTCGCACTGCTTGGCCTGCAGTGTCGGGATGACCGCCGAGAAGGCGGACTCGACGAAGTCGGGTTTGAGCCCGAGTTGCGCAGCGATCGCCTTGCCGAGGTCGACCTCGCTGCCCACCAGCGCACCGGTCTCGTCGTGGTAGACGTTTGGGGGCGTGCCGTCGTTGGGTGCGCAGATCTTGAGCGTGCCTGCCTGCAGGATCGCTGGCGGGGCCACCTTCGCAGGACCGGAGGCCGCGGGAGTCGACTCCTGAGGCGACGACGAACAACTGGCGAGCGCCCCAGCGCCCACAATGGCACCCGCCATGACGCAGGCGAGAACGGTCTTCTTCACGGTTCCTCCAAGGTCGGTTCGAGCCTGACCTATCGGACGATAGGCGACTATCGACCGATAGGCACCTTTTCAGCGAAATTCATCGCAAATTTGTTTTGGCGAAGGTGGCGAGAGCTAGTGAACCGGGGTGGAGAGGGCGAGTTCGTCGAGGCGAACCAACGTGACCGGCCGGATCCGATCGAGTGCTCCCTGGTCTACGAGCAGGGCCCGCACCACGAAGTCGGCTGCCTGCAGTGGACGCGCCTCCCGGACCTTCCCGCCGGGACCGCCCTGCTCACGGAGGGTCTCGAAAAACACGCCGTTCACGGCGCGCTGCACGAAGCTCGGCTCGAAGTCGACGAACTCGCCTGCGTCCCTGCCACTGGAGATGACGTGCTCGACCAGCTTGTGGTACAGCGCGATGCCCTCGCGCTCATCGGCGAAGTAAGGCAATCCGAGCACCGCGTCCTGATACAGACCGCGCGCGTCGAACGGCTGGATCAATGCCTCGTGCACGTCGCACGCGATGGCCAGGTGGAGTTTCTCGGCCCACGTCGAGTCCTCCTCGATACGTCGGCTGATCCGGTCGATCGACGGTCCGAGATCCAGTTCGATCAACTTCCGGAAGATCTCGTGTTTGGCCTCGAAGTGGTGAAACAACGATGGCTGCCTGATCTCGACGTCGTCGGCGATGTCTCGGGTCGAGGTGCCGAAGTAGCCGCGTTGGGCGAACAACGCCGAGGCCGCCAGCAGGATCCGGCCCCTCGTCGATGACCAGTCTACGAGGGAGGGTTGCCATTCTTGCCCGTACTTCACCGCTCGATTCTGTCATCGTCGCCCGCGGCCCCCTGGGAGGCGGTGGCGATCAGAAGTGAATGCCGAGCTGCGCTGGGACATCGCTTCTGAATGCGGCGTCCAGTCGCGCCAACGATTCCGGGCCGCCGCCCCGGATCCGGTTGGCCGCGGCCAGTGTCGCGACCGAGTGCGCACCGAGATACACGCTACCCAACACATCGAGGGCAAAAGTGAACTCCGGCTGCGCCTCCGTGCGGGCACACCTGGCCCGGCCGTCACGGATCTGCAACGTGAATCGTCCTCCGTCGGAACGGAACCCGTCGCCGATCTCGATCACGGTGTCGAGATCCGCCTGATACGTACGCGCTTCGAGGGCGACGGACACGTCCATGATGCGCAGCCACAGGCCGTCTTCCGACGCGGTGGTGCGGGCCAGCCGCGGGTCGGTCAGCAGGTACGGCAGCGGCTCGGCGGGGTGGCTGTGCGCGACGATGGTTTCGACGAGATCGAGTCCCATTAAGGCACGCCACAACGCCACGTGCGCGTGCGGTGTCGCCGCGTTGAACTCCTCGACGCGAACGGTTTTGGGATGCCGCCCGTGCACGCGGTAGAGCAGGTAACCGTCCGGATGCAGGAACGAGAACCATTGCGTGGCACCCCGCCGCGAGCCGTCCCAGTCGGCGAGCAGGTCGTCCCACAGCGGCACGGGACGCTCCACCCCACCGGGGGTGCCACGCCGGTAGCGGTCGTAGATCTCGGCGAACTCGTCGCGGTGCGCGCTGGCCGAGATCACCCGTACCCCACCGGGATCGGGGGCATCGTCATGGAATCGCGCGAAGCGACGATCCAGTGTCAGCTCGGTCTCGATGGTTGCGGGGCCGTAGCCGAACCGCCCGTAGATGCCGCCCTCGCTGGCGGTCAGGCCCGCGATCGGGTAATCGGCATCGGCGAACCGTTGGTGCAACTCGACGTACATCGCGCGCAGGAGACCTCGCCGCCGGTGCGTGGGTGCAACCCCCACCCAGGTCACCCCAGCGCACGGCAGGATCGCGCCACCAGGCACCGTGAGCCTCAAGTCGAGGGAATGCGCCATCGCGACGACGTCGCCACCGTCGTCGACCACCACCGAACCACGCGGCGGCATCAACGTTCGCCAGGCCGTGATGGTCTCGGGCCGCCAGAACGAACCGAAGCTGGTAGCGGTCAGCAGCGCAACACCGGGCCAGTCGTCGTCGGTGATGTCGCGAACGATCACATCGGCCCTCCATCCAAACCGAGCGGACTACCGCTTGCTGAAGATGATCCGGTGCCAATCCTTGTCCGCGACGGCCGTGATGTCGCTCATTACGTGCTTGATGGTGAGGTATTCCTCGAACGAGTAGTCGCTCATGTCCTTGCCGAAGCCGGATGCGCCAACGCCGCCGTGCGGCATCTCGCTGATGATCGGGATGTGGTCGTTGATCCACACGCAACCGGCCTTGATCTCGCGTGACGCGCGCTGGGCCCGGTAGACGTCGCGGGTCCACGCCGATGCCGCGAGGCCGTATTCGGTGTCGTTGGCCTGACGCAGTGCGTCGTCGTCGTCGGTGAACGGGCGGGCGACCAGTACGGGTCCGAAGATCTCGCTGCGGTACGCCTCGGAACGCTCGTCGACGTCGGCGATCAGGGTGGGTCGGTAGAACGATCCTGGCAAGTCGGGGATGGTGCCGCCGGTGACGACGCGACCGCCCTCGCCGGGTGCACGGGCCACGATGCCCGCGACCTTGTCGCGGTGCGCGGTGGTGATCAGCGGGCCGAGGTCGGTGTCGGGGTCGTGCGGGTCGCCGACGACGATGCCGCTCATCACCTCGGCGACGCCTGCCACGAAGTCGTCGTACAGGTCGCGCGCGACGATCGCCCTGGTGGCGGCGGTGCAGTCCTGCCCGGTGTTGATCAGCGACGCGGCGACCGCACCCTGGATCGCGGCGTCGAGGTCGGCGTCGTCGAACACCACGAACGGCGCCTTGCCGCCGAGTTCGAGCTGCGTGCGGTGGCCGTGCGTGGCGGCCGCGGCCATCACCTTGCGGCCGACGGCGGTGGAGCCGGTGAACGTCACCAGGTCGACGTCGCGGTGTCCGGCGAGTGCCGTGCCGACGTCGGCGCCGGCTCCGGTAACGACGTTGAACACGCCGTCGGGCAGACCGGCCTCGCTGGCCAGCCTGGCCAGGGTCAACGTGGTCAGTGGCGTGACCTCGGCGGGCTTGATCACCACGCTGCAGCCTGCGGCCAACGCGGGCAACACCTTCCACACCGCCATCTGCAGCGGGTAGTTCCACGGCGTGATGGTTGCGACGACGCCGATGGCGTCGCGCCGGATGCTGGAGGTGTGATCGGCGGAGTACTCGGCGGTGGCCTTGCCCTCCAGGTGGCGCGCCGCGCCTGCGAAGAAGTCGATGTTGTCGACGCTGCCTGGGACGTCGAACTCGGTGGCCAGTCGCACCGGCTTGCCGGTCTGGCTGACCTCCTCGGCCACCAGTTCTTCGGCGTGGTCGCCTGCCAGTTTGGCCAGTTTGGCCAGCACTGCCGACCGGTCTGCCGGAGTTGCGGTGGCCCATCCCGGCAACGCCGTGCGCGCCGCCGCAACGGCTGCGTCGACGTCGGCCGTGGTCGCAAGCGCGTACTCCGCGACGACGTCGCCGTTCGCGGGGTTGACGATCTTGAAGTCTTGGCCGGCGGTGGCCACTGCGCCGCCGTCGATCCAGCTGCTCGCTTTGGTCATGGCCCAAACCGTAGCGGAACGGGCCGAAGCCTGGCTGCGCATTACCGCGGTACCGGAGGTCTCAAACGAGGGATTTCATCGACATGGTTGCCTGATTCGACGGATTCCGTGCACAATCAGGGGCATGTTCAAGCCGGACGCAGCGCCCGGCGCACAAGCCGTCTCGTTGCGAATCAACCATTCGCGCCCTGGTGCAGCCTTCCAACTCGATGAACTCTCCAAGGCGATCGTCGAGAAGTTGCAGCAGGACGGGCGGCGGTCGTATGCCGGCATCGGCAAGGCGGTCGGGCTATCCGAGGCCGCCGTACGCCAGCGCGTCCAGCGCATGGTCGACGCCGGCGTCATGCAGATCGTGGCGGTCACCGATCCCATGCAACTGGGTTTCGCACGCCAGGCCATGATCGGCATCCGGTGCACCGGCGACACCACCAAGGTGGCCGAGAAACTGGCAGCCATCGAATCCGTCGACTACGTCGTGCTCACCGCGGGCTCCTTCGACGCCATCGTCGAGGTCGTCTGCGAGGACGACGGTGACCTGCTCGACCTCCTCAACACCAAGATCCGCGCCGTCCCAGGGGTGATATCCACCGAAACCTTGGTTTACCTGAAACTTGTCAAACAGCAATACAATTGGGGTACGAGATGACAGCAGTAGTAACAGAGACGACATCGAGCGACCTGGCCGCCAAGGCCAAGCGCCACCTGTGGGGCCACTTCGCCCGGCATGGCGCCGACATCACCCCGCCGGTCATCACCCGCGGCGAGGGCGTCCACATCTGGGACAGCGAAGGCAACAAGTTCATCGACGGTCTGTCGGGGCTGTTCGTGGTGCAGGTCGGCCACGGCCGCGCCGAGTTGGCCGAGGCAGCCGCCAAACAGGCTGAAACGCTTGCCTTCTTCCCGCTGTGGTCGTTCGGCACGCCGCCCGCGATCGAGCTGGCCGAGCGCATCGCGGGCTACGCACCTGGCGATCTGAACCGGGTCTTCTTCACCACCGGTGGCGGCGAAGCCGTCGAGAGCGCGTGGAAGCTCGCCAAGCAGTTCTTCAAGCTGACCGGAAAGCCGGGCAAGTACAAGGTGATCTCGCGGTCGATCGCCTACCACGGCACGCCGCAGGGCGCGCTTGCCATCACCGGCATCCCGGCCTTCAAGGCGCCGTTCGATCCGCCGACCCCCGGCGGTTTCCGGGTGCCCAACACCAACTTCTACCGGGCTCCCGAGCAGTACAGCGCCGATCCCAAGGCGTGGGGACGCTACTGCGCCGACCGCATCGCCGAGGCCATCGAGTTCGAGGGTCCCGACACCGTGGCCGCGGTCTTCCTCGAGCCGGTGCAGAACGCGGGCGGCTGCTTCCCGCCGCCGCCCGGATACTTCGAGCGGGTCCGCGAGATCTGCGACGAGTACGACGTGCTGCTGGTCTCCGACGAGGTGATCTGCGCCTACGGCCGCATCGGTTCCATGTTCGCGTGTGACGACTTCGGCTACGTGCCGGACATCATCACCTCCGCCAAGGGCCTGACGTCGGGCTACTCCCCCATCGGCGCGATGATCGCAAGCGATCGGCTGTTCGAGCCGTTCAACGACGGCAAGACCGTCTTCGGTCACGGGTACACGTTCGGCGGGCACCCGGTGTCGTCGGCGGTTGCGCTGGCCAACCTCGACATCTTCGAGCGTGAGGGCATCAACGCTCACGTCAAGGAGATGGCTCCCGCGTTCAAGGCCACCCTGGAGAAGCTGTACGACCTGCCCATCGTCGGCGACGTCCGCGGCGAAGGCTTCTTCTACGGCATCGAGCTGGTCAAGGACAAGACCACCAAGGAGACCTTCAACGACGAGGAGTGCGAGCGGCTTCTGCGCGGCTACCTCACCCCCGCGCTGTTCGAGGCGGGGCTGTACTGCCGTGCCGACGACCGTGGGGACCCAGTCGTTCAGTTGGCGCCGCCGCTGATCAGTGGTCAGAAGGAATTCGACGCCATCTACGAGATCCTGCACGGTGTGTTGAGCGAAGCCAGCCGACGCATGTAGCAACGGGGCTAGGGTCGGCGGCGTGCCACGGTGCGGACGCGAGGAGCAAAAAGGGTGAAGCCGCCGATCCATCCCGTCCGTTGGCAGCCGCCGCCCGTTGACCCGATCCCCGAGCAACCCGGTGGATCGGTCACGGTCGTCGGGCTGCCAGGTGACGGCCCTGAGGACATCGTCGTCGATGCCGACGGTCAGCTCTGGACGGGTCTCGTCGACGGTCGCATCGTGCGAATCTCGCCGGATGGCGGGCACACCGTCGTCGCCGATACCGCGGGTCGACCGCTCGGTATGCACGTCGCCCGCGACGGCCGAGTGCTCATCTGCGATAGCTACCGCGGGCTGCTTGCGCTGCATCCCGACACCGGCGAGCTGACGACCCTCGTCGATTCGGTCGATGGGCGGAAGTTGAAGTTCTGCTCCAACGTCACCGAAACAGCCGACGGCACAATCTATTTCACCGAGTCGACGAGCGACTTCCACTTCGAGCACTTCCTCGCGCCGATCCTCGAGGCGCGCGGCACCGGCGGTCTGTTCCGCCTCGCGACCGACGGCACCGTCACCACGCTGCTGGATGGGTTGTACTTCGCCAATGGGGTGACGGTGACCGCCGACGGGTCGGCGCTGGTGTTCGCCGAGACGGTGGCTCGCAGGCTGTCCAAGTACTGGCTGACGGGTCCGGAGGCCGGCACCGTGACGCCGCTGGCGGTGAACCTGCCAGGCATGCCGGACAACATCTCGACGGGGTCGGACGGCCGGATCTGGACGGCGTTGGTGACGCCGGCCAACCCAGCCGCGGAGGGCCTGATGCCGCGGGCACCCTGGATTCGGAAGGTGGTCTGGCGGCTCCCGGCGCGACTGCAACCGAAGGTCAATCCCGAGATCTGGGTGGTGGGCTTCGACGCCGACACCGGTGCCGCGGTCGGCGGCATCCGGACGACGCATCCGGATTTCGGCGGGGTCACGGGTGTCGTCGAATCTGCTGGCCGACTCTGGATGTCGACGATCGAATTCCCCGCAGTCGCGTACGCCGAGCTGTAAGCGGTCCTTGTTCGAAGGCAAGATCGTCGCCCAACTCTCGGCCACGGAGCCGTTGGGAGATGTACCTCACGCGTAGCAATAGTCACTCCAGTAACAGCGTGGCTACCCGAAAACAGGCGCTCGATCTCCTACCCTGCAGACACGATGGCTACCTTCGCATTCGCCCCGCGCCGGGCAGCGTGCCTGCTCGCGGCAGCTGCTCTGCTGACCGCACCCGCCCTGGTCAGCACACCGATCGCGCATGCCGACGACGCCTGCCCTTACCGGGTCACGACGCCCCCGGCCGTCGACTCGTCGGAGGTCCCGACCGCCGGTGACCCGCCTGCCCCGCTACCCGTACCGGCCACCCCGCTCGGCGGCGATGCCCTGTCCAGCTGCGGCCTCGTCACCGCGCCAGGCACGCCCCCGGTCCCCGGCGACGTCTCGGCCGAGGCGTGGCTCGTCGCCGACCTCGACACCGGCGACGTCATCGCCGCCAAGGACCCGCACGGCAGACACCGGCCCGCCAGCATCATCAAGGTCCTGGTGGCCATGCAGGCCATCAAGGAGCTGCCGATCCACAAGCAGGTGATCGGCACCGTCGAGGACGCCAGCGCCGAGGGCACCAGGGTCGGCGTCGACGCGGGTGGCGTCTACACCGTCGACGACTTGCTCCACGGGCTGCTGATGCATTCGGGCAACGACGCCGCGCACGCGTTGGCGGCCCAACTCGGCGGCATGGACGTCGCGGTGAACAAGATCAACGACCTGGCGGGCAAGCTCGGCGGCCGCGACACCCGCGCCGCCACGCCGTCGGGTCTCGACGGCCCCGGCATGAGCACCTCGGCCTACGACCTCGGCCTGTTCTACCGCTACGCCTGGCAGAACGCCGTCTTCACCGACATCGTCGCCACCCAGAAGTACGACTTCCCAGGCCATCCCGGCAACCCCGGCGAAGAGGACAACCCCGGCTACGAGCTCGAGAACGACAACCAGCTGCTCTACAACTACCCAGGCGCCATGGGCGGCAAGACCGGTTACACCGACGACGCGGGCCAGACCTTCGTCGGAGCGGCCAACCGCGACGGACGCCGACTCGTCACGATCATGTTGCACGGCACGCGTTTACCGATCGCGCCGTGGGAGCAGGCCGCGCATCTACTCGACTACGGCTTCGCGACCGCGCCGGGTACCAAGGTCGGCACGCTGATCGACCCCGACCCCTCTCTTCGGGTCACCAAGCCGGACCCGGCCACCGACCCCGCGGCCGCTCAGGCCGTCGCCGCCTCACTGCCGCCCGCCGATGCAACACCGGTCAGGGTGGGCGTCGGTGTCGTCGGCGCAGTAGTGGTGTTCGGACTCATCATGGTTGCGCGCTCGCTGAATCGCCGACCGCAGCACTAGATCCGGGCGTTGGCGTGCCGGACTCGATGACCTCGCCGTCGTAGGTGCCGTCGCAGCCCAGTGTGGCCAGCGCAATCGACTGATGCTGCAACCGATCCTGCCGTTGGGCGTGCAGCACCGCTCGGCGTACCCGTGGCGGCAGCGTCGACTCGTACGGCTCCGCCCGCAACGACTTGAACGTCGAGATGCACATGGCGATCAGGATCAACATGAACGGGCCCGCCACCAGGATCACCAAAGTCTGCAGCGCCTTGAGCCCGCCGGACCACAGCAGCACTGCCGCGACGGCACCGGTGGTGACACCCCAGAAGACGGTCAGCCTGCGCTGGGGTTCTTCACATCCACTCTGGCTGAGCATGCCCATCACGATCGAGGCGCTGTCGGCGCCGGTGATGAAGAAGATCGCGATGAGGAACACCGCCAGCGCGGAGGTGATCGTGCCAAGGGGATAGCTGCTGAGCGTGTCGAACAGCGCGCCTTCCATAC
>Ga0105239_10010863_pt1 | contig 10172 bp, 9 predicted proteins | sample KBSC44metaG_FD_92761 | JGI IMG/M metagenome (GOLD analysis project Ga0105239, IMG submission 92761) | Corn rhizosphere microbial communities from Kellogg Biological Station, Michigan, USA - KBS C4-4 metaG | ecosystem: Host-associated > Plants > Roots > Rhizosphere > Soil | place: Michigan, USA...
CAGATAATGTGGCCGTTTACTTTGGAAATGTTCAGGCGTTCGGCTATTGAAACGAGGTCGCCTTTTTCATTGGCTACGCAAACGCCCCTGTTTACAGTACCATTGTCTGACAGGGTTTTCAGCAATTCATATCCTATAATAGAATAGGTATTGTCGGTTACGTCTTTAGTAAGGAATTTATATGCTTTTTCAAAAGCATCGCGGCCATAAAAATCATCGGCATTAATTACGGCAAACGGCTCATTGATATTATTTTTGGCGCAAAGTACAGCATGAGCAGTTCCCCATGGTTTTGTACGATCTGCAGGTACCTGAAAACCATCTGTAAATGAGTTCAGGTCCTGATAAACATAGTCCAATTCCACTTTGCCTTTTAATCTAGGTTCTAAAATGGCTTTAAAATCATCAGCAAATTCTTTGCGGATAATAAATACTACTTTTTTAAACCCGGCACGGATAGCATCGTAAATGGAGTAATCCATAATAGTTTCACCACCGGGACCAAAAGACTGGATCTGTTTCATACTGCCATAGCGGGAAGCCATGCCTGCTGCTAATATCAAAAGAGTTGGTTCCATTATTGTACTTTTAAAAATTGAGCCACGAAAATATAAAAATAAGTTTCAAAAATATCTTGATAAACGAACTATTCAATCAACCGATTGTGCTGGCGAAGGCAATAGTACAGCCTTTGCACCATCAAATGCCTGATCAAAAGAATGTTACCATAGATGTATTGCGGCTCGATTGCATTCACCCTGTTGTATCGGGCAACAAATGGTTTAAGCTGAAATACCACTTAGAGCAGGCAAAGCAACAAAACAAAAAAGGTATCATTACTTTTGGCGGCGCCTGGTCGAATCACCTGGTGGCAACCGCTTTTGCCTGCAAACAGGCGGGCCTTGCATGTATTGGTATTGTTCGTGGTGAACAACCCACTCATTTTTCGGCCACCTTACAGGATGCATTGGAATATGATATGCAACTGCAGTTTGTATCGCGTTCATGGTACAGTAATGAAAAAGAAATCGGTCCATCACTACAAATTACATACCCGGATTATTATATCGTTCCACAGGGCGGACAAAGTGATTATGGGGTGCAGGGAGCTGCCGAAATACTGCAACTGGTACAGATAAAAAGTTATTCACATATAGCATGCGCCACGGGTACCGGCACCATGCTTGCGGGCTTAGTGCTCGGCAGTTTACCGCACCAGCAGGTAATAGGTATTTGTAGTCTTAAAATGCCACCCGATGATAGCAACAGCCTTAATTCCTTTGTGTCGCAATATGCTGCCGGCGATAAAAATTACACCATTTTCTATGATTATCATTTTGGAGGTTATGCGCGGAAAACAAATGAGCTTATTCAGTTTATGAATACCGTTTATCAACAGCATGGGCTTCCGACGGATTTCGTGTATACAGGTAAACTGTTATTCGGCATTGCAGATCTGTTACAAAAAGACTATTTTAAAAGCGGCAGTCGCATTTTAATCGTTCATAGCGGCGGGTTACAGGGCAACCGTTCCCTACCGGCAGGAACATTAACATTCCTGTAAGTTGTAATATAAAACCGCTGCGGCAAAACTATTATATTTGCGACGCCAAAACCTTTGGTGAAATAACTCAATATTGGCATGCGCAAACTGGCAGTAATACTCATACTAACATGTACCTTATTTTCAACCGTAAAGGCACAGCAGATTCTGCCTGATTTTTCAGTGATCACAAAAGGGAATAAAAAAGTTATTGTTAGCTGGACCAACCAATACCCGGTTGTTTCTCAAATAAGCATTCAACGTTCAAAAGACAGTACAAGAGGTTTTGCTACCATTTTAACAGTGCCCGATCCTACTGCACAGCAAAATGGTTTTGTTGATTCCAAAGCACCCGATCCCAATCAATACTACCGTTTGTTTGTAGTACAGGAAAGCGGCAAATTTCTTTTTACAAAATCAAAAAAAGCTATCTGGGATACCGCCCGCGTAGTGGTAAATAAACAGAACTCCGACAATGGTGCACGGATAGTCATAACGGAAAGTGTTTCGCCCAGACAGGCAGAAGAAATAAAGGAAAAAATAAAAACTACTCCCGTAGAAACGAAACCAGTACCGGTTCCGGAACCTGAAAAATTCTTTATTATAAAAAAGCGCGACACGGTACTGGGGCAGATAAATACCAAAGATTATAAAAAGTTTCGCGACTCCGTTGTTACCAAAACAAAAGATACCATTGCCTTCAGCAGCATAGATACCATATTGCTGAAACCCTTTGTTCCGAAAGAAGTATACAAGCCTTCAAAATACATATACACCGAGAAAGATGGCAATGTAACCATCAACCTGGCCAATGCAGGCCCTGCACATCATTACTCCATTAAGTTTTTTGAGGATGATAATTCTCCTTTGTTTGAAATTGCCGAAGTAAAAGAACCTTTGCTATTGATAGATAAGGTAAACTTTTTACATTCGGGATGGTTCAAATTTGAATTGTATGAAGATGGAAAGCTGAAGGAGAAGCATAAGTTTTATATACCGAAAGATTTTTAGTTTACAGGTTAATAAGTTGATAGGTATACATGTTCTTCACTTATTAACCTATAAACATATTAACTTATCAACTCAACATTAAACACTTTCTCAAAATTCCTTTTCACCCTCTCCTTTACTTCATTCATATTAAGCGACCGGCCAAGCTCCTTTTTCAGTGAAGTAACCTGCTTGTTCTGAATACCGCAGGGAATGATATAATCAAAATACGACAGATCGGTATTTACGTTGAAGGCAAACCCGTGCATGGTTACCCACCGGCTGCAACGGATGCCCATAGCGCATATTTTCCGTTCTTTTCCGGGTATGGCGGCATCCATCCATACACCGGTTTCGCCGGGTGAGCGCTCTCCTTTCAATCCATATTCTGCCATGGTGGCTATAAATACCTCCTCCAGATTGCGCAGGTATTTACCGATATCGGTATAGAATTTTTCCAGATCGATAATGGGATAACCTACCAGTTGTTCAGGGCCATGAAAAGTAATATCTCCTCCGCGGTTGGTATGGTAAAAACTGATGCCCCGGGCGGCCCTTTCTTCATCGCTGATCAGCACATGCTCAATATCGCCGCTTTTACCGAGGGTATAAACGGCGGGATGCTCCACAAACAGCAAATAATTAGTGGTTGTGGGCAGTTTTTCTTCCCCAAAACTGTCAGATTCCCATTGCCCATTACCGCCAGCCGGCTGACTGCTGATGGCCGTTTGCCGGTTGCGAAGGGCAATTTTCACCGCTACATTGTCCTGTAGCAGCTTTTCCTGGTAATCCCAGGCTGCCTGATACTCAATGCGCCCCAGATCGCGGAACAAAACTTCCTGTTTATTACTGGTTTTCATATAAAGAACAAATGTACCACTTTATACAACTCCTCCCCCGGATGCTTACCTTTGCCCAAAGAGCTACCCCATGACCAACAAGGACGTAAACGTTTTTAACGATCAGGAAGAGAACACTGAAGGCCCCGAGGAGTTATATGAGCGAATGAGTCTGGTAGTAGACAGAGGCCAGGAACCAATGCGGCTCGACAAGTTTTTGGTTGCCCGTATTGAAGGGGCTTCCCGCAATAAAGTACAGCAAAGTATCGAAAGTGGCCGGGTTACTGTAAATGGTAAAACAGTACAGGCCAACCATAAAATAAAACCGGGCGAGGAGATCATTGTATACTCCGACAAGGAGATGCATGGCGAGGAGATCATTCCGGAAAAAATGCCGCTGAACATCGTATTTGAAGACGATGATATTCTCATTATAAATAAACCCGTTGGACTGGTGGTTCACCCTGCCAGCGGTAATCCACGTGGTACTCTTATAAATGGCGTTGCCTGGCATTTACAACAGCAAAACAGTGCTATTTCTGCCGATACGCTGCCCCGGTTTGGACTGGTGCATCGCATCGATAAAAATACCAGCGGGTTGATGGTGCTTGCCAAAACCGAAAAAGCAGTTACCTGTCTGGCTAAAGAATTTTTCGATCATACTATTCACCGTCAGTATGTTGCCATGGTTTGGGGTGATGTGGCTGAAGATACCGGCACCATAAGAGCCCATATTGGTCGTCACCAGCGTTTTCGTAAAATATTCGATGCTTATCCAGATGGGGATTATGGCAAAGATGCCGTTACGCACTACAAAGTACTGGAACGCCTTGGCTATGTTACCATTGTTCAATGCGAACTTGAAACCGGCCGTACGCATCAGATCCGCGTACACATGAAACATATAGGTCATCCTTTATTTAACGATGAAGTATATGGTGGTGACAGAATTGTAAAAGGAACCGTATTCAGCAAATACAAACAGTTTGTAGATAATTGTTTTGCCATTTGTCCGCGGCATGCGCTGCACGCCAAAACAATCGGTTTTATTCACCCCCGCTCACGAAAAGAAGTGGTATTTAATAGCGAAATACCTGATGATATGACGCAATTGTTTGAGAAGTGGAGAGGGTATGCGAAGACGAAAAACATCAGTTGATAAGTTGACAGGTTGATAGGTTAATAAGTTTAATGTCTTTGCTAACTTATCATCTTCCCTCAAAATCAAATAAGGTAGCGGTAAAAACAGAACGTTCTCTTTTTTTGAGTACCACATCCCAATTACCATCGTAGCGAAGAAGTTTTGGTACCAGATAATCGCCGAAGTGGGTCATTTCAACTTCCATGCGTACGTTAAAATCGTATACACCGGCATTATAACTGAGGTCGTAGTTACGGGCAACAATTTCCCAGGTATCTGTTTTGAACCAGGTGGTCATGTTGTTTACTACGATCTTGTCTTTTTCGTCAGTTGATAAATTTTCACGGGGTTTGCAGGTGAATACATAACACATTTCACCTTTAAAGGCATCCATATCAATGGTAAAATCATAGCGGGCCGCCACGTCATCATCAAACAGCGCTACTTTATTACCGATAATAGGAATGCCGGGAATTTTCTTACCGGGATTAAAGAACAGCATTTTTAACTGCTCCTTGTGCTTTGCCAATCCGCTTTTGCCCTGGGTGCTGAATACCGCGTCTTTTACTATATTGGTTTCGCCGCAAATGGTATCGGCGGCGAAAAACAAACCGGCATACATGCCCGCAGTATAGTAATTGAAATGATGATTTTTATCGTACATATCACCGGTAGTGTTTTCCTGGATTATTTCAGTATACCGGCAGCCGTTTTTAACATGTTGCGTTGTTTTGCTGTTTAATGATGCATATACATTCCCTTTTTTATCGAGCATACGAATGTCGTTGAGAGACGTATAGCCGAGTACTTTCAGATTGCGGAAAGCTTTGTAAAACGTTGTGTCGTTTTTAATACGTTCAATAAAAGCAGCTACATTCAAATTATTGCGAACAACTACTTCCTTAAGGGTGACTACTTTTTTTTGTAGCGTAACGGAAGAATCCTGTGCATATACATGGCACCAGGTAAAGCAAATAAGAATAAGCAAAAAGGTGGGCCACCTTTTAACAGATGACCCACCTTTGGCATTTGTAAACTGATTCATTTATTTGGGAAAAATCATTTTGTAATCGGCTCTCACCTTTCCTTTTGAAATATCGTCGAGCTTACCACGCAGCAGTTTGCGCTTCAGCGGTTTCAGATAATCAATAAACAGTTTTCCTTCGATATGATCGTATTCGTGCAGAATGATACGGGCTGAAATGCCATTGAATGTTTTTTCGTGATGCTGAAAATTTTCATCATCATATTCAATGGTTACGGTTTCATTGCGCATTACATCTTCCCGTATTTTAGGAATACTTAAACAGCCTTCGTTGTAAGGCCATTCTTCGCCATTCATGGCTTTAACACGGGCATTGATGAATACCTGTTTAATACCCGGCTCATCGGGATATTTGCCTTTTTCGTCTTCATCCTGATTATCAAAGATCTGTTTGCTGTCCATCACAAACAGGCGAATATCTTTATTGATCTGTGGGGCGGCCAGTCCAACGCCATTGCTCGCATACATGGTTTCCCACATATCTTCTATCAGTTTCTGCAAATTGGGGTAATCAGGAGTGATATCCTTACCCTTCGTTCGCAGGATCTCAGCTCCATATGCTACGATCGGTAAAATCATGGTTTAATTTCCTTTGTTTGAAGGTGCAAATTTACTTGAAAAAAACGAGTAGTAAGTAGCTGGAGAGAACAATCCTGCGGCCTTTCCTGCTGACCGGTTTCCATATATCACAAGCTGATTATCAATTGATAATCAACTGATACTACGTAAATAATCCTGCAGCATGATCGTGGCGGCAATCTCATCTACCAGCGCTTTATTCCGGCGTTCTTTTTTCTTCAGCCCCATTTCGATCATTGCCTGAAAGGCCAGTTTGGAAGTATAGCGCTCATCTACCATCTTAATGGGCATGGCCGGAAATTCTTTTTTCAGTTTTTCAACAGCTTTTTTAACCAGCGGGGTGGCATGGGTATCAGACTCATCCCAGTTTTTGGGTTCACCCATGATGATCAGCTCTACTTCTTCTTTTTTAAAATAGTCTTTCAAAAAAGGAATGAGTTTCGGTGTTTCTACCGTGGTTAGTCCGGTTGCAATGATCTTAAAGGGATCGGTTACGGCAAGACCGGTGCGTTTTAAACCATAGTCGATGGATAATATACGGGGCATTCAGATGTAGTTCTTAGTTTTTAGTACCGGTTGCTTTGATTATTAGTAATGGTTCAAGTGCCAGGCTCCGGTTGGCGCCAGCAACAGATCCGCAATCACAAATACGGCAAATACCACGCTGGCGATACCATTGGCGGTCATAAATGCCAGATTCACCCTACGTAGATCGGTAGGCTTTACAATAGAATGCTGGTAGAATAGCATGCTTACAAATACAGCCACACCCGCCCAATAGATCCAATGAAAATGACCATATACGCCGGCCATAATTACGCAGGCGGCGCTTAACACATGCAATAATTCCGATACCCGTAAGCCTTTGGCTTTACCCAGCCAGGCGGGAATAGAATACAACTGATGCGATTTATCAAATTCTTCATCCTGCAGGGCATAAATAATATCGAAACCGCTTACCCAGAAAATAACGGCAAACGAAAATAGAATAGGCAACAGGGCGAAATGACCAGTTACCGCCAGATAAGCGCCAATAGGAGCCAGTGATAAACCAAGCCCCAGTACCAGGTGGCACAATGGAGTAAACCGTTTGGTATAACTGTAAAATAATACTACGAATAAGGCCACAGGAGAAAGGAAAAAGCAGATCAGGTTTATAAACCAGCAGCAGATCACAAACAACACGCTGCACGCTATGGTAAACCACAATACGTGATCGGCTTTCAGAATACCCGCCGGAATTTCCCGAATAGCTGTTCTGGGGTTCTGTGCATCAAAACGGCGGTCGAGATAGCGGTTGAAAGCCATGGCAGCGCTACGGGCGAAAACCATGCAAAGGATAACAAGGATAAATTTCTGCAATAGTTGCCCTGTTGAATAGATATGCAAATAGGTACTTGAATCCAGTACCAGATTGTTGTAAGGCTGTACTACGTAGGGGGTTACCTGTTCGCCTGCTTTCATCAGGGCAAGAACAAACCCTATCATCGCAAAAGGCATGGCGAAGATGGTATGTGCAAACTTGATGAGGCTTAGGTATTTTTTTACGGTGCTCATTCGTTAAATGTTGAATATTGAATTTTGAATATCGAATGTCGAAGTTTACCTACTTCATTATTGGATATTCATTATTGGTTGTTTGATATTTTGCTTCGTACCAGTTCCCACAACACAATACCAGCCGCCACAGAAATATTCAGGGAATGTTTCATACCCAGTTGCGGAATTTCGATGCTGCCGTCGCACAGTTTAAGTACTTCTTCCTCTACCCCACTCACTTCATTGCCAAATACAACAGCTACCGGTTCTTGTTGGTTCATATCGAACCGGTTTAAAGGGATGCTATTTTGTACCTGTTCTACAGCATATACCCGGTAGCCGCTCTGTTTCAGTTGTTTTACGGCGTCAACGGTGGCTGATTCGTATTTCCATTCAACCGTTTCGGTAGCGCCCAGGGCCGTTTTATGAATATCGCGGTGGGGCGGCTGTGGAGTATATCCGCACAAATAAATGCCGCGCAATAAAAAGGCGTCGGCGGTACGAAAAACACTGCCCACGTTGTGCATACTGCGGATATTATCCAGCACTACCACTACCGGCATTTTTTCGGCTTCCTTAAACTCATGAACCGATTTCCGGTTCAGCTCGTCCATGCTTAGCTTGCGCATCGGGCAAAGATAGTTTGAAAAAGGAACAAGATGCAAGGGTTTACAGCACACAATGCCGTAACCATTTAACCATCAGGCCATAAAACAATCAATTATTCCCAATTTACCCACATATTAATTACTGATTTTTTATACGGCTGTCAAACCTTTTATATTTGCCCACCATGTCAAAAGCAACTACAGATACTCCTTTAATGCAGCAGCACCGGGCTATTAAACAAAAATATCCCGATGCCGTGTTGTTGTTCAGAGTTGGTGATTTTTATGAAACTTTTGGCGAGGATGCAATCATTGCTTCGCAGGTTTTGGGTATTACGCTTACCAAGCGGAATAACGGGGCGGCGGCATCCAGTGATCTGGCAGGTTTTCCGCATCATGCGCTGGATACATACCTGCATAAGCTGGTGCGTGCCGGTTACCGGGTGGCCATTTGTGATCAGCTGGAAGATCCTAAAACCGTTAAAGGCATTGTAAAGCGTGGTGTAACCGAAATGGTAACCCCAGGCGTGGCAACCAACGAAAAACTACTGGAGCATAACAGTAATAACTTTCTGGCGGGCATTCATTTTACACAGGAAGGCAATGCCGGTATTGCTTTTCTGGATATCTCTACGGGAGAATATTTTGTGGCAGAAGGCAATGCAGAATACATCGATAAGCTGCTGCAAACACTAAAACCGGCTGAAGTGATCTTTCAGCGCAGCTTTCAGAAATATTTTAAAGAAACTTTCGGCAGCCGCTTCTACACCTATACCATGGAGAGCTGGATCTTCGATGAAGCCTATGCTACTGAAAACCTGCTGAAACATTTCGGCACCCATTCTTTAAAAGGATTTGGAGTAGAAGAACTGCATCATGGTATTGTAGCCGCTGGTGCCGTACTGCATTACCTGAAAGATACAGAGCACCCGAACCTGCAACATATTACCTCTATTCAGCGGATAGACCGTGATGATTATTTGTGGATGGACCGATTTACCATTCGCAATCTTGAACTGATCAGTAATGGCGGCAGTGAAGGAAATAATCTGCATAAGGTGCTTGACAATACGGTGTCGCCTATGGGCGCCCGTTTACTGAAGCGCTGGATACTTCTGCCATTGAAAGATCTTAACCGAATCAATGAGCGGCTCGGTTTGGTTGAATTTTTTATTAAAGAAGTTGACCTGCGCACCAAACTGGTTCACCATATAAAACAATGCGGTGATATAGAAAGGCTGGTGAGCAAAATACCTTTAAAGAAAATCAATCCGCGTGAGGTGCTACAGATAGCACGGGGTTTACGGCATATTGAAGAGATCAGGGAAATTTGTTTGAATACCTCAAGCGATTACCTGAAACGTTTGGCAGATTCATTAAACGGTTGCCGGTATATAGAAGAAAAAATTGGCAAAGAAATAATTGAGAATCCTCCGGCCACCGCAGCAAAGGGAGGCTCTATCAGGGAAGGCATTCATACAGAACTTGATGAACTGAGAACCATAGCCACCGGAGGCAAGGAGTATCTGGTACAAATGCAACAAAAAGAAGCAGAGAAAACAGGTATCTCTTCTTTAAAGATCGGTTTTAATAATGTATTTGGCTATTATCTGGAAGTAACCAATTCGCATAAGAACAAGGTTCCCCAAGAATGGATGCGTAAGCAAACGCTGGCCAATGCAGAAAGATATATTACCGCAGAATTAAAAGAATACGAGGAGAAGATTACGGGCGCGGAAGAAAAAATACTGGCCATTGAGCTGGATATTTATGAGAAGTTATTGCTGGAGCTGCAGGACTATATTGCACCCATGCAGATAAATGGCAATGTGCTGGCAATTCTCGACTGTTTGCTTTGCTTTGCCCACAATGCACTGCACTTTAATTA
>Ga0105239_10010865_pt1 | contig 10171 bp, 10 predicted proteins | sample KBSC44metaG_FD_92761 | JGI IMG/M metagenome (GOLD analysis project Ga0105239, IMG submission 92761) | Corn rhizosphere microbial communities from Kellogg Biological Station, Michigan, USA - KBS C4-4 metaG | ecosystem: Host-associated > Plants > Roots > Rhizosphere > Soil | place: Michigan, USA...
ATCGCTTCCTCGGCGCCGAGATTCGCGATCTTCAGCGCAAAGGGCAGGGTCGCATTGTTGAGCGCAAAGGCGCTGGTCCGAGCGACCGCGCCCGGCATGTTCGCGACGCAATAATGGATGATCCCGTCGACCTCGTAGACCGGGTCGGCGTGGGTCGTCGCATGCGAGGTTTCGAAGCAACCGCCCTGATCGATCGCGATGTCGACCAGCACGCTGCCGCGCTTCATCGTCTTGAGCATCTCGCGCGTGACGAGCTTCGGCGCCGCGGCGCCGGGAACCAGCACCGCGCCGATCACCAGCTCCGCTTCCTTCACCGCATTGGCGATTGCCGACCGCGACGCATAAGCCGTCTTGATCTGGCTCGAGAAGAACATGTCTAGCTCGGCGAGGCGGTCGTTGTTGATGTCGTAGATGGTGACGTCGGCACGGAGGCCGGTGGCCATTTGCGCCGCATTCACGCCGGAAACTCCGCCGCCGAGGATCGCGACTTTCACCGGCGCAACGCCGGGGACGCCGCCGAGAAGCACGCCGCGTCCACCCTGCTCCTTCTCGAGATAGTGGGCGCCGACCTGCACGGACATGCGCCCGGCAACCTCGCTCATCGGCTTGAGGAGTGGCAGCGAGCCGTTCCGCGAGGTGACCGTTTCATATGCGATGCAGATCGCCCCGGACTTGATGAGGCCGAGCGCCTGGTCCTTGTCGGCCGCGAGGTGGAGGTAGGTAAACAGGATCTGGCCTGGACGCAGCATCGCGATTTCCGGCGGCTGCGGCTCCTTTACCTTCACGATCATGTCGGCGGAATCGAACACCGACCTGGCGTCGGGGAGGATTTTGGCACCGGCCTTCTCATAGGCCTTGTCGGGGCAGTCGATCCCGTCGCCGGCACGCGTTTCGACAAACAGTTCGTGCCCGTGGGCGACCAGCTCTGCAACTGACGCAGGCGTCAGGCCGACCCTATATTCGTGGACCTTGATTTCCTTTGGTACCCCGATGCGCATCTATTCGTTCGCTCCGATTGATGTTTGCGCGGGCCTATAGACGGGGATTTCGCCGCTGTCCCGTCCGATTGCGGGGCCGAAACGGCAGTGCTAGTGGGGCGCGTCCGAAAGCGAGTATGTCTCGCGCGGTCCAGGGGATGCGAAGCCGCAGTCTGTCGAGTTTGAATCTCAACGCATGAGCATCACCGCAACTGGAGCCGCCGAAGCCGAGGCGCCGCAGGACACTTCGCACGGGCACGCGCAAGGACCGCTGTACAAGCTGGTCATCGGCGCGGTCGGCATCGTCTACGGCGATATCGGCACCTCGCCCATCTACGCCTTCAGGGAGACATTCGCGGGCCATCACACTTTGATGCCCGACCGGCTTCACATCTACGGTGTGCTCAGCCTCATCTTCTGGACGATGATGATCGTGGTGACTCTGAAATACGTCACCATCATCATGCGCGCGGATAACAAGGGGGAGGGCGGAAGCCTCGCGCTCCTTGCGCTGATCAACCGCACCTTGGGCGGCAAGAAGCGCTGGACGAGCGGGATCATCATGCTCGGCGTATTCGCGACGGCGCTTTTCTACGGCGATTCGATGATCACTCCGGCGGTCTCGGTCCTTTCGGCGGTCGAAGGTCTGACCACGGTGCAGGCGGGCCTCCAGCCCTTTGTCGTGCCCATCGCGGTAGGCATCCTCATCGGCCTGTTCCTGATCCAGTCGCGCGGCACCACCAAAGTCGGACTGCTCTTCGGGCCGGTCATGATCGTCTATTTCCTGACGCTTGCGGTGCTCGGAATCATCCATGTCATGGATGATCCGGGCGTCATCCTGGCGATGTTCAACCCGCTCCACGCGGTGCGGTTCTTCACCGCCGATTTCATGCGCGCGTTCGTCGCCCTGGGCTCGGTGGTCCTGGCGGTGACAGGCGCCGAGGCGCTTTACGCCGACATGGGCCATTTCGGCCGCAAGCCCATCCGGGTCTCGTGGATCTATTTCGTTCTACCCGCGCTGCTCCTCAACTATTTGGGGCAAGGCGCGATGATCCTGTCGGCCGACCCGCACACCGCGCTGGCCAAGGTCAAGGACCCGTTCTTCTACATGGCGTCGGAAATGTTCCGGCTCCCGCTCGTGCTGCTCGCGACCGCTGCTGCGATCATCGCCAGCCAGGCGGTGATTTCGGGCGCCTTCTCGGTCACCCAGCAAGCCATCCAGCTTGGTTTCGTCCCGCGCCTCAGGATCTCGCACACGAGTGAAAGCACCGCCGGCCAGATTTACATCCCGCTGGTCAACTGGGCGCTGATGACCATGGTCATCCTTCTCGTGCTGACCTTCCAGAGCTCGTCCAACCTCGCGGCCGCCTACGGCATCGCGGTGACCGGTGCGATGCTGATCGACAGCATCCTCATCTCCGTTGTTCTCAGGCAGATGTGGAACTGGAACCGGGTCGCCGTGGCAGGGCTTCTGGTGCTCTTCTTCACGGTCGACTTCTCGTATCTCTCGGCCAACCTCCTGAAGATCCCGGCTGGCGGCTGGTTCCCGCTTCTGGTCGGAGCGATCGCTTTCACCTTCCTGACAACCTGGGCGAAGGGCCGGCAGTTGATGATCGCCCGGATGAATGAAGCTAGCCTGCCGATGGAGATCTTCATCAAATCGGCCGCCCCGAGCGCTGCCCGCGTCCCCGGCACCGCCGTCTTCATGACCAGTTCCGCCAGCGGCGTTCCCCATGCGTTGCTCCACAACCTCAAGCACAACAAGGTGCTTCACGAGCGGGTGATTCTCCTCACCGTGCGAATTGAGGACGTTCCCTATGTGTCCGAGGAAAAAAGGCTCGAGAACAAGGATTACGGCGCCGGCTTCTTCCGCGTGGTCCTTCGCTATGGTTTCATGGAGGAGATCAACGTCCCCGCGGCGCTGGCGCAGCTGAAAAACATCGGGCCACAGTGCAAGATGATGGACACGAGCTTCTTCCTCGCGCGGCAAACCTTGCTGCCCTCGTCGAGGCCGGGGATGGCCATATGGCGCGAGAAATTGTTCGCGTGGATGCTGCGCAACGCGGAAAGCGCGATGGAATTCTTCAAGCTGCCGACCAACCGCGTGGTCGAGCTCGGAAGCCAGGTCGAAATCTGAACCTTAAGCCGCCGCTGCGCATTGCGGCCGCATGGCTGATACCATCTCCTGGGTCGCGACGATTGCGACCATCATCGCGGCGCTGATGACGGCGTCCAATCTCGGATCGCGAGTGACGGGCTTCGGCTTCGCGGTTTTCACGTTGGGAGCATTGTGCTGGATTGGCGTCGGCTTCACGACCCACCAGCCTGCACTCATGTGGACCAACATCGTGTTGTTCGGCGTCGATGTGTTCGGCGTGTGGCGCTGGCTCGGTCGTCAGGCGAAGGTGGAGGAGGGGGCTCGGGCGGCGTCGGAAGCGAGCGAACACACCCCGGGCGAAGCGCTGTTTCCCGTTTCTTTGCTGGCGCGAGCGCCGGTTCATTGCGGCGGTCGGGAGGTCGGTCATTGCATCGACGCCATGGCGGGCTCGCGTAGCGGCAGGCTCGATTATGTGGTGGTTTCGGAAGGTGGCCTTGCGGGAGTTGGCGAGCGCCTTCGGCGGCTTCCGTGGCAGCACGCCCATGTGGATGGGGAAATAATCGTGACACGGTTCGACGCGACAGACTTCGAAAAGCTTGAGGAGCTGCAGAGGGACGAGTGGCCGGGGCGCTGATCATCACCGCAGAGCTCGCGCAGGACGATTTTTCCTGGATCGAGGGACTTCGGCGCGCGCACTATCCGCGTGAGCGCAATCAGGTTCGCGCGCATCTCACGATGTTCCACGCGCTTCCGCCTTCCGCTGAAGGCGAGGTTCGGGCGCGCCTTGCACAAATCGTCCGCCGGCCAGCTCCGATCGCAATGATCGCCGGACTGATGGACCTCGGCGGCGGAGTCGCCTTCCGCGTCGTCTCAACGGACCTCGACCGAATCCGCGCCGAGCTTGCAGACGATTTGCGCGGGCTTCTCGGCGCTCAGGACAATCGCGGTTGGCGGCCACACATCACCATCCAGAACAAGGTCGCTCCGAAGACCGCGCGAGCACTGAAGGATTCACTCGAGCGCGGCTTTTCTCCGCGACCGCTGGGCCTTCGCGGTCTCGGGCTTCATCGCTATCTCGGAGGGCCGTGGGAGCCGCTGGCCAATTATCCGTTCAGGTGACCTCGCCGATCCCGTCACAGCTGAGGTCGAACGCCGCCAGCCCGGATTCGAGAACCGAGGCGAGCATGGGCTGATCCATCAGCTCGTTGACTGCCTCATCCGAACTCTCGCCGACGAGGTCCTGTGCCTCCTGCATCGCCTCGTCCCAGTCGCCCGACTCATAGGTGCCCTGGCCAACCCAGCAAAACGCGATCACCTCGGCCAGCTGATCTTCGCCAAGATCCTCGAAGACCGCCTTGAGCTCTTCCTCGACGCTGTCGTTGATGTCGTCCTCGAGGACGCTAAGCGCGCCTTCCTGCTCGTCATCGACGTCGGCGGCGTCCTCGTCATCAGCATAATCGACGGTCTGCGCTTCATATTCGCGGGCGCGAAGGATGATGCGGCACAATGTTTCAAGCGGGGTTAGCGGGTCCATCGACGCCTCTTCGATCTTTCACGCTCAACGACAGCAGCAATAAGCGGTTCCTCGCGTTGACCGCCTCTGAACGCATACTTATATGCGCGCCTCCGGTGCCCGTCGCGGCGCCCTTCAGCCTTTTGGGGCGGAGTAGCTCAGCTGGTTAGAGCAGCGGAATCATAATCCGCGTGTCGGGGGTTCAAGTCCCTCCTCCGCTACCATCCCTCGATTCCTGGAAACCGTTCGTCGATTTACCGCAGTTCGGGCTCGCAACGGGGTTAAGTTCCTGTTAAATTGTGTCCAGCGCCAGCCTTTGGGGAGGGCAGGTCCATGAACCAGGGCGTTGAGGCGGAAGCACCTTTTTCCGTCGAGTGGTGGCACAGTTGCTCGAACGAACAGCTGCAGGAGCTGATGCGCGGTGGATTCGCGGACAGCGATGCGGCAATTGGTGCGCATCGTGAGCTCGAGCGCCGCGCCCGCGAACATGCGAAGGCCGAAGAGGTCGACGCTCGAATCATCGCCTCGCAGAAAGAAACGCAGCGGCTGAAGATTCTCTCGGGTGTGTTGATCGCCTTCCTGGCGGTGCTCGCACTGGCTGCGCTGTTGCGATAGCGGCGACTAGGACCCGACGCGCTCCAGGCTCGCGGAGAGATCCACGATCAAGTCGTCGGTATCTTCAAGGCCAATGTGCAGACGAATGAGATTGTTCGCTGGCGGTTTTGTGACCGCGCGGTGCGGATCGACCGGCATCGCCAGGCTCTCATAGCCGCCCCAGCTGTAACCAATCCCGAACAGCTCGAGACGATCCACGAACGCGTTGCGTTCCTCGCGCGAAGCATCCTTGAGCTCGAATGAGAAAAGACCGGACGATCCCTTGAAGTCGCGCTTCCAGATTTCGTGACCCGGGCAGTCCGTCAGGGCCGGATGCAGCACCTGGCCGACCCGCGGCTGCGCTTTCAGCCATTCGGCGATCTTCAGTGCGCTCTCTTCATGCTGTTGTAGGCGGACGGCCATCGTTCGTAGCCCTCGAGAGGCGAGCCACGCGTCGTCCGGAGAAACGCTGTGTCCGAGGTCCCACGTCGTGACCTGGATGCGTTCGAAATATTCCGGCGTGGCAGTCGCCGTTCCGAGGAGGAGGTCGGCGTGCCCGCCCACATATTTGGTTGCCGCAAGGATGGTGACATCCACGCCTGCTTCGATCGCGGGAAAGAGCAGCGGAGTCGCCCAGGTGTTGTCCAGCAACGTGATTACGCCACGGCTGCGCGCGACGCTGCAGATTGCCGGCACGTCCTGCACTTCCATTGTTAGTGAGCCCGGGCTCTCGAGCAGGATCGCGCGGCTTTTGTTGCCGAGCAGTCCCGCGATACTTGGGCCCACGAGCGGATCGTAATATCGAGTCGTGACGCCGAAGCGCTTCAGGATAGTGTCGCAGAAGCGGCGCGTGGGCCCATAGACATTATCTGGTGCAAGCAATTCATCGCCCGGTGAAAGCAGCGCCAGCAGCGGCGTCGTAATCGCGGCGAGGCCGGAGGGGTAGAGCGCCGTCCCCGCAGCGCCTGGTTCGAGTTCGGTAAGGGCTTCAGCGAGCGCCCAATGGGTCGCGGTGCCCTGCAAGCCGTAGCGATAAACCCCGATCGCGGGACGGCTCGCGTCGAGATCGGCCGCCTCGTCGAACAGGATGGTGGAAGCGCGTTCGATCGGCGGATTGACGAGCCTGCCGCGCCACTTGCGGCGGCGACCGCCTTCGATCAAGGTCGTTCGCGGATGATGTTTTCGATCGGTCATTCACTCATCTCCGGGATGGCGCGCGTGCGGCGCACGCCATCGCCGGAGAATGTAAGTCAAACTAGCCGCGGTTCCTGCGCGGAATGAGGCCAAGGAGACCGACGAGGCCGAGCACGCCCCACGGGAAGCCACTGCTGCTCTTCTCGGTCGTCTGCGACGTCTGGGTGTCTGCGTCCGTGGCCGTCGTGTCCGGCGCCGGAGCGACTTCGTTTCCGGCGACTGGCGCAGTCGCATTCAGATCGGTCACGTTGGCCGCGGCATTCGCGTCGGTCGCCGCCGCGGGGGCGGCGGCAGCCGTATTGTTGCTCTCTTGCGCCACCGCTGGGCCGGCGGTCACAAGAGCGGCAGCCGCCATCACCCGAAATATTGCGCGCATTGGTTCTTCTCCCTGATTTTTGACCGTGCGTAGAATTCGGAAGATCCGATCAGACCGGATCGTCGGTGTATCCGTCGTTGTCGCTGTCGCGCCACAGGCCGCGCAGGCCGAGCAGGCCCACCAGTCCGACAATGTTCCACAGAACATTATTGTCGTTGTGCGACGCCTCGCGCTCCTGCGTCTCGGTGGGAACGCCACCGCCTTGTTGTGCGACCGCGGGTCCGGCGACCGCGCACGAAATGACACAGGCTGCGATTTTCCACCGACTGCGCATTCTTGCCTCCCTATTCGAAGCCGAGACTCGGCTACTTGCAATCAGCGCCTGATGCCCTGTTGCGTCCGCGAGCACCAGCCACGGATTAACGTGAGAGTAAACTGTAAAAAGCAAACGCCCGGATCGACAAGCGATCCGGGCGCCCTGCGTGACGATTGCTCGTCAGCCCCCTTGGATGCGTCGCGGTCGAGAGTCCCCAGGCTACAAAGCGGTTCGTTCCCCAGTACGATCACCGCTCGCAACGTCTCGCCGCACCCGAACCCGACCCAAGGGTCAGCTTGTTCGGACGGCACGGCGTAGGCTTGTGCCGAACGCCTGTCACGTTGCGAATCTCACCCAGGTTGCTTTTCCACGCCTGCTGTGTCGGCTTGGCCACAACCGGCTTGCGCGGCGGTCCGGTTGCGCCCCGTAAAGAGCAACCCTACAGCGCTGCGCCATGCGTTGGTCCCGTGCCTTTCTCCCGGTTCTCAAGGAAAGTCCCGCAGACGCCCAGATCGTCAGCCACAAGCTGATGCTTCGGGCGGGGCTCGTTCGCCAGACCGCCGCGGGCATCTATGCCTGGCTGCCGCTCGGCTTTCGGGTGCTCAAGAAGATCGAGCAGATCGTCCGCGAAGAGCAGGACCGGGCGGGCGCGCAGGAAATGCTGATGCCGACGCTGCAGTCGGCGGACCTGTGGCGCGAGAGCGGGCGGTACGACGCCTACGGGCCGGAGATGCTGCGCCTGCGCGACCGGCACGATCGCGAGATGCTTTACGGTCCGACCAACGAAGAGATGATCACCATGCTCTTCCGGGACGACGTGAAGAGCTACCGCGATCTTCCGCGCACCCTCTATCACATCCAGTGGAAGTTCCGGGACGAGGTGCGTCCTCGCTTCGGAGTCATGCGGGGGCGCGAATTCCTGATGAAGGACGCCTACAGTTTCGATCTCGATGAGGCCGGTGCGCGGCAGAGCTACTACACGCAGATGCTGGCGTATCTCCGGACCTTCCAGCGAATGGGTATCCAGGCTGTGCCGATGAAGGCGGCGTCGGGCCCGATCGGCGGCGACCTCAGCCATGAGTTCATCGTGCTCGCGCCGACCGGTGAAAGCGAAGTCTTCTACGATTCCGCGTACGAAACGTTCGACTGGCATCAAGCGGACCTGAAATATGGGGATGAGGCCGGCCTGCAGGGCCTCTTCGACAGGGTGAACTCGACCTACGCGGCCACCGACGAGACCCACGACGTGGCGAAATGGGAGGTCGTGCCCAAAGACAAGCAACGGACCGGGCGCGGAATCGAGGTCGGCCACATCTTCTATTTCGGCGACAAATATTCGGCGGCGATGGGGCTCAAGGTCTCGGGCCGCGATGGAACTCCCGTCACCCCGATGATGGGAAGTTATGGAGTCGGCGTGTCGCGGCTCGTCGGGGCGATCATCGAGGCGAGCCATGACGAAGCCGGAATCGTCTGGCCCGAGCCGGTCGCCCCGTGGCGAGTCGGTATCGTGACGATGCGAGCCGACGATGAGGCAAGCTTATCCGCTGCCGACGCCCTTTATGAGCAACTGACGAACGCCGGAATCGAGACTCTCTACGACGATCGCGACGAGCGCGGCGGAGTGAAGCTCGGCTCGATGGATTTGATCGGCCTGCCCTGGCAGGTGATTATCGGCCCGCGCGGGATCGCTTCCGGAACGGTGGAATTAAAGCGCCGTTCAACGGGAAAGCGCGAGGAGCTCAGCATCGAATCGGCAGTCGCGAGGCTCACCGCATGATCCTCAATCGCGCGGAGCGGATGCTCGCCCGCCGCTACCTTCTCCCCGGCAAGGGCGAAGGATTCATCTTCCTCGTCGCAAGCATCAGTCTTTTGGCCGTGGCGCTGGGGGTCGCCGCGCTGATCATCGTGATGAGCGTGATGAACGGTTTTCGAGCGGAGCTGTTCGACAAGATCGTCGGGCTGAATGGTCACGCGGTTGTCCAGGGCTATGGTGGGACTCTGCCGGACTGGCAGAAGATCGCGGTCGCCGCGAAGAAAACGCCCGGCGTGACTTCCGCCCTTCCACTGATCGAGACTCCGCTGATGGCGACTGCCAACGGACGCTTCGAGGGGGTCATCGTTCGCGGGATGCGGGTCGATGACATTCGCGCCAACAAGACCATCACCTCGCATGTGCTCGCCGGCGACATCCGGTCCATCACGCCGGGGGGCAACCAGATCGCGCTCGGGTCGAGGCTGGCCGATACGCTCGGCGTATTCCCGGGTAGCCAGGTCACCCTCTGGAACCCCGAAGGTCGCTCGACCGTGATCGGGACCGTGCCCCGCGAGGTGACCTATACCGTCGGCGCCGTGTTCGAGATCGGGGTCTACGATTACGACAAGGCGTTCGTGATCATGCCGATGCAGGACGCCCAGGAATTGCTCCTGATGGGCGACCAGGTCGGGATGATCGAAATCCAGACCAGCAATCCCGACAAGGTCGGGGAAATTGTCGCACCCCTTCAAAAGCTGATTCAGGGCAGGGGAGTCATCACCGACTGGCGGCAGATGAACTCCGCTTTGTTCCAGGCGCTCGAGGTCGAACGCGTCGCAATGTTCGTGGTGCTATCGCTGATCGTGCTCGTCGCCGTGTTTAACATTCTCTCGTCGCTGATCATGCTGGTGCGAGCGAAAACGCGCGACATCGCCATTCTGAGGACAATGGGCGCGAGCCGCCGCGGGATGATGAAGGTGTTCATGACCGTCGGCGTGACGATCGGCTCGCTGGGCATCGTGCTCGGAATCATCCTGGGGGCAATCTTCCTCTTCTTCAGGCAGGACGTGGTCGACGCGATCCAGGCGATCACTGGCGACAATCTGTGGGATCCGTCGGTACGCGTCCTCACCGACCTGCCGTCGAAGACCGACCCCTTTGAGGTCGGAGCGATCATCCTGATCGCGCTGATCCTGTCGTTCCTCTCGACGCTCTACCCGGCTTACAAGGCTGCGAGCACCGATCCGGTTCAGGTGCTCCGCTATGAGTGAGCCGGTTCTGGTCACTCGCGACCTAAAGCGCAGCTTTACTCAGGGTGAGGTGACGATCGAGGTCCTGCGCGGCGTAGACTTGGCGATTCAGCCGGGCGAGATCGTCGCGCTGCTCGGCCCTTCCGGGTCGGGCAAGTCG
>Ga0105239_10010866_pt1 | contig 10170 bp, 11 predicted proteins | sample KBSC44metaG_FD_92761 | JGI IMG/M metagenome (GOLD analysis project Ga0105239, IMG submission 92761) | Corn rhizosphere microbial communities from Kellogg Biological Station, Michigan, USA - KBS C4-4 metaG | ecosystem: Host-associated > Plants > Roots > Rhizosphere > Soil | place: Michigan, USA...
AAAGACGACCTTCTGCGTCACTCAATACTACTCATGGTCTCACCCACGCCCTCTTCTTCGATAATGCCCAGAGATTTGTCACGGCCTCCAATCAACACTGCCCAAACCACATTGCCCTTAGTGCCCAATGGAGCCACGAACGAGAAGCTGCTGTCACTCTGGCCGGCCTCTCTCCTACTTCTACAGGCTCAAACATTCTATCCCTCAAGCGCAAGCAATTGGCAACTGCTCTGAAACATGAATTCGCTCCTCTCAAGCTCTCCTACCAAGTTTCGGCAATCCGTAATGATCTGATTGACCACAGCGATGTGAAGCCTCTGGCCCAGATCTCCTCCTCTCGATCTCGGTATTTCGCTATTATGAATTCGGCCGAGGCCGCCAATTGGGCCATCCTCGACACCACTATAACTGTCAGCTCTGCGGATATGGCACTTATTGACGAGTTGACTTCTCCTCCTACTGCGGGTGATACTTCCCCTTACGCTGTTCTACGCATTCGTTCGGATTTCGACCCTACTCCTGCTGTTGTGCGAGCATTTGACAACTCACATCTGGTCCAAAAAGTTCATGACTTTACACTGGGAGCGATGGCAATTTACACGGTTCAAAAGAATCTTCCGGACCCTTCTTGGAAGAGTCTTCTGGGTACAGATATCAGGAAAGTACCAAGAGCCGCGGGCAATAGAAGGTTCCGAGCTTTCTCTCGGATAACAGCTAGCGACACCCCTGTGTCTGGCATCTCGTCAGGATCATCTTCTACTGACGACACCGCTAATAGCAGTGTCTTCTCATCTCCACGAGGTCACTCTTGCGCTACGTCCGACGACCCTGTCATCACTGATGAGGTCCCTGACCTTCTCAAGCCAAACAGATCACCCATTAAAAGTCGCAAGAAGAAACACATCCGATTTCAGCTCCCTCAACGCGATCCCAAGCCACAACGTCATTGGACCGAGTTTGATGACGGCGGTTCTGATGTTGACCCCGACATCCGCCATGCCATCTATGCCGATCCAGATACTTCTATCTTCCCCAGTGCCGAGGCTGCATCAAAGGCTTTTGCTGCAATAAATGTCAGCCTTAGCAAGTTTGCGCATCGCACTGCCCCCCGATTACCACCAGGCGTCAAACCGCGGGAAATTCAGTCAACCGCCGAACGCGAACCACTTCTTGGAGCGCAAACCTTGGGTGATAGCAATACTGACTCTTCCGGATATGATACCGATGAGTTTCTTATTCAGCAGCGCCAAAAGCCAAAACCTTCCCGGAGGACAGCTACCCACGGCTTTGGCTCTAGTTCAAGGTCACAAGGTGTCACTCACATCAACTGCTTAGTCCAAGCCAGAAAGCTCTCGAAAGGACTTTGTTTCAGTTTTATAGCGGCTTAGTTGCCATATCCTACATTTTCCTTGTCGTTTCCAGCATTCTGTTTGGTACTTGCCGCGGAAAGGCTGCTGTCGAATTTAATGAAGGTGCTGTTGTTGGGGTGATAGCTGCCGAGGTTTGTGCTGCAGGCGCAATGTTCTTGATCATGCTGAGAAAACAAGAATAAGTGTACTGCACTGAGGCATCGTTTGCGGTTCTGTTGCAACCATCGTCACTATTGGAGTATCTCTCTTAACTCTGATGTTTACTGGTGTTGAAAATACCCCTCGTCCAAAAAACCTACCACACGTACCTTCCTCCCACCGCTAGTGACTACCATGTTTTGGACAATCATACGGCCCGCATGTTCCAGATGCACTATTGCACATTTATGCCGACTTCTCCCACTTAAGTTGAGGCATCCTTCCGCTCTCCTGGCTTCGAAGAGACGCCCACTCAAAGCGGCTGCGAAACGAATTGACTGGACCATAGCACCAATTAGCCGACTTACATTTCATAGGGAGGTTCATAAGATCCAGTGCTAGGGTTCTTTGGTGTTGCACCCAGAATTACCTCAGGCGCCTTCACGACAACAGGGATCAGATTTTACACCGGCGAAATACGAATTAGTCCATTTCACGAGAGATCCCCGAATGAACACCACCCGCCCTGTGCACTTGCCACACGCCACCATCCAAGCCTCGCCGTCATGTCTATATCTAGGGATCGAGATGGACTCCAGACTGAGATGGGATCACCACCGGGAGAAGGTTGAGGCCAAGGCCACACAACGACTGTCAGTTCTGCCAGCCCTCGCATCATCAACATGGGGCACCGGACTGATCAACCTCCGACAAGTGTACCGCATGATTGTCCCGCAGATGCTCTATGGATGCTCGGCATGGCACATCTCAGGAGGGAAGACTAGAGGCCGAGACATTGCCATGCTCAACACGATCACCCGGATTCAGCGGCGGGCGGCGCAAATAATCACTGGCGCCTTTCGAACGACAGCCGGAGCGGCGGTGGATGTCGAAGCACACTTACTACCAGCTGCACAACTACTCCAACAGACGGCTCTGGGAGCGACCATGCGAATCTGCTCCACACCACTCCACGCCGATATGGCCTTGGTTGGAGGCAATAGTAAGGCTCAGAGCCCGCTGGGCCGATTCTCCAACATTTTGAAGGATAAGTACAACATTAAGCTCGAACGACTGGAAAAGCGCCAACCACACATCGTACCCCCATAGTGGACTCCACCATTCACTACAATTGCCGAATCTCCAGATATTGCAATCAAGGAACACGATGCAATAGAGACGGAAGCATTGCGCCTGTATACCGACGGCAGTAGCATCAACGGTCATGTCGGTGCAGTAGTAGTGTCACTAATACTTCGAATATAGGGCGTCCAAGCAACCAGGACAGCATATATAGGCACGGCACCCATCAATTAATTAGTTCCGTTATTATATATATACGGACCGGGAAGATCGGCCTGCCACCGTAACTCTATACCATCAACAAGGCCGATACCGACCAATGCGACTGTGGCTATAGCCGCTTGACGACACGATACATCCTACTCGAGTGTCGATAGTAGTGCGAAGAACGACAACGAATGTGGGCAGGCAAAGCTTCATGCATGGACATCAAGTAAATTCTCTACAGCTCGTTAATGGCGGTGCAATCAGCAAAGATGATGATTAAGACGGGACTGCTGGAGCAATTCCGGGCAGTGCCGTCTACAGTAGTTTATTCTAACGTGGACGAGTGTATTATTGTCATACAGAAGTCGAGGAGAACCCGGAAAGGTCTGGCAAGTACATAGAGGCAGAACCACTATAGGACTATTAGTAGAGGGGGACCCAATATCAGGGCGGACGGAGGAAGCAGCCTGGCAGGACCGCTTAATTTCTGGACGCATAGATGTGGGCAACGCCTGTATTTATAGTCGATCCGCTGCATAGCTGCTCTGAAGCGGCTGGGACAGTCAATGAAGGGAGGAGGAGGCGGAGCTGGAAGAAGAAGAAGAAGAACATCCTCCGGGGAGCCCATTTCTCCCAGGACGTTTCTCCCAGTAGCTTTTTCCTCCCAGGACAGTTCTCCTAGTAGTAAAGGCCCTGGGATTTTTGTCCTGGGAGAAATAGGCTCCCCGGAGAAACTTACCAGGAGCTTATTGCTCCTAGGAGGGGCTTGCTACTGGGAGAAACGTCCTGGGAATATTCTCACAGGACCCAGTGACAACATCTCACTCCATATTACAAACAATTGGGGCCATGGATCAACAGGCTTCGAAGGGTGGTATTTGTCCACGGCAGGCTGAGGAAAGAGGAAGATGAAGGCCTGCCGTCAACAATGACGAAAATACCTCAAGAGGCACAGAAAGATCTAGATGTTCCATCAAAGCCAAATACTTCTGTTTTCGCAGAGTAAACGGAGAAGCTTGAGGCGATCGATGCCTTTCCACCAGGAATAATATGATTCCCGTTACGTTACAAAATAGCAGAGCTACAGTTTTGACAGAAAAGCGAAGACTAGCGGACAGCCACCGAATCACAAAGCTTGGACCTCAACATCGCAAAACATCACTTCAAGCCCGCCTCGGACAACCCCCCCTGCCGCCTTTTGGCACGCCTGTAATCGTGATCTCTGATTGTCCTTTTCAGGACAGTCATCCTAGATTAATTAGGCGATCGAGGCGGTTCCCGAAGGTAACCGATTTGGAACCCGTCCAGCTGGGTGCATCTAGACAATGGAATTTGCCTCCACGATGGAAGTATTGGGTGATTATTGCCATCACCGCCCGTGGTGACGACACGAGGTCTTATGTTGAATCCTTGTCAGGACGAGAATCGTCTCGACTTCTCGAGACGTCCCAAAACGCCGTTGCGAACGCATTTTCCAAGTCGTAGCCTCTTGATGCACTTGCCAATATCTACCGATGTAGGCGAGTGCGACGAGCATTTCCTTCGCTTCTCTGGCATGTCAACCTGAGACGGACGGACATCCAGATCTTTCCCAGCAGTGGTTGTTCTGCCCTTTGGTATCACAATCTTGGCATTTGGCTGTGACACAGAGAACGACTGTATAGCGCAGGTCGAGGCAGCGGCAATTAGGAGATTTGAGGCAGGAACGAGCATTGCGGATCAAGAAACGAGGCGGACGCTGGCAGAGTGACGAGGATATTGAACCTCTCAATCAAGAGGTGATCAGAGAAAAATGGGAATGAACGAACGTGGCGCAAAAACCGGACGACCGCAAGACGCGCGGAAGCGTTGAAAGAAGATACATTTTGGGCGAGAGGATACAAGGTACGTGATAGGGCTGGAACGAGAAAGTCCTCAGATCCCTATCAAAGCGCTCAAGAAGGGGGGTTACATGGTGATGGTGCTTGGAAGGCCCCATGCGATGATCTCCGGCTGAACAAGAATGGTGGAGTGAGAAAGCGAACCAAGGGCGCAGAAGGCTCACCAAAGCGCCAGTCGACATTCCACGAGCTTGGCAGTTCGAGCAGTTTGCAAAGCTTCATCAAGCCTTACCTATCTGGGACTATCGTATTGTCGCTTTATACTCTGGTCACGTGACGAGGCTCAAAAGTTGGACGAGATCACTCGTCGGCTTCGAACAAGACGGACAGGTGCGGTGCGAAAGCCAATATCGCTTCTGTGATTTCGCGGTAGACTACATGGGATAGAGGCTGCCCTTGATCTAGACTTTGTCTCCCCTCATCATATGACTCTACTCCTGCGCATCGGCGTAGGCGTACCCAGATGTCAAAGTCTGGCCACGGCGTTGAAACAAGATGCGCCCCTTCCCTGTCATTACGCCTTAGCTCTTGCACTAGTCCAAAGATAGCTAGTATGACGACACTACCAATCACATTTCAACAGAGGGAGACATATTTCTTGGCACATATCTCGATACAATCAGCTATGTATGAACCATTACTTTGTTCCATCCTACCGCGCCTATACTGATCAAGAAGGAAGGAAATACATGACGACGGCGTGGTGGCTTTTCACAAGGCCGCTTTGCGCAATCTAATATGCGTTCCATTGTCATCTTCCTCTGACCCATGCTGCAACTTGAGCCGGAAACGACGAAGAGTTCCACTTTTGCGTGGAATTTGACACGAGCCACCATCGATGTTACAATGGCCCTTACCAATGCATAGTCAGGATAACGGACAAGTCGCAGACCTCGTCTACGTGGGTCGATAGCACGCTGTCGTCCTTTTCTGCTTCTGCCGCTGTTGCCTGGGCTGAAATTAGCCTAGGGCTAGATCAAGGTAGGTCGAATGTGACAGACATTCCACCTTGTTGATGCGTGCTTGTCAGCTTGACCACATTTACCTCATATCAAAGTGACCCAACCCCGATTTGGATGTGGATATTCAGCACTTTGACGATGCAAGGCGTCGCGACCGCCATTCAGTAAGGATGGGGACTTCTACCTGCCTTAACCCATTGCAAGGCATGGACACCACAACCTCGAAATCAACATTTGTTCTTGTGTCGACCCCTGCATACCCTAGTGGATGCTCGTGAGCCACTGGTCAGGGTGCAGCAACAGTGTGGACTGGCGTGGCTTGAACTGAGCAACCTTGCCTGCACCGAGAACGTACTCTTCAGGAACTTAACGAAACCATTCTTAGATTGGCAGTACGCCCTGCAAAGCCTTTTACTCCGGACGCGCGTCCTAGACTCTATTTTCATATTACCAGTGCTTGCCTTCCATTTTCCATTTTGCCTGCTACGGTGACTAGCCTACTTTGTAGGTTGAGGATTATTTTGGTGTCCAGGTTGGCGTATTGCCGAATATCTCCTTTACGTTGATCCAGCGGGTTGAGGACTGTGTCTGGCAGTATAATTTGTTACAGTCGCAACTCTTCCCCCAAGAAAGCCCCCTTGCTTTTCCACCCTTCAAACCTTTCACACACTATTTTAGAAGACGACTCTTCAGAGATCACTGCTCGCAGCACCTCACATTTGACCCTCAGTAGTCCCTCTCTTCTGCTTTCGAAGAAGGAGGACTGGGTTTGGATCAACGGTGTCCGGGCCTGAGCTTACAAACTTACCTCATACATCTATTTTCCTTGCCTTTTGAGCCATCCTATCACCTCATTCACAATATGCATCCTGTGAAGTCTTTATTCTGGCTCTTTGTCCTCGCCAGGGCCTTCTTTGCTCTGGCTGGCACAGGTTCTGGCGATGGCGCAGAGAGCACCAAAGAGACCGTGTCTCTAACTATCTCTTCGGACACCAAAGTAGAGACTACCAAAGCAACTGTGACATCGCAAGATACAACTATGGCCACCCGAGAAGCCACAGCCACAGCCACAGGAGCAGCAGCCACTGCCTCTAATAAAGGTGGCGACGAACCAAAGGATGGCGATGGCAGCACCAATTCCTCAGGATCTCTGGAAGGTTCGAAATCTGGAGGGAAAGAGACAACGACACCAATTGACCCCCTTGTGATCACTCCACTGTTTGTTCTTATTGGATTTGCAGTGCTACTTTTCATTGGAGGCCGTCTGTTAGAATACTCTCGAGCAAGTCGCCTTCGGAAAACGATCTGGGAGGACGCGCCCAGAGTTATGATGACACCTTCAACGGCCGTGACGGTTTGGAAGAGAATACTATATAGCCCTCTCCTAGGAAAACGCCGGAGCAGGGAGTTTCGCCCTCTCAAGTGGCTCAATATGGGTTCTCTGCCGACACGACTCGAGTCCATCCTAATGGTGGTATACTTCGTCTTGAACATGATTTTTACCGTAGCGACAGTGGATTGGTCTCAGGCTGAACTGAGTATGAAGATGGACAATCTACGAAACCACGCGGGGACGCTTGCCACAGCAAACTTAATCCCTCTTGTTTTGACCGCTGGGAGGAACAATCCGCTGATTGCGATTCTCCATATTCCCTTCGATACGTTTAACCTAATGCATCGCTTTCTAGGACGACTCATAGTCCTAGAAACGCTACTACACATCGCTGCAGTTCTGATCACGAAAGTTTCCTCGTGTAAGATCCTCTTACCATACCCATCACTGATATGCATTTTCTGACTTGTTAAGCTGCCTGGAGCGTCGTGCCTCGGGAGTTATGGGGCAAGGATTTGGTGCTTTACGGTTTTATAGTAAGCAAAATCTTGCAATCCTGCATTCATGTTCATGGCTGACAAGTCACAAGTCCAGTATCATGTTTGTCGCGATTACCATTCAAGCTTGGTCCCCATTTAGGCATGCTTTCTACGAGTTCTTCCTCCACTTTCACATTGTTCTCAGCACTGGTGCACTCATCACTCTCTGATATCACCTTGCAGACCTTCAACAACAATACTTGATGATTGGCGTGTTCATTGCACGGGCACTGGAGGTGAGATTCAAAACGTATTTTGCCTAAGATAGACTGCTGACATCTGTATAGCGTGCAGCCCGGATTGGGATCATCGTCTGGCAGAACACGAGAGGCGCTCCAACAAAAGTTGAAGTTGGTCTTCTGTCAGAATCCACAATATGGATGAGAATCAGAACACCAAGGTCATGGAATGTCAAGGCAGGCCAGCACATTTATCTGTACTTTCCTTCCACCGGACTCTGGACTTCGCACCCATTTTCCGTTATGTGGACGGAGGATGGGGTCGGTGAGAAGCAAAACCGCCGGTCTATCGACATTATCGAAGCATACGCTCAGACTTCTGATCCCACATTATATCTACTCGTCAAATGTCATGATGGATTTACACGAAAGATGCTGAATAAGGCTGCTCGTGAGGAAAGTGGGGTGTTTTCTGCCTTGGCTTATGCTGAAGGCCCTTATGGTGAGTGGGCAATTCATCAATTTTATCAGTAGCGTGCTACGAGAAAGGTGCTGACTCGGTCTATCGTCAAAGGAGGGCTCGAGTCTCTGTCGTCCTTCCGGAGTGCCGTTCTCGTTGCAGGTGGAGTTGGAATCACTCATCAACTTCTCTACATTCGAGAGCTGATAGCCAGGTACCATAACCGGAGTGCTGCCATTCGTCGCATTACACTCGTTTGGTCAATTAGAACACTTGGTAAGTTTGAGATCTGGAATTGCCAGAAACGCAGGCAATACCTGCCTTTAGATTCTGCTTTGGCCTGGATTTGTACTAAGTTTCACGTAGCGCAAGTGGAGTCTGTCCATCCTTTTCTACAAGCTCTTCTCACGCAGCATGCACAAAGCACTCGGCGCGAGAACCTCTGTCACTGTCTATCCTCATTTTCGTTAGCTCAACGCGTACTCCGAAGATGGTTGTTGGTCCAACCTATCGGCGCGGCTCGTCTTACTCGAAAATCCATCGACCCCAGGTATCAGTCTTTTCTACGGCTTCTACTACACCCATGATGAGCGATGACCAAAATTCCCCTCGGAACCGGAATGGTCCATCTCCAGAGGCAATGGATACCATTCCACTTGCTGGAACGCACAAGTCGGCGTCTGTCTAGGTCTTTGACCATAAAGTCAACATCTACTCTCTCCTGAACAACGAAATCGGGAAACAGGTTGGAGCCATGTACGTGAGTGTTTGTGGACCAGGAGCTCTAGCCGACGATGTACGAGATTCTGTTGGGGAGCATCTGAGAACGGGCAATACGGATTTGGAGTTTTACGAAGAGAGCTTCAGCTGGTAGACAGTGAGCGAAAATGGCAAGGTTTCTGGTAACTAAAGACCAGGAGGAGTGGAGTAGTATTTAGAACTTTGGGTTTTCTTGTTCGGTAGTCAGTTAAATGCCCTGGTGGGCCTGTCCTAAATTGAGAAGGATCAACATGCTGCTTGGGGAACAAGAGATTGAAGCCTGATACAGCTGGTAAAACTAATTGTAGTAAGGTTCTGATTAGTATAGCCATACACTAGCGAGTGTAATGCGAATACGTAGGTATGATCTTTGCTGCTCTTTCTGTATGCTTTAAACGCTGGGAGCCAACAGGATGTCTGTCAGTACAGGGGGTACACTAGGCTCTGGTGACCAGTTTAGAAACTACGTGCCGCTACGAAGAAACTTGAGTCGAGGCTAACCCACGAGCCCCCAAAAAGATCATCTGCTAGTTTGTCCTGGTCATGACTCGGTGATAAGGAGGCAGACATCGCTTGCAAATCCTAGATCACGGCCCCGTCTCATTCCTTCTCGTCTGACTTATCCCACTCTCCCTTACTTCCTCTTCATTTCCTAGCTATTCTCTCGAGAGTTTCAATCCATTCGTTATTACAAGGCGCTCCTGTCTTTACTTTTGATGATTGAAGTTGCTAAGTTGTCATCTATTGTTGAGTAATTGTGTCCCATGCTCGATTAGGCCGGTTGCCCATTTACGAAAGCCTGGAAAGAGATGGCATCTCCAGCTGTACGGAATCATTACCTTTCGTTTGTATTCGGCAGATTCTGCCTTCTTGCCCTCCTAGGAGTTTCCATGCAGATGAAGCTGGGCACTGCAGCGAAACCACTCTCAGTGGCTGTGAATACCGAGTTTCTTGGATACGATGGATCGTGGTCAACAGTCAATATCCAGGTCGGGTCCACCTTACAACCAATTTTCCTCGTCCCGAGTACATCGACTCAAGAAACTTGGGTTATAGGCGCCGACGGGTGCGAAGAAGACGCTTGCCAATCCAAAAGAGGGGGTTTGTTCTTCGCCCATGAGTCTCTCACTTTCGTGGAACGAGGCATTGAAGAATCCAAGAACAGTATGTAATTTCTCGAGCCTGGTGCTGTCGACTATGGTCAGGACTCAATCTACTTCGACGATCACATATCAGCCAGCAGTCAGCTCATTGGTGTTG
>Ga0105239_10010872_pt1 | contig 10169 bp, 6 predicted proteins | sample KBSC44metaG_FD_92761 | JGI IMG/M metagenome (GOLD analysis project Ga0105239, IMG submission 92761) | Corn rhizosphere microbial communities from Kellogg Biological Station, Michigan, USA - KBS C4-4 metaG | ecosystem: Host-associated > Plants > Roots > Rhizosphere > Soil | place: Michigan, USA...
AAGCAATCTGGTGGCCTTCATCTGTTCTCCTCTTGATTGTGCGCGCTGGCGACGTCGATCAGCTCCACCACCTCGGGCAGGCCGTCGACCGTCAATCCGGCGCTACGGACCACGTCGCCGGCGGCGGCGTGGTTGGGTGCTTCGACGACACACAGGCACAGTTCGGAGTGCGGGAGCGTGAGGAGCTGCAGCACCCGACCATGTCCAGTGGTGACGCGAAGTTGCCGAGTCGCCCCGATCACCGGCCCGGCTAGACCACCTGGCAGGAACGACTCGACGAGGTAAGTGCCCATGCGCCGCTCCTCCGTTCGGGTGCTCGCCGCGACGCTACGAAGAAGAGCCGGCGGCCGCGTCCGGGAAATCCCGTATCTATGCACGCGACAGACCCGGTACCCGGGGGTTTCAGCGCAGCCGAGTCGCGAGCTGGGCGCGCGAGCGGACCCCGAGCTTGCGGTAGACGTGCCCCAGGTGCACCTCGACCGTGCGGGGACTGATCGACAACGCGGCCGCCACTTCCTTGTTGCTGGCGCCGTCCGCCACCATTCGGGCCACTTCCGCCTCCGAGCTGGTGAGCGTCTCGGCGGTGCCCGACCTACCACCGATGCGCGCCAGTTCCGCGCTGCACTTGTCCCTCCACACGACGGCGCCGAGCGCGTCGAAACCGGCGCGAGCGGCCCCGAGGCTCTCGCGGGCGGCTCGGCGCTGTCCCGCCCGTCGGCACAGCGCGCCCTGGTGGAACAGCGTCCGGGCTCGGGCGAACGGCAGCGGCAACGTATCGAGCCGGAGCAACGCATCGTCGAGCACTTCGAGCGCGGCCGCGCGATTGCCACGAGCCTCCTGGACGTGCGCAGATGCCCGCGCCGCCAGCACCTGCGCCCAGCCTCCGGCACGATCGGACCATTCCTGCAGACGGGAAAGCCGATCGGCGGCCAGGTCGATGTCCCCGCAGGCGACCAACGCCTCGACGTAGTCCGACAGGTAGCGCCACTGCCGGGGCTCGGTGAGGAGTTCCCGGGTCGCGAACGCGTCGACTTCGGCAAGCCGGGCACGCGCGGCGGCCGCCTTGCCGCCGGATAGATCGACGAAGCCCGCGGCGGCCATGGCCAGCATCCGCACCCACTCGTCGTCGGCTCTCTCGGCGGCGACGATCGATGCTCGGAGACCTTCCCGGGCACTCTCGATCCGGCCGCGGTGTGCAGCGACGAGAGCGAGGTAGTAGCGCGCCATCGCCAGGCGGCCCTCCTGCTCGGTCTGGTCGGCGTAGCGCACGGCGTCCGCTGCCAGCGAGTCCGCCGTGTCCCAGTCGCCCAGCCACAGGGCCAGCTCAGCACGATGGCCGCAGATCTCGGCCAGCGAGGCGAGGTCTCCCTCTTGCTCGGCCCGAGCGGCACTTGCCCGCAGCAGCGCGTCCGATTCGGCGAACCCGTCGACGTACTTCAGGCACTCGCCGAGGATCGTGCTCGCTCGCCACGCCACCGCGGGCGGAGGTCGCAGGTTCTCCTCCAGCGCGATCGCCTCCTCCATGAGGTCGCGCGGCAATCCGGCGCCGAGGTGGTAGTCGGTCAGGGCGACCTCGCGCAACGCCTGCGCCAGCACGCCCGGGTCCGGCTCCGGTTGCGCGCGCAGCAGGGCGAGCGCCTCGTCCACCAGCTCGCGCCGCTGCGCGACCGGCAGCTGCGAGCGCTCGGCATAGGCCAGGAGCGCCTCCGCTGCGAGCGCCGGGTCGTCCTTCGTCTCGTCGAGCGCCTCGCGGGCGAACCGTCGGGAGACAAGCACACCCTCGGCTTCGTAGACCACGCGGCTCAGCGCCAGCAGGACACGACACCGGTCCGCGCCCGGCCTGACCGTCAGCAGGTGCTCCCGCAGCAGCTCCGCTGCGCTGGCGCTGTCGCCGGCCTCGGCAAGGTAGCGCGCCCGGGCCACGATCCGAGTCGTCCGGGCTGCGGGATCGTTCTCAGGGGTGAGCGACGCGGCCAGCCCCGCGAGTGCGGCCGCCGCAGCCGGAGCGCCTCGCAGTCGTGCGTCCACGGCGGCCGAGTCGAGGACGTCCGCAACCGCCGGGTCGGGGCCGGTTGCAGCGAGTGCGAGGTGACGGGCGCGCGCCTCGAGCTCACCGGCCGCCTCCGCTAGCAGCCGGTGTGCGGCCCGCAGGTCGGCGGGCGGAACCACGCGGGTGCACGCGGCGGCGTAGAGCGGATGACGGAACCAGACGCGGTCGCCGTCGGCGTATACGAGCTCAGCGGCCGACGCCTGCGCGAGGTCGTCGGCGACCGGCCGGCCGAGCGCGGTCGTCAGCGTCTCGAGCGTCGGCTGTCGGGCCGCAGCCGCCACGATCAGCAGCTCACGCGTCGACCCGGGAAGCGTGGTCAGCCGACGTAGCACGAGGTCGGTGAGGTCGAGGCCCGGGACGAACGGATCGTCGGACGAAGGATCCACGTCGACACTGATGGATCTGGCGAGCTCCAGTGCGTGAAGAGGATTTCCGCGCGCGTGCTCGTGAACGCGCCGCATCTGTGCGTGACTGAGGTGGACGCCGAGCCGTTCGGACACCAGATGACGGAGAGCACCGACGCTCAACCCGGACAGGTGCAGGTAGCGAGCCGGATGCGCGGGCCACGCCAGCGGCTGTGCCAGCTCCCAGGGGATCCTCGCAGTCGCGAGGACCCGCAACCGACCCGACCCCTTCGACACCACACGACGCAGCGCGAAGGCCAACGCGTCGGCCGATGGCGCATCGACCCATTGCAGGTCGTCGATGGCCAGAAGGACCGGACCCCGCTCGATCAGCCCCGACAGCATTCCGACGACGGCGAGAGACACCGCCCGATGCTCGATCGCCGAACCGCCCGAATCCTCGAGGGCCAGTGCCACCTGCATGGCGCGGCGTTGCGGCACCGGGAGCATCTGGAGCGACTCGCCGAGGTCGTCGGCGAGCAGGTCGCCGAGCACCGAGAACGCCAGGTCCTTCTCGGCGGCGGCAGGCGCTGCCCGCAGCACGCGTACGCCGTGCTGCTGGGCCGACTCGATCCCGGCCGACCAGAGCATGCTCTTGCCGATCCCCGCCTCACCCAGGAACACCAGCACGGGCTCAAGGGCTGGCTCGTCAGGCCGGACATGAGCAGCCACGATCCCACGTTGGTCGTCGCGGCCGATGACGGATCCCAGACCTTCCATTGGCGCCGGATTCTAGGGCCGACAACGGCTTCGCGACCGGGAAACCGGAAGGTGCACGACCCGGGTGCGTGATCCGGGTTGGTCGGCGTTCTCCGAATGCACCGCTTTGCACGTCCGAAATCGCACATCAGATGGGCGGTTTATCCACAGAGACTGAATTGCCTCGAGCAGAGCAGCGTGCAGTGACGGCTCGCGATGCCGAACCTCGTGCTCAGACGGCAGGCATCTGTTCGGCCTCACCGTCCAGTTGCGCGCGTTTTCCAGGCGGACGCCTTGGTCGGTGCGCACCGCAGGCGCCCGTTCCGGTCGGATGAGGAGGGCCAACGCTCCCGCGAGCACCAAGAGGGGCTCACCGAGCATCTGGGTCGTATGAACTGACTTCGGTACTCCGAAGCCGGGCACCGCCTGTGCACCTGCAGGAACTTCGCGCATGAGGGCTGCATGAAATTGCAAAAGTCCCGATTCCGAACGTGCAACTGATGTGTCAAATCTCGGCACAATCGGTATTGCTTCCAATTTCAAAACGAGGGACAGGAGTGGAGGAGGTACGCCCGTGCACCCAGGCAGACCCCACGATCCCCACTGGGACCTCGTGATCGAAATTGCTGCCAAGCTCTGGATCGACGGCGAGTACGTCGCCGAGCTCCACCTGTCGCCGACCCAGACATACGTGGACTTGCAGTGGGCCGCACGTCAGGCCGGCCGCGTGCTCGGTGGAAGGTCGACCGTACACACAGGCCCGCGGCGCAGCGCGAACGATCCGACCGTGACTGTCACAGTCACCTACGTCGACCCCGACGGCCACGGGCTTGAGCGCGCCGAGAAGGGCCTCGAGAAGCTCATGCGCCTGGTGCTCGAGGAGCAGCGAGCCCGCTAGTTGCCCTCTACATGGAGGCCGCAAGAAACGTCACAAGAGTGTGTATTGGCGCCCGGACATTGCGCCCGAAAGCCGGACGCCAGAAAATCTCGCGGGACTTCGGGCTGTCTCCATCCCTCAGGCTCTACTCGGCGGCAGACGTCACAGTTCGGATCTCAATCGACGAGCACGAAGCAGTTGCCTTGTACGACTGGCACGATGGTGCCGTCGGCGTGGATTCCTTCGATCTCGATGGAGATGAGGAAGAACGGTGCCGTCGTCCGGATCCGTCCTTCGGCGCGGCGCCAGTCCGGACAGAAGACTTCCTCAGTCGGCATGTTCGGGACGAAGTCGCCGCCGCTCACTGCTCATCGCTCCGGCGATCCAGGTCGAATCCTTGCCTGAACCCGACCTGCTCCAGCATTTCGGCGAACAGAACCCGCGCGCCATCGCATCCTCGAGGCGGTTGAGCGAGCACCCTCCGCGCAATCGCAAGTGCGGCTGCGACCCGGATTGCTGGTCGCAGAACCGCCGTTGGTCGAGCCGTAAAAGTGGTGGTTCCCCGCCAGACCGGTCGGGCTGGACCACAAGGGCAGTCGCTCGGCAGAGTGGAGGAGGGCTCAAGAGCAGACGACCAGGCTCGAAGCCCGGGTCTCCAAAGAGGGTACGTCGTCTATCGCCGGGCCGAGCCGTGGCTGCGTTCTAACCCCAGCGGAATGCGAGCAGACTAGCGACCGTGATGTTCACTGAACAAGCACCGTAGAACAACGTGCGGTTCCTGAGGTTCCTGCGCAGGATCTTTCCCGTGGCCGACTTCGGAATCGTGTCGAGGAACTCGACCGCGCGAATCTTCTTGTACGGCGCGACGAGGTCGGCGACGTACTCGATCACCTGCGGACTGGTCGGACTCGTCCCTTCTCTGGGCACCACGAACGCCTTGGGGACCTCCTGACCATCCACCTCGACTCCGATCACCGCAGCGTCGGCGATGTCGGGATGGGTCAGCAACACAGCTTCGAGCTCGGCGGGCGCGACCTGGTAGCCCTTGTACTTGATCAGGTCCTTGATCCTGTCGACGAGGAAGAGGTTCTCGTGCTCGTCGACCCGGCCGATGTCGCCTGTCCGCAGCCACCCGTCCGCATCGATCATGTCTGCAGTCGCGTCGGGGCGTCCGAGGTAGCCCTTCATGACCTGGGGACCGCGGATCCAGACCTCGCCCACGGAGGAGTCCTCGCCGGTCGCGGGGTCGACCAGTCGTGCCTCCGTGCCGGCGACGAGGGTGCCGACGCAGCCGGGCACCGGATCAGGGTCGTTCGCGGGCACGAGGTGCGAGGCGGGCGACAGCTCGGTCATGCCGTAGCCCTGCCCGACCCGACAGCCGAGGCGCTTGGCGGCCAGCTTCGACAGCTCGGGGTCGAGCGGCGCCGCCGCGCTGAAGACCGAGCGCAGCTCGGACAGGTCGTAGGCGTCCGCGAGCGGGTGGTTGCTAAGCGCGACCAGCATGGGCGGCGCGACGTGCGCCTGGGTCACGCCGTGCTTGGCGAGCGCGCCGAGGTAGGTCTCGACAGTGAATCTGGGCATCGCCACGACCGTCGCGCCTACGGTCAGGCCCAGGTTCATCAGCACTTGCATGCCGTAGATGTGGAAGAAGGGCAGCACCGCGAGCAACGTGTCGTCGGCGGTGTAGGCCAATGAGGACTGCATCTGGCACAGGTTGGCGACGAGGTTGCGATGGGTGAGCATGACCCCTTTTGGCAGCCCAGTCGTACCCGACGAGTAGGGCAACGCAACAATGTCCGTGGCGGAGCGGATCTCAACCTCAGGTGGCACGCGCGTCTCGTCGATGAGATCTCGAACCGAGGGATACTCACCATCAGGGTCCATCACGTAGACGTCGTCGATCCCAGCTGCCGACGCGGCAGCGGCCGCGCGCTCCGTCAGAGACGAAACCGTGACCACCGCTGTCGCCTGGCAATCCCGCAGCTGGGACGCGACATCCTCCGTCGTTGCCAGAGCACCGACCGTGGTCACGGTCAAGCCGGCGAGGGACGCTGCGTGGAAGACGATCGGGTAGTAGACGTGGTTGGAGCTGAAGATCGCGACGACGTCGCCCTTCTGCATGCCTCGATGGGCAAATGCCCCTGCGAGGGCACGCACCGACCGGCTCAGATCTCGATACGTGATGACCTCGCCCGTGGCGTCGTCGACGAGGGCGGGCTTGCAAGAGAGCTGCTCCGCGCGGTCGAGCACGTAGGCGTGAACAGGAACATCCGGTATCTCTGGGTCGGGAAAGTTGCTGCGCATGATCATTTCCGCTCTCCTTCAGGTCTGTGCTGCACTCGGCACAGTTGTCAGCCGACCGTGTAGCGGTAGGGGATGGCGACCACGGTGTCCCCCACACCGGCGACACAATCAGCCATGTCGATGTATAAGGTGCCGCTCACGATCGAGCCCGATGAACCGTGCGGCGTGATGGTGACGGTCAGCTGCCCGGTCCCGTTCGCGGCGATGACAAGGGGGGTGGAGTGGGTGGATGGATCCACTGCGGATCGCCACGCGTCTCCGGTCGAGCTGACGACGTTCGTGTCGAAAGCGGCGGTGTGAGCGGTCGCCGCGAAGGTTGCCGTCGCTCCGTCATCGGCAGGGCTGGCGACGTCGCCGGTGATCGACCAGAGCGACGGTGCGACCGTCGGCCGGTCGACGGATGCCACCGCTGTCATGCCTTGCGATGACGTGACGTCCGGGTCGCCTTGCTCGGGGAAGAGGTCGAACCCGAACGGCACCGACGAGGTACCGGTCACGGTCAGACGGTCCGTTGCTGGAGGCACCAGCCACGTAGGAAGGCTCGCGTAATCGGTGGTCGGCAAGGTGGCCGTGGTGGGCCCGAGCGGCGCCAGGGGCAGGTCGGCCATCTGGTCGAGGCGAGCGTCGGCGTAGAACGATTGCTGCTGGGCTCCGGTGTTGGCGATGGTGACCGTCGCGGTCAGCGAATGCCCTGCTCCGATGGTGACGGCGGCATCGTTCGGCAGGCCGCTAGTGGTCACCCCGACGGTGTTGAGCCGGATGCGGCCGGTGAACGGGTCGTCGTATCCCGAGGACACGGCGTGCCGGCGGTCCAGCTCGAGGGCGATCGTCCAGGTCCCACGCATCGGGTGATCGAGGTACATGACCAGGTCCTTGATGAGCACGTGGCCGTCGGGGTCGATGCAGTTGGTGCGCTCGGCGACGAGGTTGCCCTGGGGATCAACGAGGTACGCGTGCACCATGGTCAGCGACGCGAGATGGAGATCGAGCTCCAGCGACCGTGATGAAGCGACCGGCACCTCGTAGGCGTGCACCTGGGTGGCGCCGTTGGCGGTGCGACCGACGATGCCCGTGAAGGCACCGGCGAACGAACCGCTGCCGGCGTCCATCGCGACTGTCGTGCGCAGCACCACCGGGAGAACCGTCCGGTCGTCCGTCCCGACGAGGGCGACCCGGGCGTCGCTGTCACCGGCCGCTTCCGGCATCGTCAGCTGTACGGGCACGGTCGCGGTGCGGTGGGCGCCAACGGTCTGGGCTGGTCCCGCATTCCGATCGACCAGACGGCTGCCCTCCCAGTGCAGTGTGACCGCACCCTGCCACCCGTGCGCATCCTGTCCCGTCCAGATCAACACCTTCCAGCGCCCGGGCTCCGGCGCAGCCTCCTCGACGTGGGCGAACGGTGCTGATGGCAGCGCCGAGCTGCTCCAGTTGGCCCACCGGCCGGCTGGGTCGATCAGGGTCACGTTGACCGCGGCGTCCTGCGGGCCGACGTTCGGGTCGATCGCCCCGGCAGCTTCGACCGTGAGCTGGTCGAGGCCCGCAGGCACATCGATCACGCGAGTGATGCCCGAGGAAGGTCCAGCGCAGAAGAAGCGTGGATCGTTGTACGGGTCGAGGGCCAACGACGTCGTACCCGCGGACACGGTACGCCGGGTCTGCACCGTCGGGCGAACAGCCGTTGCGTGGTCACTGTTGTTGGTGACCGTGACCGGCTGGACCAGGTGCTGTCCCGGCGTTCCGGTCACACCGAGCGAGCTGCCTCCGGCAACGAGGCCCGAGGACCCGCCCGCGAGCCGCACCGCGTCGAGCGCATTGATGAGCCCGCTGCCCTGGATTCGACCAGACAGATGCAGGTCGGTAGCGCTGCTCATGATGATGGCCTTGACCTGCTGAGGGCTCGGGCTCGTACCACCATGGGTCGCGCGGTAGCGCTCGATGACCAGCGCAGCCTCCCCGGCCGTGAGAGGTGCCGATTCGCTGGTGCCCCGGAACGCTCGGAAGTTGCTCGGCGCTCCGGTCAGGGTCACGCAGGATGGGTAGGCAGGGCTCGCGGTGCAGGCGTTCCAGCCACCGTCGCCTGGAGCGACAACATCGATGATCCGGGGCTGCCCGGTGGCGAAGCCATCGGAACTGACCGATGAAGGCTGGTTGTCCTCGGCCCTCCCATTGCTGAAGACGAAGCCGGCGATCTGGAGTTGCTCGTACAGACGTCCAGCGGTGGTGGCGCCGACGTCGATCACGCCGGGGTCCGAGGCTGGCGCGGCCTGGGAACTATCGATCCCGCCGTCATTGCTCGGCACGACCACGGTCACCCCTGCGCGCACAGCGGCCTGGTTGGCGAGTACAAACGGGTCCGTCGCCGGACTGTCCGGAATGAACTGGTACCAGAACGCCTCGTTGATGACGTCGACGTGATCGTCGCGCACGAGGTGATCGATCGCCGCGATCGCCTCCGAGGTGAAGGTGAAGTCCTCGACGTACAGGTTGGCGTCTGGAGCCATCCCGCGGATGCGGATGTTGCATTCGGCGGGCAGTGGGTGCTGGGCGAATCCGTACGTCGAGACGTCGTAACTGCTGGTTCCCTGGGCCGCCACTGCGCTGGCGTCGCCGAACGCCTCCTGACCGCCCAGGTTAGGGGCCCCGCTGGTGCCGGCGCTCCCGAACGATCGGTCCTCGGCGATCACGTGACTGCCGTCGGCCCGCACGAACTCGGGATTGTTCACGTCAAGGTTGTCGCCGGCTTCAAGGAGCCCGACCCGCACGCCGCGGCCCGTGGCCAGGTCCTGGGCCGCCGGCTGGTCCGCGCTGTCTCGACTCGCCGCGTGCGTAAGCGTCAGGTCCTGACCGACGAGCGGGTGGGCCGGGTCCGACGGACACGGGGAGTCCGAGGTCCTGGCTGTACGTGCAGCATCCGGCGACGTCGTTTGTGTCGCGTCGGCACCCGGCGTCACGGTGGCGATGCGCCGGTCTGGCACGACCGCCAGCACGTCGGTGCGGTGCACGAACCATTCCGTTTCAGCGGTCGTGAGGCGAGCAGCGACGGCATCTACGGACCACAACCGCCGCGACCTCGTCACGCCAAGGGTGCGCAGGTCGCGGTCAACCCCTTGCTGTGCGCGGCGCACCGCGGTCGCGCGGTGAGGAGCGTTCACGGCCGGGTCGCCGAGCTGGTCACGCAGGACGATGATCATCGGGTGCGTCGGGCCGATGCGCAGGGCGCTCGGTTCGAAGGACGTTCTCAATGCATGAGCAGCGACGGCACTCGGGGTGAGGATCAGACTCACGAGAACCACGGCCACGGCGGCGGTCCGAGCACCGTGCAGGATGACGTGCCTTCGATCCTGCGGTGGCATCGGTCCTGTGCGGGTGGGCGATTCCAGGAGCTCCGCAGATCGGGTTTCGGTAGGCCTTGCGACCGAGTCGTCGCGGTAGCGGTCTGGGCGGTCTTCACGATCGAGAAGGGGAGGCGGCCAGGTCTGGTCGGTGAACCGCGGGTGGATAGGGTTGTCGTCCTTGGGTTGCATCGCGCGTTCTCCTTGTTCGCTGGTGGGTGTCCTGGGCCGTCCGATCGTGGGACGGGGAGTGGTTGTCAGCGGTGATGGCGTCAAAGCGTCGTGCGGCATGTTGATTGGATCGACGGTTGCGACGCGGGCCGGGCGGCCTACGCCGGGCGCGTTGAGGCTTCTTGGCCGGACCAGGGCGGCGGCGTCATGGCCACGACCATCGCTCGAGTGACCTGGTCGAAGGAGGCGCTCGCGCCGACCTTGCCGTGCCCGCTGCAGCCTGCTGGTTCGTAGACCATGCCCGGGGCTCCGCCCTGCCACTCGTTGACCCA
>Ga0105239_10010873_pt1 | contig 10169 bp, 6 predicted proteins | sample KBSC44metaG_FD_92761 | JGI IMG/M metagenome (GOLD analysis project Ga0105239, IMG submission 92761) | Corn rhizosphere microbial communities from Kellogg Biological Station, Michigan, USA - KBS C4-4 metaG | ecosystem: Host-associated > Plants > Roots > Rhizosphere > Soil | place: Michigan, USA...
CCCCCCGCCCCCGCGGCCGCTTTTTTGGGCGGCGCGCGGCGGGGGGGGGGGGGGGGGGGGGGGGGGGGGGGGGGGGGGGGGGGGGGGGGGGGGGGGGGGGCAGGGGGGATTTGACCCGCCTGAACCGCCGATCGATGAATTCGCGTTGCGGAGGGCCTGAAGTTCGCCGGCAGCACGTGGTGATCAATGCTGCTCATTTGGAAATCAACCGCGCTCGCGTGCTACACCTTCGTTTCTTTCTCGAAGATTTGGCGCGCTAGGAGCTTCGCCGCGCGATCGCAGCGCGTGTTCGACGACAGCACGTGTAGACGCATATGAAGTTACGCTGATCCCTCACCGGCCGCCGCTCAGCGCCGCCGTGGTTCAGAACCGCCAGCAGAGCGACATCGCCAAAAAGTTCTCGCACTTGTGCGGGCGACACGGACACATTCGTCATCCAAAGGTGAAACCACATGAACGATAACGATGCGCGCCTGATCGACATCGCAAAGGTGGCGTGAACGGGCTTCGCGATCGGTCTCGACGATCGCGCCGAGTAGAAGGTGGTGACGGCCAAACCGCTTTCGCATGTGCAGCAGCGGTTCGGCGTCGTCGAGTTCGTCCGACGACTATTGCGGGAGAGTTGAGGCGGCCTCGCTTACGGGCGCCGCGGTGACGAGCGGCGTCGCTCAACGACTCACGCATCCAGCAGGAGAAGACGACAGCCAACTGATAACTAGAAATTATCGAGGATGATCGGTTCCGGGTTCATCAACCGTGAAACAGAGCTGGCCCTCTTCAAGCGCGAGTTCGCCACCACGTCACGCGAGCACAACCGGGTCATCTTCCTAGTCGCGCCTAGCGGCTTCGGCAAATCGGAATTCACCGAGAAACTCCTCTCCGATGTGCATCGGGCGCTCGCGGTGAAAGTCCGTATCCCGGCGAACATCGAGGGCGACGCGCCGTTCATCCGCGAGCTCGGCGGGGAACTGAACCGCTTGTCAAAAGCGCAGGCCGCCGTGATCAATGCAGCCGACTTCTTGGGCGGCGTCAAGAGCTCACGCGTCGCTCGAATGCATGACAGTTCTCTACTACGCGACAGCGGCTCCAGTGGCGTGGGACTACGCATCGTACCTGCGATCGCGCGGATCTACGACCGCAAGGCGAATGCTGGCGAATACGATTTTGAGCTCCTGCTCCGCGACAGCAGTCCGCAGTCACTGCTGAAGATCTTTGAATACGTGCGCTACGTCTTCACGCAGCAGGCGCTCTGCATCGCTATCGAGAACGTGCAGGTCATCGACAATACATCCGAGCGGATGCTGCAGGACATTCTCGCTGAGCCGCGAGGCCACTTCGTCATTCTCGAATACACCCCCGGCAAGACGGCGGTGCACGACGTCAGCGATCTCGAAAAGAGGTTCAGCGGACGTGGGAATGAGACGAAGAGGGTGTGGCTTGAGCCGCTACGCGCCGAGGAAATCGTGCGCCGCGCCGGCATGCATCTCGATCCCAACACGACCGCGGAGCTGTACGCCAGCTTTGACGGCAACCTCAAGAACCTGACCGACTTCATTTTAGTTCGCCAGACGTCCGCGGAACTGGCCGGGGTGGTGGCGGGTCCGAGTCTTCACAACGGGACCGCCGAACTGGTGCGGTCGCAACGCTCGGCCGCACAAATCGTTCTTGCGCTGATCGTCGCACATCGGTCGAATGTCTCACACGAAGCGTTGCGGAGTCTCTATGTGCACGGTCCGCAATTCCGCGAGGCACACATCGACGTCGAACACGCGCTGACCGACCTCGAGCACAACCAGCTCATTCGTACCGATCGGGGTAGGATCGAGCCCGACCACGACTCGGTTGCGGCCGAGGTCGAGAAAAGCCTCAGCGGCCAACTCACTCTGGCATGTCGTGCCTGGGCGAGCTATTACCGTGAGAAACTTGAGACGCGTGACTTCGCCGAGTCGAGCAGAGATCAAGTCCTCGACCGTCTCTTTTCGTTTTATGCGCGTATCGACCCCTCGAAGCTCCAGCCGCTCCTTGGCGACATACGGCTCGCGGCGTTGAGCAGCTTCACGCTCAAGCGCGCGGAGATGCTTCTGCAGCGGGTCGAAGACTCGCTCGCCGGATTCGACGCGTCCCTTCCTTATCACGAAGCGCTCCGCTGGGAGCTCATCGACACCTATTACGACGCCGGCCTTTACGATCGAGCTCTCGGCGCACTACATCGCGTTCGCACCAAGCTGATGCGGCGGACGGTGATGCACGCGGCCGTTCTCGACCGCGTCGACCGGCATGCCGAGTCGGTACGGCTGATCCATAGCGCGCTGTCGACCACAGCGCGCCGGCACGATTCATTCGAGCTGTCATTGAAGCTGATCGAGATGATCTGCTACCGCTCGATGAACGACTACGCTGCGTGCGCGCGTGTGTACACAGAGATTGGGAGCATCCGGGAGTACAGAACGCTGCCTGAGTACGGTTTCTATTTGCGCAACGCCGAAATCGTGCTCCCGGTCGCGGACAGCATTCCGCTTCTGGAAGAAAGCGTCGCGCTGTTCGAAAGACTGAGGCACGACAGCGCGGAAGCGCAATCGCGCATTGCACTAGGCATGGAGCTGACCCGCCTCGGACGGCTTGATGAGGCGAAAATGCAGATCGACCGAGCCGAATCCCTGCTCGCTGAACGTCGGCTCGACTGGCACATAATCTACAACAACCGTGCGGTGCTCACGTTGTATCGCGGCGGGGCCGACCTCGAAACTCTCGACGAATTGCTGCGCAAGGCGTACCTCACTGCGAACATCGCCTTCGACCGCGTCGCGATCGACAACAATCGCCTCGCGGCGCACGCAATGGTGGGCGACCACGCATTCTGTCTTAGCCTGATCGAGAGTCTCGAGCAAAAGGCGCGGGACATGGCCGAGGAAGTTCTGCTCTGCATCACGCTATACAACATCAGCGTCTATCACGGCATCCGAGGCGACACCGATCAGCAGGCGCGATACCTGTGGATGTCGCGGCAATGCAGCAACGATTGGCCGGCATACTGGGCGAATCGCTACGATAAGACGCCGATCACCGGCGATCCGGCAGCGAAGTATCTGGCACAGTACCCGTTCGATTTGGTACTGCTGTCGACGTGGCATATCGAGGTGAGCGACTTTGCAGAGCATTCCTGAGGAGTTGCTCCATCATCACGTCAAGCGATGTGCCGCGCAGCGCGTAGGCTGCACCGACCGCCCCGTCGGCTCCGAGGTAGGAGTCAGGACTGAGCTCGATGAAGTGGAACTGGCCGTCGGCATCAAGGCGGCCATCAATCCGCATCAGCTCCACTTTTCCCAGCGAGCGAAAGAGCGCTCTGCCGCGCTGCAGAACGTCATCGCCGAGCTCGGCAGTCACGAGGCGCCAGTAGTCGTTCACCGTCGCCGACTGTTTTATCTCGTAGCTCCAGATTGTGTCGCGGAGTTCGATGTCGGCGACCACGATTTCCACGGCCTCGGCGAACACGATCTCCTGTTCGTGCCCGACGATAACGTAAGAAACCTCGCGTCCTTTCACGAACTCCTCTGCCAACACCGCGTCTCCATGCGCCGTTAGAAGCCGGCGGGCAATAGTCTCGGCGGACTGCAGATCGTGCGTCAGGCAATCCTGCGAAATCCCGATCGAGCCGCCTTCGAAATTCGGCTTGACGACGACGGGATAGACGAGCGCATGGAGAAGAGAGAGGTCGCCGGGACCTTCAATCAGAACGGACCGCGGGGTCGCGAACCCGAACTTCTGCGCGATCGTCTTTGACAAGGCTTTGTCGCCCGCGACGATATTCGCGTACGCATCTGCACCGACATACGTGATGCCATATGCCTCGCAGATCGCCGGAACCAAACCCTTGCGATTCCGCGAGCGCTCGCCGGACCAGACCGAGAGAACGATGTCGTCCCGATGCGAACCAATGTTGTCGATGAATGCATGTAACGTGTGGTACGGAACAACTTTCGGGCAGACCTTGCCTACTGCCTCCATGAGCTCAAAGTACTCGTCATCGTCGGCCATCTCGAGGTTCGTACCTTCGAGCGTCAGGTCGCGGTTCTCGACGCAGTCGATGAGCAAGACAACGTTCCGATCGATCATCCGCACGGATTCCCATAATTTCTAGTTATCAGTTGGCTGTCGTCGATCACGTTAGTAGGAGTGACGATAAAACGAGATTCCCTACCCTGACGTGCGCATCCAGGGCAAGGCTGCAGCGTGTTGGTGGGATCGCGGGGCTTCGGTTTGGTCGGGCAGGGGGGATTTGAACCCCCGACCACCTGAACCCCATTCAGGTACGCTACCAGGCTGCGCTACTGCCCGACTCGGTGGCGATGCTAGCACGGGAAACGCGGGTGGGTGGGCGGTATTCCGGGCGTCCCGCGGGGCGGGCGGGGGTAGGGAAACGAGCTCGCTGCGACTCTCCTTCGTCGAGAGGATTTCGCAGATGCGTCTTCGAGTGTGGTCTTCGTGTGCCCTTCTTGCCGCCGCGTTGTCGATCGTTGCCTGCCGGGAATCCAGGAGCACGCCAGAGACGTCGTCTGCGCCGCCGCAGAAAGCCGCTGCGGCGACGACGGCAGCCGCGACCCCGGTTCCGCCGGACTTGTGCAAGCTCGCCGTCAAAGACTGCGAGACGGGCGTGAGTCAGTGCGTCATGGGCTCGATCTCGACCGCGCAGTCGAACATCCCCACCAAAGTCTGCACCGGGCCGTTCGGCGAAGGGGGCAATCCGACGCAGCAGTTCGTCGACACCTACTCCTGGAACCTGTTTCTCGCGCTGAACTGGCCGGCCTCGCAGGCGAGCTGCGCGGCCGACACGTCGAAGTCGATCATCGGCGTCCGCAGCGGCGACGGCACCTATGTCGTCTGGCAGACCTACATGCCGAGCGACGGCGTCTTCGTGAACCCCGGCACTCAGAAGCCGGCGCGGTGGTGCAGCGGCAACGGGCTGGCCGCGGGCGACCAGCGCATCTTCACGCACGAGGCGAAGGCGGCGCCGGCCGCGAAGAAACTGGGCGGCGCGTTCCTGAAGATCGCCGAGCCGGGAGGCGACGTCCTGCAGGCGTCGGGCGGCGTCATGACCGATCAGTCGCAGCGGTGGCTGCGCTACGAGCGGATCATGAATCAGACCGAGTACGACTACATCGTGAACAAGGCCAAGATCTGGAACGCGCCGCAGCTCCAGGCACTCCAGCAGCAGGGCGGCAAGATCACCATCCCAGCCGGATCGATCGAGATCAAGTCGTCATGGAAAGTGCTCACGCAGGACGAGATCGGCAAAGGGCGCTACTTCACGACGCGCGGGATCGTCTGCAACACGCCGGACGGACAGCGCACGCCGTGCGACGCACAACCGGTGACCCTCGGCCTGGTCGGGCTGCATCTCGTGCAGCAGGTCAACGACGGCGGCACGATGTTCTGGTCGACGTTCGAGCAGGTCGACAACGACAGCGTCTTCTTCAACCCCGCCAGCACCACGCCCGTCAACACCGACATGGCCAAGCAGCCGTACGTCGAGCTCGACGCGAACTGCAAAGGCGTCAACACGCCCACGCAGGTCAAGCGCGTCACGCCCATCCCCGCCGACCCGAGACTGAACACCTACTATCAGCAGCTCCTCGGCAGCTCCGTCTTTGCGAACTACCGTCTCATCTCGACGCAGTGGACGACGGGCACCGACTTGGACGGCACACCGCCGAACGTCGCGAACATCACGCTCGAGACTTACGTTCAGAATCCGCCGAAGAGCGGCCCGACCGGCTGCTTCATGTGCCACGCGAACGCCACGACCGTCATCCCCGGCCAGAACTCGAACCACAGCTTCCTCTTCCTGGAGGCGCAATACGCCACGATGAATCCGCCGGGAAGGAAGTAGCTACGCCAGCCCCGCGGCCCAGAGGATCACGTACTTCGTGACCTCGATGTTCCGCGGGGTCGGGATGATCTCCAGCTCCTCGATGGCGCGGGCCTCGCTGTTCAGCTCCTCGCGGCGGGACTGGAGCTCGCGGTCCCATGCCTTCTGGATCTGGGCGATCTTCTCGAGGTAGTCGTTTTCGCGGACCGTCGGGGTTGCGTCGGCGACGGCCGCGGCGGGGCGGCCGCTGGTGATGTTGTAGAGGGCCTGGCCCCAGGCGACGTTGTCGACCGAGTCGTCGTCGGCGTCGCGCGCGTCGCGCTCGCTGCGCTCGCGCACCTGGTCGATGCGGCGGCGGAACGTGCTCTCCAGGCGCTCGGCCTCGTCGTCGAGGCGGCGCGTGGCCTCCTCGAGGCAGCGGTTGACGAAAGCCTGGCGCGTCTCCTCCGGCGTCGAGAAGAGCGCGAAGGACGGGTTGTGGAAGATGGTGATGCGCTCTTCCTCCGTCACGAACTGCTTGAACGCATCCTCCGACTGCGTCGCATGCTGCACGAGCGCTTCGGGGCTGATGGCGATGTCGAGCTCGCGCTCGGGATCGGGCACGGCGCGGATGTCGAGCTTCTCCGCCTCGATGCGCGACGCCTTCGACCAATCGACGTTGCCGTCTTTCGGCGAGATCGGCGCGATGTACGAGCGGGTGATGGAGTGATGCAGTCCGCTGCGCGGCTCGGCGTGCGTGACCACGCCCTCCGCGAGGACGAACGGCCGGTACGATCCTTCGCCGCCGGTGACATAGAGCTGATCGAGCGTGCCGGTTCGCGCGCGCACCGCGAGGCGCGAGCGCGCCGGCGCGGAGCTCGACTGCGTCGCGTCGTCTCGCGTCACCACCATGCCGTGGGCCACCGGCTGCGCATCGAGCACGCGCCCCGGCACCGTCGCGAGCGCGCGAGCGACGTCCTCGCGTTTGTCCGACGGCATCAGGAACACGATGCATCCGCCGCCGCCGGCGCCGCAGACCTTGCCGCCCCAGGCGCCGGCCTTCGTCGCGGCGTCGATGGCCGCTTCGATCTCCGGCGTCGAGATCCCTTCGATGAGCGCCTTTCGATTGGTCCACTCGTTCGCGAGCGCGCGGCCTGCCGCTTCCCAATCGCCCGTCTCCAGCGCGTGCTCCATCTCGATCGACGTCGCCGCGATCTTCGAGAAGCCCTTCTGGACCTTCTTCATCCCCTGGATCTGCCGCTTGTACATCTCCCAGTTGTTCGTCCCGGAGAAATGCGCGACGCCGGTGTAGTGCAGAAGCATGTGCGACGACAGCTCCGCGACCGGCACACCGATCGCGTGGCGCACCGGGCTGCCCGGCTCCAGATGCAGCGCGGCCAGTCCGCCGTAGACCGGCGGGTAGTAATCCTGGATCCCGGCGGGAACACCCAGCAATCGCGTCTCGAGATCGCGGACGAGGAAGATGAGATCGTCGCCTTCGACGGTTTTGCCCGCGAGCTCCGAGAGAGCGCGCACCAACGTGATCGCCAGCGCCGAGGAGCCGCCGAGGCCGGAGCCGCGCGGGGCGTCGGTGCGGGTGGTGATGGAAACGTTGGAGAGGTGGAAGTGCTCGAGCGCGCGGAAAATGAGCGCCGCTTTCGGATCGGCGCCGAGCTCGCGGAGCGACTCGTAGCGCTGCCGGTACTGTTGATCGGTGAGATAGATCTCGATCCCCTCGCCGGTCTCGCAGATCTCCGATTCAGCGTAGTAGGAGATGGCGACGTTGACCGTGCGCGAGCCGGGGTGGAAGAGGTAGATCGGCCAGAGATCGAGGGTGCCGCCGGCGAGATCGGCGCGCACCGGCGCCCGGACGATGACCTTTTTCATGATGGGCGGCCCGGCTGCTAGAACAGTGCCCGGCGTCTGGCTCCCAATTGCGCGAGTTGGCCCTGCGGCGGCGTGGCCAGCCGGGGAGCCCAGCGCGAGACGTTGGCGCGGAACTGGGCGAGCTGTGAAGCCCCCAGCGGATCGGGCGTGATCGAGCGCAGCTTCAGCGGATCGAGCCACTCCCCGTTGTCGGAGACGCGATAGTCGAGGTGCGGTCCGGTAGCCAGGCCGGTCATGCCGACGTAGCCGATGACGTCGCCTTGGGTGACCTTCGCGCCGCGCCGCATGCCTTTCGCGAAACGCGAGAGATGCAGATACGACGTCTCGATCCGGGACGTGTGGCGGATGCGGACGAAGTTCCCCTCGCCGCGGTTGTAGGACGCCTCCATGACCACGCCGTCCGCCGTCGTCATGACCGGCGTCCCGACCGGCGCGCCGTAGTCGACGCCGTGGTGCGGCCGGAAGTAGTGCAGCAGCGGATGGAAGCGATGTTTGGAGAAGCCGGAGGTGATGCGCGTAAACGCGAGCGGCGCGCGGAGGAACTGCTTGCGGAGCGGCGCGCCGGAGCGGCTGTAGTAGCCGGCGTGGCCGTCCGGCAGCTCGTGGCGGAACGCCTCGTATGTATCGCCGTCGTGGGTGAAACGCGCGGCGGAGATCGGGCCGTAGCCGATGAGGTCACTGCCGGCATAGCGCTTCTTCACGACGATGCTGAAGGAGTCGCCTTTCTGGAGAGCGAAGAAATCGATGTCCCACTGGAAGACGTCGACGAGCTGCTGCACGAGTTGCGGCGACTCGCCCGCGCCGCGGATCGCCTCGTACAGCGACGAATCGATCGAAGCAGCGATGGTGGTCTCGAGCTCGCGCTGCTCGGCTTGATGCGGCACGACGTCGAAGCCGCTGCCGCTGCGAACCGCGTCGACCTCGCCCCAACCGTTCACCTTCAGTTCGACGCTGTCGATGGCCTGGGCGGTGTCGTAGTGAAAGCGGACGAGATTGCCGGGGCGGAGGCGGCGGAGATCGACGGATTGCCCGAATTCGCGCGTCAGCGTCGCCGTGGCCGGATTCGAAAGTCCGCCGCTGCGAAGCACCGACTCGAGCGTGTCGCCTTCTTCCATGGTCAGGATGAGGGAGTGCTCGGGAAGCTGCGCGGTGGGTGTGAGGGTGAGGTCGGAGTAGCGGAGAGGCGGCGTCGTGAGGATCGACTGCGCCGTCTGCGGCGGCACGCTCGGCGTCGCCAGTAGCATTGGCATGGCGAGCGGGACAGCAATCAGTAGATAGGGGCGTCGCAGGTAACCGACGATCGTTTTTAGACGCATAGCGAACGATGAACCGGACGAAAGAGTATCAAATGACTAAGGCATGGGGTACGAGGCATGGGGCATGGAAGCTCTCATGCCCCATCCCTCATGCCTCATGCCCGGTCGTTACTGAGTTTTCCCCTCGTCGAACGAGAGAACGGTGACTTGCGTCTTTCCCTGCTTTTCGGTGGCGGACTGCGTGTCGTTCTTGCGGAAGTTCGCCGGAAGGACGAAGGCCTTCGGGTCGGAGTTGACGCGCTGGATGGACGTGACGAGCAGCTCGCTCGACTGCGTCCGGACCGGGTTGAGCGGGAGCTTCGACCCGGGGAGGGTTCCCTGGAGGTTGCGCGTCGAGATCTTCACGGTCTGCTTGAGCGGGAAGCCGTGGATCTTGTTCAGCTCCAGCTCCATCACCTCGTCGAGCTGCGGGTTGCCGGTGTGGATCGAGCTGGAGGCGAGGAACGTGTCGGAGACGTCTCCGAACTCGATCGACGTCCACTTGTCGATCTCGGTGTGGACCGACTGCCGCAGCGGCATGGAGCGGAACTGCACGGTCATGTCGAAGTTGATGGTGAGCCGGTAATGCTCCGTGGAGACGCCAGCGATGGAGGGATGGTCGGGCAGCTTCTGCGTGTCCGACTTCAGGTTCTCGATGGTGATGTTGCTCTGCCCCACCGCCGACGCCATCGCCACCGAGTTCACCTCGGTGTAGCTCTTCATGACGGGATCGACGAAGAGGAGGGTGCGCGAGCCGTTGGTGGAGATGCAGTACGTGCCCGGGGGGTACTGATTGCCGGTCGCGAAGTCGACGCGGGAGCGGTCGCCGTCGATGATCGCGGTGCCGGTCAGGTTGGCCGGCCGCATCTGGTCGATGTCCGATTGTCCGCGCTGCGTGAAGTCGTACCGGACCGCGGAGAACGCCGGAAAGGCCACCAAAATCAACGAGATCCCCACCCACGCTTTTCGCATCGTTCGCCTCGCTTGTCACTCCAGTATAAGAAATTTTCGCCATTTCCGCGCACGTTGGTGGCCGCATGTTCAAAACGAAGACGATCCTCGCGGTTCTCTGCGCCGCCCTGGCGCTCCCTCTCAGCGCCGCGAAAGTCGCCGATCCCGGCTCCCTCGACGAGGTGATCAAG
>Ga0105239_10010876_pt1 | contig 10167 bp, 7 predicted proteins | sample KBSC44metaG_FD_92761 | JGI IMG/M metagenome (GOLD analysis project Ga0105239, IMG submission 92761) | Corn rhizosphere microbial communities from Kellogg Biological Station, Michigan, USA - KBS C4-4 metaG | ecosystem: Host-associated > Plants > Roots > Rhizosphere > Soil | place: Michigan, USA...
AATGCCGGTCTTTCTCCCATCCTTACCTTCAGCACCGGAAGCCGGTAACTCAAATTCGTCATCCCCAACAAGAACAACCAGATCACGGCGGTCTGCGGGATCCAGAATTCCAGGTTGTCGGGCATCCAGAAATAAAAGAAGGTCGAATAGGTCACCAGGAAAAGTAGCATCGGCATCATCGTCTGCCTGTAGGTCCGGAACAACGATCTCCACTTCGAGATGACCCTTCCGAGAAAGAACAGCATAGCTGCAACGACGACCGCAGCAAGAACGGCCAGCAGCGCCGCTACCATCGGCGACAGGTCACGGACCAGGAACGCTTCGTCATCCAGGTTATGGTAATAAAAGACCCGGTTCATCAGCCGTTGCATAAACCCGATCCGGAAGATGAAATGCGCGCCGAAGAAGGCATGCCCAAGACCGACCATGGCATGGAAAAAAGTTCCCAGCGACAGGGGGAACCAATAGCTGGAATAGACCGTATCCCCTCTCAGCCAGGTATTGAAGTCCTTTAAACCGCTGTTCCCGGCTATCCACCAGCCCATGATGAAATAGATCCCGGCCGTCACGACGACCGATGACACACCATACCTGACAATGGACGGCACCAGCGGAACGGTCTTCCGGTTACTCCACATCTTCCAGAGCACTACCACGCCAAAAAGCACATTGGCCTGGTGGAAAAGGACAGCCAGTATATGGATCGCGATGATCAGCGTCACATCGGCCTTCGACCACTGCGGACGTGTACAGACATACAAGCCGCAAAGCAGGAAGAACAGCGATGGCATATAGACTTCGATATTGCTGCAGTAGAACCAGACGCCGAAAGACAAGGCTGCCACTGCCGTTGCGCAAAAGGCCCGGAGCCGGTCCATCCGCATCCGCCGTACGAACATCCTGTAGACCACCGCCAGCGCCAGGCATCCCCAGGTGGCATCGATCATCTCCACCAGGTAGAAATGCTTTACATGCGGCAACACCCATTCCAGGACGCTCAGCAGCAGATAAGCCGTGCAGTGATACAGCAAATGCGCGGCGGGAAATAGGTCCCTCTTTTTCTCCAGGTCGTTCAGGTAGCCTAGCGAGTCGTGCGGGCCCGAGAAATTGGCCGTGAGATTACACACGAAGAACAGGAAGAAGATCAGGAACACATAAGTTTCATCCGGTATCTTTTTTAGAATTTGCCTCATATAGGGTTTATTTTCGGCTTAGTGGGTTTGGTTGCTTTTTTTAGCTTGCTAACGGTAATTTCGGAGGACGTCCTCGAACTTCACCCCGATGTATCGTTCGATCTCCAGTATATCCACATTCAGGTTCCTTTGCAAGGTGATCAGCTTGGTGCTTTGCAGGTTGTCTTCCCGGTATGCCCGGTTGTAGTCGTCTATCTTGATCTTGGCGTTCGCATAATCCTGCTCCGCCTTCAGGAAGTCGGCGTGTATGTCCTCCGACAGCTGGCGCTGCAGATCGACCAGTTGCTTGTCCATAAGATAGTCTTCGTACTTGGTTAAAACGGCCTCTTTCAGCGCCTGGAAATGATCGTTCTTCTGGGCGATCGAAATATTGAAATTCTGCCGGGCGATATTGACGTCCTGCGCATGCGTGGAGAACAAACCCAGCGGTACGACGACCCCGACGTTATATTTCGGATACAGGTTGGCATAAGGGTTGTTCTGCATGATCGAGAACTCATTCAGGTTGCCCTGTACGGAAATCTGGTTCAGTATGCCGGCCTTCGCTTTTTTTACGCCATATTTTGCCATCAGGATATTCCTGTCGTCGATCTCGACCGATGGATTCTGCAAGGCCAGCTGGACCAGCCTCTCGCGTATATCCCGTACGGTATCTTGAACGTTAGGCAGCCGCTCCTGCGAATTACGGGAGGTCACAGGCAGCCGCTGCGGGTTTTGCGCAAGGACCGTTCCGAAGATCAGCATCGATGAAAGAAAGAGGATGAGTACTTTCATGTTTTTATATAGTTGATATGAGTTGCCGTTTTTTCCAGCTGCATCAACCGGATCAGCAGCGCCGCCCCGGGGTAAAAAAAGTAAATGCCCGGGAATTGCCCGATAGCGACCTGCGTATATTGCGCCAGGATATAGATGACGATGCCGGATGTAAAAGCCAGTATATACGTCCTGATCTCCGGGTTCCGCGCTTTGAAATAATAATCTACGCCCTGGCAGATGAACAACAGGTAGGAGACCATCGTAATGCCGAATCCCGTCCACCCAGTTTCGATGGCCAGTTTCAGGAATCCGCTATCCGGCGGAAATCCCGCCAGCGGATGACCCGGGTTATAGATCAACCCCTCGGTGGCGGAGGTCATTGGGCCTCCTCCCATCGGATGAGAATAGATATAAGGCTGTATCCGGTGCCGGTTGATGTTCCTGATCTCCAGCGATCCTTCCTGGCTCCCCCTGAACGTGCTTCGGAACCGGTTCAGCGTGGGATTGTCCACCGGGGCAAACAGCAGACCGAAAAAAACCAGGGTGGCCAGGATCATCAAAACAAAGGTCTGCTTTTGATTGAACGTCATCATGATATAAAACACGATGCCGCCCAGGATCACAAAGGTCGCCGTTCGCGTGCCGGTGTATTCCATCGCCAGGATAATGGGTAGCACCGACGCAAAATACCACCACTTTTTGCGCTTGTTCGGCTCGCCCATCCCAAGGATCAGTACGAACACCGCGGCACTCGCCATTTCGATCCCCAACGCCGCCGGGTCCGACAAGAACCCGAATTTGCGCCACTCGCCGCCCTGAAAATAAAGGATGTACAGCCTCGGGTCGCTCATCAGGTAATGCATTTCGAACCCGAAAAAACCGAACCATTGCTGTTTACAGGTATACAATGCGATGATGACGCTCATCACGAACCAGAACTTCACGAATGCCCGCACCTTGTCCATATCATCGATCAGCTTGAACGCGATGAAGTAGATGAGGATCATCTCCAGGAAACGCTTGGTATACAGGAACCATCCCAACAGCGAATACATGTTCGGGTTGAAAACTTCCACCAGGCAAAAACCCAGGAAGATCAGCATGGCCAGCGTGGAGGGCGCCAAATACAGGGCCTTGTCCGCAGGTTCGCGTTTCTTCTTCAGCAATACGCCCAGGTACACGGCAAAGATGAGCACTTCGCTCGCGATGCTGATCGGCAGATACCTGTCCACGATGCGCTGCGGATAAAATGCGAAACAACCGATGAACATGGTGATATAGAACCCGGCCAGCGGACGGGTAATACAGATCGCCAATACCACGATGCCGAACATTACGGCTGCGATGGCGACCCCCAGCAATTGATGGATCAGCGCGCCCACGCCCGCAACCACGACCGCGATCAACGCCAGCACGATCATGCCCAATCCGGAGTTCAGCTTCCGCAGGAAGATCTGCTGCCGCAAGTATTCGAAAAAGGCAAACAGCATATCGATTGTTTGTTAAAAAAATAGCATTTTGAAATAAAACCACGTCAGCACCGCTATCACACCGACGATGACCAGGTATTCGATCACCCTTTCTTCCTTTGCATTTCTTCTGTCCATGGTGTTTAGTTTTGTCCCGCTTTGGCAAACGCTTCGTTCAGCCGCTGAACACAGCTTTCCCAGGTATGTCCCCCCGCAAATTCCTTCCGGGCCTTCACCCGCCCCGGGTCCTCGCCGGCTGAAAGGACAGCCTGGATATTCGCGACATAATCCTCCGCCGTATCTCCCAAAAGCACGAATTCACTGAACATTTCCATGGCCTCCGTCCGCGTGGCCACTACCGGTTTGCCCATCGCGAGATACTCGTCGATCTTGAGCGGATAATTTCCTACGGTCATCTCGTTCACTGCCTGTGGGTTCATACACACGTCGAAATGATATACATACCCTGGCAACTCATCCGGTCGTTTGCGTCCCAAAAAATAGACGTTCGGCAGCCCGTGGAGATCGCTCTCCCTGAATTTGTCGTCTTCCGGCCCTACCATAACGATCGACCAGTCCTTCCGCGTATGGGCGATCGTCCGGATCAGCCCGATGTCCAGCCGCGTCGTCAGGATGGCCCCCGTATAACCGATGATGGGCCGGGGGATGTCTTTCATATCCGCCGGTAAGGCATACCCATCGCCGGAGAAGATGCGAAGGTCACAGCCCTGACCCACAAAATAGCTCTGCGGGTTGCTCTTTCCGGCATATTTCATCAGGTACGAGGAATTGGCGATGATCACATCCATCCTCTTCATCAGCTGCGGCTCCAGCCGCTGGCCATGACGCTTGAAATAAGCCTGCGACGGCAGGTAGTCCCGGATATAATAGATCGTCTTATCGACATCGTTCAGCATCCGATCCAGGTAGAATGCTCTAAGAAATTCATTTTCAATAAATAACACCGTATTTTTGAACCCAAGCTGCGTCGTGGCCTTATTGATGGCTTTCGCCAACCGCCGGTTATTCACCCGGTTCAGCAGGTCGTAGACGCCGGCAAACGGTATCTTATTTATCGATTCCAGCACTACCGGCGGGTCGAAAACCCAAAGATCCGGCGCCACCTCTTCCAACGATGCGCGTCGGCCATGCAGACTGTCCAGCCTCCGGCGGATCTTCGGATCCTTCCGCGATCTGATCGCAGACATCCGGTCCAGGACCCGGTTGACAAAAAGGATCCTGTTGCCCTGGCTGTTCAAAACCCGCGCATATTGCTTGCAGCAACTGCCCGTTTCATTGTCCCAGGGCTTCAGAGAGATCATAATGATATCCCTGCCGCTTAAATATTTGTTTTCGTTTTCCATTTCAATGCAATGAATCGTTCCTTGAATACGTGGAACATATCCCGGATAAAATGAAGACCATAACCGAAAACACGCCACCACCGGATGCCGTACAGCTTATACAGGATCGCCTGGCTGCAGCAAAAACCGACGATATGCGTTGCGGTTATCCCGAACACCGCCCCGCGGAGCCCCTGCCACCGGATAAAGAAATAGCAGGACGCGATGCTCAGCAGGGCCATCATGCTGATGACGTAAAGGTTCAACCTGGCTTTCCCGCTGGAATCCATAATGGTGCCGAATTGCTTGATAAAGGCCATGAAGAAGCTGTTCATCAGCATAAATCGTACGATCGACGCCGCTTCCAGGTATTTCCCGCCCGCCAGTATTCCCAGGATTAGCTTAGGCAATAAAAGAATGATCAGCCCCGCCGGCACCACCATCGCCAGGATGGCGCCGACCGACCGCTCGTATAGCTCCCTCAGCTTATCCCTGTCCTTCACCGGGTCCAGTTTGCTGCTGCGCGGGAACATGATGTCACCGATGACATAGCTGGGCATATCCAGCAGGAGGATGATCCGCAGCGAAACATTGTACAAGGCCACGGCCGTCAGCGAGATCATGTTGGAGACCATCGCCTGGTCGATATTCCGGAAGACCATCGTGCTTGCGGAAGAACCCAGGATCACCCGGCCAAACCGCCACAACTTCAGGAACCACTCCTTCGTGAACACCAGCCGTTTGCCCATGAATTTCCGGGCATACCGGTAGCCTGTCACCGTCCCTGCCAGTATCCCCAGCGAATAATAAAATGCCAGGTAGGATAACGGCACCTGTCCGAAGATCACCAGGTGAGCGACCATCATCAGGAACCAGCTCCCCTGCCGCACTATGTAAGAGACAAATATCCCCTTGAAGTCTCCCTGCGAGTTCTGGATCCACTCGAAATGCGAGAACGGGATGAGCATCAGCATCCCGAATTCGAAAATATACATCTCCCGGGTCAGCTCCGGCGCCTTCAGGAACGCGGTCAGCGCAGGCATTCCCAACAGGATCGCAAGCATGATCAACCCCGTCACGACGAGGTTCAGCACCAGGGACGCCGTGATGATCTCGTCCCGATGCGATTCATAATGCAAGCTCAGATACTTGATGAAGGCGCTCTTGACGATCGACCATCGGACCAGCTCGATATTGGCCGTCAGCATCAAAAAGTTCGCCCATACGCCCATGTGATCCGTCGATAAGGCACGCGCCAGTACCGAAAAACTGAAGATACCGAAGGCCAGTACGGACACCCGCTGTAACAGGCTGTAAAATCCAGAGTTCAACCAATAACTATATTTCTTGTGTTGCGCCACCATAATTTCTATGTCCTGCTTTGATTACCCCTCCTCGTCCGTCGTCCCCTCCTCGCCCGTCGTCCCCTCACCCACCCGTCGTCGTCTGCATCTTTTTCTCCGGGCCCTTTTCGGAACCTTTGCCTGGGCCCTTCGCCGGGCGCGTCTTCACGGGGCTGAAAAGCCACCACGCGCCTGCCCATTGCGCCACGTCGTAGAAAATGACGGGCAGGAACAATCCGCCAAGGATCCCCGTGACCAGCAATATCGGCACATTGTGCAGATGGAAGGCCCGCTCCAGTAAGATGCGGATGGCCGACGAGGCTACGACATGCATCAGGTATATATAAAGACTGTAGAACCCAAGCATCCGCACGTAAACCAGGTTGGTATAACGCTGAAGCATAAAAGAGAAATTGGCCATCAGGCAACAGCCGTTCAGGGCGATCGCCAGGAAAAGCATCGGCTGGTAGTCCTCCACATAACTGTAGGATTGGTGATCCAGGTTGGCCCGCAGGAAATACCATTGACCGACGATGAAAAAGGGGATCAGGATAAAAAATAATTTGAGGCTGCTGAAGAACGGCTCGTTCTTCTTATTGAGAACATAGGAAGACACCGAATCCCCTATCGCAATAAAGAGATAATAATGCAGGATATCGTAGACGAACCCCAGGTTGATCCTGTACCTGGCGAGCAGGCTGCTGCCGATGTATAGGACAAGACCCAGGGTGAGGTGATGCCATTTCCCGAACTTCGCTTTCACGAGCATGATCGCGTATAAAACGGAGGTATTGAACAGCGCATACAGGTACCAGAACTGGTCCAGTTCCCGCGGCACATAAAAGATGTACAGGTAATCGCGGTAGTCCCTGTCGGCATTAACATATTTGGAAAAGATCAGTTGCAGGGTCACCTGTATGGTGGCCCAGACAAGATACGGATACAACAGCAGCTGCCACTTGTTGTCGATGAATTTCAGCAGCCCCCGCTTACCCAGGCTCGCGCTGACAAAAACGCCTGAGACGATAAAGAACAAGGGCATCCTGAAACTGTAGAAGATGATGTTGGCATGCTCGAGATACAGGTAATGGCTGATATCGATCCCCGACCGCTTGATGCCCACGAAGATGTGCCTGTAAAGCACCAGGAAAATCGCAATCGCCCTGGCATAGTCGATCCAGGCCAATCGCCCATCCCTGTTCCGGGCGGCACTGAATAAAACGGGTCGCGATTGCATGGGTCGATCAGAATTCTATGTTTTCCTTTTCCACCTTGTTGAGGACGCCGCCAATGAACTTATCGCCGAATTCCGAGAGGAACTGTATATTTTCCTTATCTATCTGCATGACGGTCGAGTCGGCGGCGAATACGGCTATGATCCCATCCACGTACTGCGACAGCTCTTTTGCGTCCGAATGCTCGTTCATGTCCGATCCCTCCAGCAGGATAAAATCATAATGTTCAAGGAGGGTCTTCAGATGGATCAGCAGGTTGCCGCCGGCCAGTACTTCCTCCGGCGTATAATTCCCGCCCTGGCAGGCAATGACATCCACGCCCTTTATAGTCGTTTGACGGATAACATTCCGGAACAACCGCACATTCACACCTTCCGTATCGCGAAGCGAGAATTCTTCCAGCGTCCCGCCCTCGCCGGTTGCAAGCCGCCGGGTCAGCGTGTTGTTGGAGAAGTTCGTATCGATGATCAGCACCTTTTTATTGGCAAGGCTAAAGCTGCAGGCCAATGCTTCGATGATCGTCGATTTACCGGCGGATTTCCGCGTGCTGGTGATCACGAGGCTCTTCTTCCCGCTGCGCTCGATCATGAATCGCAGCTTCCGGATGGCTTGCAAAAAGGCGGCGCTCTTTCCCGTCTGTCCTGTGTCCATCACTTCCTGGATACCCCGCTTCCTCAGATTGACACGAAGCACCGGGGCCAGCAGGGGTATCCCGAGCTGGCTGATGAAACCGGAGGCGTTCTTCACGGACCCATCCAGCAATTCCAGCAATATAATGACGAGCGAACTCACGCAAAGCATGGCAAAGCCCCCGATAGCTGATATCAGCAGCAGGTGCCTCGGCAAAGGCTCTACGGCCGGCTGGCCGATCAGGGTTTGCCGGAAATTGATCCCTGAGGTTTCCTTAAAGCCTTCCGCCTGTGAATATTTCGCTTTCAAATCCGAATATTCCTTGTTGGCAAGCTCCATTTCATTTCTGAGCGCGCTGATCTTCACGTTATTCCCGGAATTGGTATTGGAGAACTTGGCGATCTGGCTCGTGAGGTATTTGACCGTATGGTCGGATGCCTGTAGCTGCGCCTCCAAATCTGATTTCTGAGAAAGCAGGAGTTGTCGCTGCTGCGCCTGGTCGTTCGGACTGTTTTCCGGCTGGCTCGAGTTAGCCGCTGTTTTTTGCTGTAGCTCGTCCTGCAGGGTCCTGATCTGCGCCGCCACCTTCGGGTCACTGCTATTGGGCGCCAGCGCTCTCAACTGCGACCTGATCCGCAGGATTGCCGCATTGTTCGATTCCGTGCTGGTCCCCGGTTTGGAGGTGGTGGGAGCGGCCATGCTGCTCAGCTCGTTATTGACACCCTGCAGCTGGTAAAAGGCTTTGTTATATGCGGCCTCCTCATCGGCCAGCTTGGCCTGTAGCGCACCCACGGTCTGCGACGAGGTCTTGTTCAGCTCGTCGGGATCGAGGCCGCCGGAGGAGGCGACTTCTCTCCGCAGGTTTTCCGTAATACTGTCCACCTGCCGCTTTTTTTGATCGACGATATTGGCGATCTTTTCCACCGATTCGGTATTGAGCGTGGTGCTCAGCGATGTATAGTAGGCAATGAAGACCTCCCCTATCTTATTTACTACATAAGCGGACAAAAAAGGGTTTTTGCTATGGTAGACGATGTCGATATAGTCCGTTCGGGGGATCCGCTCGACAGACAACTGCTTCTCGATATCATAATAATCGTAGCCGTATATTTCCAGCATCTGCTCGACCACGAGCTCCTCCGGGTTGAAAGTCGTCAGCAGCGTCGAAGAATCCAACTTTTCCTGCAGGATCTCTTTGGCCCTTACTTCGGAGACCCCCAGCTTTTTCAAATCACGTTTCTGACCTTCCGTCAGCGCAGTGAACGCATAGTCGGGATTTTCAATATCATGAAGGTATAGACCGTAGGCCAGCGTCCAGATCACCCGTTGCGAATTAAAGGCTTCCATCACGTTTTCGAACTTGGTATCGGCTTCATACGGATTGAAAGCTTCATTGACCAGGGACACCTGCTGTACGGTGAAACCGGTGGAATATTGAGCCGCCGACTCATACACCCTTCCTTTGAGGATGACAAACGCGGCTGAAAGGAGTACGGCAAGCACTGCACTGAGAAGAATGATCCATTTTCTTTTCAGTAGTGTTTGAAACAGGTAGCTTAATTCCATAATACGATCCTCTTGTAGTTTTCAGGCGAAAAATTAATAAATAATCCGGGAAATTCCGAAGAAAATCCCGGATTACATAGATAACTATCAATACTTTACCTCACCTTGATCATCTTGAAGCTCTTGACTTCCGCGCCATTTTCTTTCACTACGACAATATACGTGCCAACCGGTGTCGATTGCGGCAGGTTGACGCTGTAAGCGTATCTGCCTTCATTGACATAGCCCGCATCCTGTCTGTAGATCATCTGGCCGGTCAGATTGAATACATCGATCTCGAGATGTTTGCCGGCGCCGCTCTGATCGCTGACCCAGCTGATGCTGAAGCCATCCCTGAACGGATTGGGGTATGCCACGAACCCTTTAAGGTCCGGTGTTGCCGTCGAATCATTGAAGGCGGCTGCATTCGCCGACTGAACTCCCTGCTTCACCGCGCTCGAATGAGCGTTGTCCACGGGTATGCCGGTAGACGTCGGCCTGGTATAGCCTTCGATGACCAGTGCATTCAGCAATCCATACAGACCCGACGCGCTGAAGGTTATGGTGACCGTACCATTTCCGTCGGGCACTACCCTGTCGAAGTAGATCACCTTGAAGGTATTGCCATCGGCGTTGAAGGTCTTGGTCACGCC
>Ga0105239_10010877_pt1 | contig 10167 bp, 5 predicted proteins | sample KBSC44metaG_FD_92761 | JGI IMG/M metagenome (GOLD analysis project Ga0105239, IMG submission 92761) | Corn rhizosphere microbial communities from Kellogg Biological Station, Michigan, USA - KBS C4-4 metaG | ecosystem: Host-associated > Plants > Roots > Rhizosphere > Soil | place: Michigan, USA...
GACGACTTCATCGACGGCCGGGGCGGCTTCGACCGGGCGGACTACGCGCTCGATCCGGCGGCGGTCGGCGGGATCAACGTTCAGCTGGCCGTGGGAACCGTAGCGGGCGATGCCGCGACGGTCGGCACCGACACGCTTCGGTCGGTCGAATCGGTGCGCGGCTCGAACGCTGCGGACGTTTTCAATGCCGGCGGCTTCAGCGGAACCAGCCAAAATGGCGGTTCCAACGGCACATTCAATGAATTCATCGGCATGGCAGGCAACGACAGCATCACCGGTAACGGCAACACGCGTGTTGCGTTCACCAACGCGACCGGGGCCGTGGTCGTCGACCTGCAAACTGGCGCGACGCCCGGCACAGGAACCGCAAGTGGTGACGGATCGACGGGTAACGATACGTTCAGCGGCGTCAACGCCGTGATGGCTTCGATGTTCAACGACACCATCCGCGGCAGCAACATCACTACGGCTACGGAGACGTTCACCGGCCTTGCCGGCGACGACTTCATCGACGGTCGCGGTGGCTTCGACGTCATCAGCTACAACAACCTCTACTTCTCCACCGGCTCTGTTACCATCGACTTCACGGCGGGCACCGCGACCGGTGACGCTTCGATCGGCAATGATACGTTCCACGGGATCGAGGGTGCCCAGGGCACCACTTTCAACGATGTCTTTACGGCCACGAATTTCGGCGCTGTTGGCTTCCAGAATGGCTCCGTTTACAACGTCGGCAACAACGGCAATTTCAACCAGTTCGAAGGCCTGGCTGGCAACGATACGATCACCGGAAACGGTAACACCCGCATCATCTATTCCAGCGCTGTTGATGCGGTGACGGTCAACCTGCAGGCGGGAACTGCGACCGGGGGCAGCTCCATCGGCACCGACAGCTATGTCGGCGTCAACAGTGCGACTGGCAGCAATCTGAACGACATTTACAATGCCACGGGTTTCACCGGCGTGACCTCGGCCGGATCGTTCGGCACCTTCAACCTGTTCGAAGGTCTGCTCGGCAACGACACCATCACCGGTAACGGCAATACGCGAGTCTCGTATTCCCAGGCGAGCGGCGGCGGCGTTTCCGTCGACCTATCGGCGGGAACGGTGAGCGGTGCGGCCGGCGCCGACATCATCACGGGCGGCGTCAACAGCGTGCAGGGTTCCAACCAGGTCGACACGCTGGCCGGCAGCTCGAATAACGAGTTCTTCTTCGGCGGCGGCGGTGGCGACACGATCAACGCCGCTGGTGGAAATGATGGCATCACCGGCCAGGGCGGCGACGATACGATCGATGGCGGTGCCGGTACCGACATGGTGATCTTCTCGGGTGCGCAATCGCAATACACCGTCACGATGCCCGGAGCGATTGTGGTTCAGAACAATTCAGCAAACGGTGACGGCACCGACACCCTGACCAACGTCGAGGTGCTGCAGTTCAGCGATGGCATCGTGCTGCTCTCGTCAGGCGATTTGGGAAGTCCGATCGATCTCTCGACGCAACAGTTCTCCAATGTAGCGCCCGTGATCGGAACGGCCGGAGACGATTATCTTCGCGTCGGATCCAATATCTTCGGGCACGTTCTCAATTTGGGGGCGGGGACGGGCGACACCGTCCTGCTCAACAACACTTTCGGCAACGGTTACACGCTCAATCTCTCTGGCGTCGAGAACCTGATCGGCAATGGCAACGACGAGTTCGTCAATCTCACGGCGAATGCCGACGGGTTGATCGTCAACCTCGCCGGCGGCAACGATCAGCTCAGTCTCGCGGGTGGCGCCAACACGCTCAGCCTGATCGGCGTCGAGGGAATCAGCGGCTCCGATTTCGGTGCGACGCCCGGCGTCAACGACCTGCTCACGTTGACGACGACGGTCACGGGCCTGAACATCAGCCTCGGCAACGGCGACAATACGATGAACCTAGCCGCTGGCGCGAACTCGTTCGTGAACATCTACGATGTCAATCACGTGTTTGGAACGGCCAACGACGACACCCTGACCGTCACCGGCGCGATCGCAGCGGCCAACGGCGTCGCGATCAACCTCAGCAATGGCGACGATACCATCGTCCTCGACGGAAACTTCGCTTCCTTTGCCGCAACGGGTATCGAGCACATCAACGGCAATTCGGGCGACAATTCGCTCAGCTTGACGAACAACGTCGCCGGTATCGCCATCAATCTGGGCGGCGGAAACGACTTTGTATCCCTGGCCAATGGCGTCAATTCGCTCAGCATCAGTGGCGTCGAAAACCTCAATGGCAGTGACTTCACTGGCAATCTCAATCCGTCGGACGACATGGTCACGCTGCTGAACACCGTGTCCGGGGTGTCGGTCAATCTCGGGGACGGAACGGCTAATGTCCTCAATCTCGCCGCAGGCAGCAATTCGTTCGACAATCTGTGGAACGTGAATCTGCTCAACGGCAGCTCGTCGGACGACGTTCTGACCTTGCAGGGCAGCCCGGCGAACGCGATCGATCTCGGCGACGGCAACGACACCCTGAACTTCAACGCGAACGTCTACGACGTCACCGTGACCAACGTCGAAACCGTCAATGCGGCCGCGAATTTCGACCGGATCACGATCGGCAACACGTCGGGTGACACGACGATTACTGCCGGCGCGGGTGCGGATGAAATCTTCGCCAGCGCGGGCCATGACAACTTCCGTTTCGTCGGCATCGCGGATTCAGCCGCCGGTGCTGCCGATACCATTCACAATTTCGATGCGGGCAACGATAGCTTCACGTTCTCGGGCATCAGCGTCGCCGGCGATCACATCGAGTACGTGGGAGGTGCGACGCTCCTCGGCGGTAACCAGGCTTCGGCGCACTTGCAGAATATCGGGCCGGGCAACGACTACCTCCAGATCGATATTGATGGCGACGGAGCGAGCGACATGGACGTTAGCCTGCAGAATGCGACGGGAACGCTGCACAATGGCAGCTTCTTGATAACCTAGCGGCCCATCGGCCTTGGAGGGTCCCGGTCCATCTGGCTTCGGGGCCCGGGCCCAGCGAACGTCTCCAATCCGTCCAACGCCCACGACATAGCGGACGGGGAAGCGCGCAGTATTTGGGCAGCTGGAACAATAAGACCTTGCTGATCTTGGAGCCTCAAACGCATGGTGCCTTTGCGGCCGCGGCTGACGGCTTGGGTCTCAAACAAAACTGCCGCCCCCGGTTGGCCGGTGGGGCGGCAGTTGTTGGTCCAGCTTAGCTCGGCTCGGCCGAGCGCTTTCGAACTTACCGGACGTACCAATATCCCCACCAGCGTTGGGATACGGGCCGCGCCTGCGCCTTCATGGCTGCGACTTCTTCGACCGGGCGAAGCTGGGGACCATAGATCGCTGGCGGGTAAACGTCATCCCACAGCACAACACCGCCCTGGACGGCGGCCGCCCGATGGGACGGAGCAAGCGCGAGCTCGGCGGCCGGCGCGACGGAGGCCGTCACGGTGAGGCCAAGGGCGGCCAAGGCAATGGATGGAATAAGGGCGCGGAAGTTCATTGGATTGAATCCCTCTGAAATGCGATGGGAAATAATGCGACGGCTGACGGACGGTTGCAAGGGCACGGCTCGATCGATCTGCCCGAAATTCCTCGTCGTGGGCCGAGGTCTGCTCGACGCATCTGCTCGGCCAAATGCGGGGCCGGGCCGCGAACGCGTCCTTCACACATATATAGAGAGTGGTCGCTACACGGACTATTTGGTGATCGTCGCCGATCGAGACGAGATGTGGCAAGGGCCGGTCGGCTTGGCACGAGTGCTTCATGCGCACGAGGGATCGGGCCTTGAACAATCTTTCGGCGTCCATGAATCCTGAAGAACCATGATGTCGACACACTGCTCGCTCTTGATGCGAGCCGGACCATCCAGGGCGACTCCATGACTTCTACGTTTGTCTCCGCTTCCATTTTCGGCGCTGGCCTTATCCTTGGATACGCGCTGAGCGCTTGGCGCGTCCAACGAAGAGATGCGAACGCATCCTACGGCGCCTCACACCAGGCGTCCCAACCCACCTCAACGTTCGGTCACGCCCGACGAGCCTTTTAGATGTCGTCTAATTCGTTGTCGGCATCCAGCTACACACTGAAGCGACGGGGCATGATGACATGAGCGAGCCTAAGAAGGACGCTCCACGACGTTACATCGTGGATGGCGCCGGACAGCGCGTGCTCGTGGGTCTGACGATCTCGGAAACCATCGAGTTCGAAGCGCTGGACAGGCCGGACACCGACTTGATCGGCGAAGCGGCGCGCGTCCGTCAGGCGAAGCACGGCGAGCGTTGGGTGGAACTCTACATCAAGCACGAACGAGCCTGGAGCGACTGGATGGCGCAGACCCGTGCGCGACTGGAGAAGCCGCCGTTGCTCAACTAGGATTTGACCCGGAGCCGGGGATAAACCAGTCGCATCCTTGCGAAGCCGTCTCGCGCGTCAGTGGCAGGCGGTCGTCGCCACCTCACACCGCGAGCATGCGGCTGCCCTGGATGCTCATCAGGGTGAGGTTACCGGTCGCATAGGCGCCGGTGTCGATGTTGACGCGGTTTGCCAGGAATTCGGCACTGCGGACCGGCGTATGTCCATGCACGACATACTTGCCGAATTGTTCCTCGCTCCGCAGGAACTCCTCGCGAATCCAGAGCAGATCGCGCTCCGTCTGCTCAGCCAGTGGAACGCCCGGGCGAACGCCGGCGTGAACGAAGAAGAAGTCGCCACAACTGAAGCTCAGCCGCAAATTGTCCAGGAATTCCAGATGTTCGGTGGGCATTGCCCGAATCAAATCGCGCAATATCGATGCCGGCTCGTCGCGCTTCAGGTCCGGTGGGGCGAGCCCGTAGGACATCAACGTCTGGGTCCCGCCCACCGCAATCCAATCCTCGAACAGCGCAGGATCTTCGAACACCCTCACAAGAAATGCCTCGTGGTTTCCCTTGAGGAAAACTGCGTTGCCCCGGCGGCTCCGTTCGACCAGGACGTCGAGAGTGGCGCGCGTATCCGGGCCGCGATCGATGTAGTCACCCATGAAGACCTCGATCGCATAGCGCGGCCGGCTGCGGGCAACGTCGGCGTCGATCACCCGCAACATAGGCTGGAGCAGATGGGCGCACCCGTGAATATCGGAGATCGCATAGATGCGAACTCCCTCCGGCAATTGCGGCTTGGGGGTGGGCGAGCGTGGTCGCGCGAGAGATATCATGGGGCTCAATCGATCGGGTCGTCGAAAAATTTCCCCAAGTCGCCGGCACCGGAGAGCTTCCAACGCGAACAACGTGAATTCGGTGAGGGAGCGTCCTTGTTCTCCAGCGCGATCACGCCAAAAGAAGGGCGGCATTTTTTGCCCACCTTGTTATCGGCGGGCGGCGCGAACGATCGGTCCGCACGAATGCATCGCTGAACGCGAGAGTGCGGCAAAGTTGCATGCCTGGGGCAATTCTCTCGGCGCACGCCCAGATAGAAATCCGTCGAAATTCTCGCAACTGATTCGTTTGGCTTGATCGGAGGATTGCATCGCCCGAAAGATGAGCGACAAGTCGTTCGCGCGACGACAATCATCGCGCTGGACGTGGAACTTGATTCAAAATAGGGCAACGCGTTCGCTCATATGTCATCACTGTGACGACTTTTTCAGCGCGTCGAATTTCGCTGCGCATTTCAACATCGCGCATGATCCGTGCGCCGCAAAAGTTTTGCGTGCAGCGCCACAATCTCGCTGCGATCAACCAACACTTTCCGTGCGGGGAATTGACGAGTCTTCAGCATCACGATGAGCGTCAGACACTCTCTCGATTGACAGAGGTACGAATGGCTGTTGCAACTTATGGTTCTGAAAACGCCCACGCGCTGTCATCGACGCGCGGCAGCTCTCTTCAGAGGCCATTTCAGATCGTCGTCATGGCTGCCGACTTTCTGGTGATCTTGTTGAGCTATGCCGCCGGTGCCTTGCTATACGGCGCCGCGGTCGCTTCGCCCGATGGCGCTTCGGTAGGGGCTGGGTTGTTTGTCGGCGCGGTGTTCGTCGCGGTCGCCTATTTCCGGGACGTCTACGCCACGCACCGTCTGCTCAATATCGTCTGGCAGCTGCGAAAGGCCGTGTTTATCTGGCTGACGTCACTGACGATCCTCGCAGTTGCGGCATTCCTGCTGAAATCGACGGACAATCTCTCCCGTGGCACCGTTATCGTGTTCGCCGTGATCGGCGGACTTGGCTTGATCAGTCTCCGCTTCGCTTGGCAGGCGGTTTTCGGCACGAGTTTTGCGAGAAGCCGCCTGGTCGATCGCAAGGTGATCCTGCTCAGCCTCAAGCCGCTCGATTTCACCTCAAGCCGCTTCAAGGACCTGCGAAGGAATGGCTTCGATGTCACGCGCCATTTCGTGCTCGGCGCCGATCGGGATGACGGCCAATGGGAGCGGCAGATTCGCGACGTGATCCGTCAATCGCGCTCGGCCGATGTCGACGAATATCTGCTTGCGATCGACTGGAATGAATTGCCGATGCTCCGCAAGCTGGGACACCATTTGCGCGCCGTCCCACAGCCCATACGCCTGCTGCCGGATGATCCAGTCGCTGATCTGGTGGCCCGTCCCTTCCTGCCGGTCAGTGGAACCGTCGCGGTTGAGATCCAGCGGCCGCCTCTCACCATTCTCGAGCGGTTGCAAAAGCGCTGTCTCGACGTTGGCGTGGCCCTGTTCGCACTGGTAATGCTGACGCCGCTGCTGCTGACCGTTGCCGTTCTGATCAAGCTGGACTCCCCGGGAAACGTCATCTTCCGGCAGTCGCGGCGCGGCTTTAACGGCAGGCCGTTCGAGATCTGGAAGTTCCGAACCATGACCGTCAGTGAGAACGGCGAGACAGTTACGCAGGCAACCAAGAGGGATGCCCGGGTCACAAAGATCGGACGATTCCTTCGCATGACCAGCATCGACGAGCTGCCGCAGCTCTGGAATGTGCTGCGCGGGGATATGTCACTGGTTGGCCCGCGTCCGCACGCGCTGGCTCATGACAATTACTATGACGAGCTCATCAGCAAATACGTCTACCGGCACCACATGAAGCCGGGCCTGACGGGCTGGGCGCAGGTGAACGGGTTCAGAGGGGAAACGCCGACGATCGACCTGATGGAGAAGCGGGTCGAGTACGACGTCTGGTACGTCAGCAACTGGAGTATCTGGCTCGATCTGAAGATCATGGCCCGCACCGCATCCGCAGTGATGTTCCAGGAGGCGTACTAACCGCTCAACTTCCCGGCCATCTGGAGCCACAGGCTTGAGGGATCAGGTTCCATCCCGCGACGACCTGCCGAAGAGCCGCATGATCGCATCGCGCAGGGCGAGCAACGGCGGCACCAGCACGAAGAATGCCCCCATCGCTACCGAGACGATGACATGACGGATCGAGAAGGATTCGTCCTGCTCGATGTCTCGTTGGCTGGGGTCGACAGGGGCCGGTGATAGCGTCGTCGCCATCGGCTGCCGACGCGGCTTGCGCGGGGGAACCACGATCAACACGAACAGGATGTTGAGCAGAACCCAAATAGTCAAAATCGTCAGGACGATCAGCATTCCGAGCCCACCGGAAAAGAACTACAAATATGAGCCGAAGTTAGCCTCAGGGAACCCAGAAGGAAAGATGCCCAAAGTTTCGGCATTTTGAAGCATCGAGGACCGGATTGTCTCATCTTATCGAGAGATGATTGCCAATTGGCGCACTGTCCTAGCGACCACCGCCTTCGTCAATCCTTGCTTTTGGCTAGAGCAATAACTGCAAGTTGTGGATTCCGGACGAATACGGAGGCCTGAGGAGTCCGCTGGGCTTGGCGCAATCCCCGCGCTCGTGCGCGAAGGTGCATTCGATCGCCTTCCAGCGACAGTTCCGCAAGACGCGAAAAAGGCCCGCTGCCAATATGGCAGCGGGCCCGAGGTCGTTACGGCTCGGCTGAGCGCGGCGCCGCGGCGCCTCTAGGCATGCTCGACGTAGTAGCTGTTGTGGTGCTTGCCCTTGTACGCCTCGATGCGCTTGAGCATCTTCGGGTTGGCGCGGTTGAGCACGGCGCCGAGCAGTTTCTTCTGAAGGACTTCCGACCCGGAAACCGACTCCTGAAGAGCGCTTCGTGTCGTCTGCCCCCATTCGATCACGTAGACCATGGCGTCGATCAGGAGGCTGACAGCCTTCGAATCCGCCACCGGCATCACCGGGGCAAGGTCAATCACGATGTACTCATAGTGCTCTCTCAGCACCTTGAGCAGTTCGGCCATCGCCTTCGATCCGATGACGTCGGCCGAATTGACCATGCGGGAAGCTACGACAGAGGGCAGGAAGTCCAGGCCCGTTTCCTTGCTTCGCTGCACATGGTAGCCGAGGCTCGCCGGGTCGCTGAGGGCCTCCACCAGGCCGCTCTTGGCGTTGGGTGCGAGCTCTCGGGTCAGCGAGCGCGTGTGCAGATCGCCGTCGATCAGGACCGTGCGATGGCCGGTAAGGGCGATCAACTGTGCGAAGTTGGCCGCCACCGTCGTCTTTCCTTCCTTCGGAAGCGAAGACACGATGCCGATCACCTTGATCTCGCGGGTCAGGCGCGCAACATCGATCGACACCTTGATGTTGCGCAACGTCTCGGCGAACCGCGAGAATGGATGATCGACGACGTAGCGGGACAGATCCGGTGAGGCTGTCTTGGCTGACGTCGAAAGCAACGCGCCGGTCGTCGTTGGCGGACGAATGTCCGGCAGCACTCCGAGGCACTTCACGCCGAGCTCATCCTCGACCTCGGCGGGGGTCCGCAAGACGTCGCTGAGCAGCTCTCGCCCGAATGCGACGCCGAAGCCGAGGCACAGGCCGCCCACCAGGCCACCGACGAGCGCCAGCACCGTGCGCGGCGAGCTCTTGCGATCCGGCTTGGTGGCCGTGCTGATCAGGCGCGCCTCGCTAAGCGGAAAGCTCTGATTCTGCGTCGCGCTCTGCAGCTTCTCGAGGAAGCTGTTGTACAGGTTGCGATAGGTGTCCGCGGCGCTTTCGAGATCGCGCAGCTTGACCGCGGCCTGGCCGGTATCGCCGGCCTGGGCGACGAGCTCCTTCACGTTCTTCTCGAGCGAGGCTTCCCGGCTCTTTGCGATCTCATAGTCGCTGCGGTAGGCATCGCCGATCCGATGCAGCTCGTCGGCGATGTTCTTGCGCAGCTCCTCCATCTTGTTGGCCAGATTGACCGCCGCAAGATGTTGCTTGCCATAGCGCCTCGACCAGTCGGCATACTGGGCCTGGAGGTCCAGATATTGCGCGCGCAGGCGGGTAATGACCGAGTTGTTGAGAGCATCGGTCACCGTCGATTGTGCGACGTCCTGGTCTGAAATCGCGTTGATCCGGTCGAGCCGGGCCTTGGCTTCGGCCGTCGACGCCCGCGCTTGAACCAGCTGGGTGTTGAGGTCCGACAATTGCTGCTCGGACATCAGGCCGCGGCTGGTCCCGACGATGTTGTTTTCGGCCTTGAAGGTCTGCACGGCGCGGTCGCTGGCGGTTGCCTGCTCGCTCAGCTCGAAGCTGCGCTGCTGCAGCCATTCGGTTGCCCGCTTGGTGGACTGATATTTGGCTTCCAGCGCGCCGACGAGATAGGCATTGGCGATGGCGTTGACGATCTTGGCCGCCTTGTCAGGGCTCCGCGAGCGATAGTTCATCGACAAGACATACGTCGTCAGGACGCGTTCCGTTCTCAGGTTCTTCTGAACCTGCTCCACCACGGCGTGCTCGAGACGCTCCTGGGACGCGGCTTCGCCGGAGCTGAACAGCGACATGACCTTGCCGAGGACGATGGACAGCAGGCCCGGATCGGAGCCATTGAATTCCGGATCGTCCGTCAGCTTCAGGCGACGGACGACCGAGAGAATCAGGTCGTCCGAATTGATGACCTCGACCTGGCTGTCGACGTAGCCGGTATCGATGAGGGCGCTGTTGGCGTTGCTGTCCTTGTCCAGCACCTGCGCCTGACGCGTATCCATCATGATACGGGCATTCGCCGTATACATCGGTTGCGCCATGACCAGGTAGACCATCACCAGGGCCAGCGCAGCGCCGGTGCACGCCGCGATGATCGGCCACTGCCGGCGCAGCACGTCGGCCACGCGCTCGAAGCTGAGGACTGCTCCGCCGAATTCGATGCCGAATCGGTGTCC
>Ga0105239_10010879_pt1 | contig 10166 bp, 8 predicted proteins | sample KBSC44metaG_FD_92761 | JGI IMG/M metagenome (GOLD analysis project Ga0105239, IMG submission 92761) | Corn rhizosphere microbial communities from Kellogg Biological Station, Michigan, USA - KBS C4-4 metaG | ecosystem: Host-associated > Plants > Roots > Rhizosphere > Soil | place: Michigan, USA...
CACCCGCCATGCGCGGCATCGCGATGTACGATGACAAGATTTTCGTAACCACCGGCGATGCGCATATGATGGCCTTCGACGCCCGCAACGGCAAAGTAGTTTGGGACACCACCATCGGCGACCGTTCCAAGGGGGAGTATGGCGCGACCAGCGGCCCACTGGCGGTCAAGGGCCGGCTGATTCAGGGCCTGGGACGCGATACCTGTGCCGTGTATCGCGAGGAGAAATGCTTCATCAGCGCTTACGATGCCCAGACCGGCAAAGAAGTGTGGCGCCTTCGAACGATTGCGCTCGACGGAGAACCCGGAGGCGACACCTGGGGTACGCTCGCGAACACGTTCCGAGCGGGGGCCGAGTCGTGGATCACCGGAAGCTACGATCCGGATTTGAACCTCACCTACTGGGGAACGGCGCAGTCGAAACCCTGGATGCGCGCGAGCCGCGGCTCCGGCAACGGGGCAACCTTGTATGCGAACTCCACCTTGGCTATCAACGCGGACACCGGCAAGCTCGCCTGGTATCACGACCACGCGCCCGGCGAGACGCTGGATCTGGACGAAGTTTTCGAGCGGGTTCTGGTGGACGATCAGGGCCAGAAATATGTCTTCAGCGCGGGCAAGGTGGGCATTTTGTGGAAGCTCGACCGCAAGACCGGAAAATATCTGGGTCACAAGGAAATGGTGTTCCAGAACGTCTACGATTCGATCGATCCAGTCACCGGGGAACCGCACTACCGCAACGACATCGTCGAACAGCGCACGGGAGAGTGGGTAACGGGGTGTCCTTCGACCGAAGGCGGCAAGAATTGGCCGTCGATGACTTACTATCCGCCGGGCAACCGTCTGATCATTCCGCTAAGCCAGAGCTGCCTGCAGATGAACGGAAACCCGATCGCGAAGGTCGAGGGCGGCGGCAGCGGCGGCGGCGCGCAGCGGCGCTTCTTTGAGATGCCGGGGTCGAACGGCAACATCGGCAAGCTGGCGGCGTACGATGTGCGGACCATGCGCGAGCTTTGGAAGTACGAACAGCGCGCGCCGTTCCTTACGGGAGTGATGTCGACGGCGGGAGGCGTGGCGTTCGCGGGCGATTTGAACCGCATGTTCCGCGCATTCGACGTGAATTCCGGTAAGATTCTGTGGGAGACCCGGCTGGGGGCCCCAGTCGAGGGCTTTCCGTTGACCTTTACCGTCGGTGGGAAACAGTACCTTGCTGTGACTACCGCCAACGGCGGAGGCAGCCCGCGCGGAGTACCCCGAGTGGTCGCTCCGGATCTGCATGATTCGACGACCGGCAACGCGCTTTACGTATTTGCGCTTCCCGACAAAAAGTAAAGGCCGTTCACTGCTTGACGAATTTCTGCACTACGCCGCTGAGTTGAGCCAGATAAACGTCTCCTGAATCGCTGACGGCGACGCCGTGCCCGCCTGCCGCATTCGCGCCGGGCAAGCGGCCTACGACGTGTCCCTGCAAATCCAGAAGCACGCCGCCCGCCCAGATGTGCTGATCCTTGGTCATGAAGAGCCCCGAGACTCCTTCCACAGTCGGCCACTGGGTCAGGAATTTTCCGCTCGGATCAAAGACTTCGATACGCCGATTTTCGCGATCAGTGACATAAACCTTGCCTTGTGGGTCGACCACCACGTTATGCGGCAGCTCGAACTGGCCGGGGCCTGATCCCCGGCTGCCGAATTCGAGAATGTATTTTCCCTCATGCGTGTACTTCACGACCCGGGCACCGGCGTATCCATCAGTCACGTAGAAATCGCCATTGGGGGCGAAGCCCACATCCGTGGGCAAGTTAAATGTGTCATGTCCCGTTCCGGCCACTCCCTTCTTGCCGAGTTGCATGAGCACCTTACCCGTTGGATCCAACTTGTAGATCACCTGGCCGGGAGCGTCGACCACCCAGATGTTGTGTTCCGGGTCCATGCGAACCGAGTGCGCACCGCACGAGTCGCAACCCGCAGCCCCATAGACCGCCGAATACTTGGATTTGCCCTGAACCTGATCCGCTTTGGCGATGCCAGCGACCTTTCCTTCACTAAAAGTAACGCTGGTCCAGGGCCGCACGAGCGTGCCGTTGCTCTCGAAATCCAGCAGCGGCTGCGCACCGCGGTGCAGCACCAGAATGTGACCCCGTGAATCGACCGCGACACCGGACACTTGAATGAAATTCCACGGTGCGGGTGTCCCGGCTGCATTCTTCAGCGGCGTCGGCCAGTTAGGCACCTCTTTGTAATTCAGGGTCGGCTTGTCTGCGCCTAGGCGCGGAACACTGCTCTGCTGGGCCCAAGCCACAGCCATGCAACTCAAGGCGAGTAAACTCCGTCTGGTCATCGTATTCATCCCTTCAAGAGATATGGTTTCAATCCCGCGAAATTATATTCGATCTCGGCGACCGCTTCCGGCGTCAGTGTATGTTCGGCTTCTCGCGTGACGGTCGTTTTAAAAATCCCGCGCTTTTTGAGTATGTACGGGCGGACGCCGGGGATTCGGTCATCGAGGTTCAGCATCAGAAGCAGCTTGCTAAAGATTTCGCGCTGTTCATCAAACTTTCTTTCCTGCTGCAAATTCCAAAGCTTGGCGAACACCTCCGCGTATGGAACTCCGCCGATGATGGTGCCGTCGGATCCGTTACGCATTTCGTAAAGAAATCCGGCGCCCCGGTTGGCGCAAAAGACGCGCTTGATGGGATCGGGGCGGTGGGCAATCTCTTCGCGCATGCGCGGGATTACGGGATCGTGCTCCTCCTTGATGTAGCCGAAGTTGGGAAACTCGCGGGCCAATTCGAGGATGAAGTCGACCGACGCGACAAGGTCGCGAGCGCCTCCCGAGGTCTGAATGAACACCGGCCGCTTGGCGGTCTTGCACAGCGCGCGATAGTATTTCCGATAGTCGTCGAGAGAACTGGCCGTGGTGGGCGGAATAGCGATCACCGCGTCGGGCGCAAGGGTTTCCGCGTGCCGCGCATAATCCAGCATCTCCGCAGTGTCGTGTCCTTGCACACCAAGCACCAGCGCGGGAGTCTTGCCTCTGGCAGCCCGTGCAATCACATCCATGCCGCGTATGCGCTCGTCCTTGGTGAGCTTCGATTGCTCGCTGGCATTTTGCGGCCAGACGAGACCTTGCACACCACAGCGGACCAGGAAATCGACCTCGCCCGCCAAGTCGTCGTAAGAGACGGCCTTCGACGAGGTGTAGGGCGTCGACAGAATCATGAAGGCGCCCCGCAAAGATTTGCCCGCGCCCGGTTTCTCAGCATCTGCGGCGGCCATGCCGGGCAATAGAGCTGCTGAACCAGCAGCCAGCAACCACTCCCGTCGCGAAAAGCGGGTTTCCATAGGGCCTCCCTCCACTTAGGCTCGATGCGCTTACCGTTATGCATGTTATCACTGCGCGTAGCGATACGAAACCCGCAGGGTGATAGTCGGGACCAGCAAGCCTCTGTTAACCGTCTTATTGAAAGAATTCGCCACCTCGCTGCCTGCAATGAAACACGCGCGAAGCATACACGCCGCCTTTGATACCATGGTCAGTTGCCGATGCAAGCGCTGCTGGAGTCGTTGAAGCCCGGGCACCCGGATGAGCCGCTCGCGCGAGCGATCAATCCGGAGCGCCTGCCCGCCCACATAGCCGTCATTATGGATGGCAATGGGCGCTGGGCCCGCCGCCGCGGTCAGCTTCGCGTCGCGGGACACAAAGCCGGCATGCGCCCGGTGCGGACGGTGATCGAAACCTGTTCCCAGATGGGCATCGAGACGCTGACGTTGTACGCGTTTTCGATCGAGAACTGGAAGCGCCCGCGCACGGAAATCGAAATGTTGTGGCGTCTGCTGCGCACCTACCTGCGCCTCGAGTTGCCGGAGATGATGCGCCAGCAGATCCGCATGAACGCCATCGGCCGCCTGGACGCGCTTCCGCCGCAAGTACACCAGGAGCTGCTCGAGGTGCTGGCGGAGACGGCCGCGAACCGCGGGCTGCAGGTGAACCTGGCGATCAACTACAGCGGTCGTGCGGAACTGGTGGACGCGGTAAAAGCGCTAGTGGAGGCGGCGCGCCGCGGCGAGATCACCGCTGAGTCGATCGACGAAACGGCGATTTCCGCCCACCTATATACCGCCGGCATTTCCGACCCCGATCTTCTCATCCGCACGTCTGGCGAAATGCGGGTCAGCAATTTTCTGTTGTGGCAGATCGCTTACGCCGAGTTGTATGTCACCGAAACTCTGTGGCCTGATTTCACGCGAGCCGATCTGCTGCGCGCCATTCTCGACTACCAGAAGCGTGACCGCCGTTTCGGAGGCCTGGGCGGACCCGCCCACCTAGGCACTGAGTCTCGTTACCGGGAAGTTCTGGACACTGTCGTCAGATGATGCGCGTCATTACCGCGCTGATCCTGATCCCCTTCATCGCCTGGGTAACGCTTGCCTCGCCGCAGTGGGTGTTTTTCGTGGTCCTGGCCGGCACCGGGCTGCTGGCTTACTCCGAGTTCGACAACATTGCCGCGGCCAGCGGAATCGCGCGCGCGGGATGGCCGGGGATGGCTGCCGGGCTGGTGCTGCTGCTGGCGCCGAATCCGGCCGTGGTCCTGGTGCTGGTCGCGATGTTGGGAATGGCGCTGGCTCTGCGCGTGAACAATCTCGTAGCGGCCCTGCCCGCGGCGGGCGCGTTTTCACTGGGCGTGGCGTACGTTTTCGGAGCGTGGCGCTGCGCGGCGGACCTGCGCGCACTCAATCCTCATTGGCTGCTGTTCGCGATGGCGCTGAGTTGGGCAGGAGACACGGCCGCGCTCTACGTCGGCAGGTCCTTCGGCAAGCATAAAATGGCGCCGCGCGTAAGCCCCGGCAAGTCGTGGGAAGGCGCAGCGGGATCGGTGGCTGGATCGATGCTGTTTGGAGGAATCTATGCGCACTATCTGATCCCACAGGTTTCGATGGCTGAAGCTTTGGGGCTGGCGGCGGCGGGTAATGTCGTCGGGCAGCTTGGCGACCTATGCGAATCGGCGCTCAAACGCGGCGCGGGAATGAAGGACAGCGGCACCCGATTGCCGGGCCATGGGGGCTGGCTCGACCGCCTCGATTCCAGTCTGTTCAGTGTGCCTGCGGTGTACGCGCTGCTGAAATTTCAAGCCGCGATGTGGGGCTGATACCCGGCTCGCTCAATCGCTTTCAGCGCTGCCGCTCGCTGCTCCGCATCGCCATCGACTACCGCGGAGCCAAGCGTGACCTCTCGCACCTGCAGTCCTTTAATTTGTTGCAGAGCCATGCGGACGCGCTTCTCACACGCCGCTGAATGCATTCCTTCGATGGCGATGGTCACTTGAATAACGACAAATCAATCGCCTCGGCCATCGCCTTGTAGCCGGCGTCGCCGGGATGCAGGTGGTCCCCGCCGTCATTGGCAGGCAGCATGCGGTCGGGATGCTGCGGGTCTCGAACGGCTTTCTCGAAATCGATCACGCCATCGAACGCATTGCCGGTGCGGATCCATTGGTTGACAGCTTTTCGCTTGGCTTCCTTCTCGGGCGTGAAGTAGCCCTCAAATGTGGTGCCCTCAAAGGGCGTCAGGGTCGCGCCGAAAATCTTAAGCCCGTGTTCGTGCGCGCGCTCAATCATTTGCTTCAAGCCGGCGATGATGTCCTCCGCGCTTGGAGACTCGGATAGCGGCGCCGAGGACCCCGGGTGTCCCAGGTCGTTGATCCCTTCGAGCACGATTACGTACTTCACGCCCGGTTGCGCCAGAACATCGCGATCGAAGCGCGCCAGCGCATTTACGCCAAACCGGACATTGCCCACCGGATCGAACAGAACGCGGTTGCCTCCGATGCCGGCGTCGAGCACACCGATAGGCTTGCCGCCGCGCCGCGTGCGCAGGCGTTCCGACAGAATATCGGGCCAGCGATGATTGGCGTCGACAGTCGACCGCGCGCCGTCGGTGATCGAATCTCCGAAGGCCACCAACGTTGACGACCCTTCAGCGGCCAGCGCATCCACGCCAGTGAGAAAGACCCAAGAGGTAATGGTCGCGGGTTCGGACATATCAGCTGCTCCCGTGAGATCGCCGGGCCCGATGTAGTTGGTCTGCTGGGCTCCATAATGAATGCCTGCACCGGCGGCCGCATGCGGCAGAAAGAGGCTTATGACGAGATCACCCGCGGGGGCAGACAGCTTTACCGGATCGCTCAGGGCCTGCGCATTGGGCGCAATCGAGACGCTAGGCCGCCCGCCAAATGTAACCGAGTGGTCGGAGCCGGCCGTGATGCTCGAACCCTTGTCGTGCAAAGCGATGTGAATGGCGCCAAACTCGACGGCCTGCTTGCCGTAGGCGTTCGACAAGCGCACGCGTACCGTGTCGCTGGCGATGCTGGTGTGAACAATTTCGCGAATGGTCTGGTTATCGAACAGGAGCTTCGCGGTGCGCATCTGCGCTTCGTCGGGAAGCTGCGGCGCCGGACTGGCTCCCCAAGCAACCACCCAGTGAGCGGGTCCTGCCGCGGAAGCGGTACCGGCGACGGATGCTGCGAGAAACAGGATTGTTGGAAATGTCGCGATTTTCATAACGCCAACCGCTTATCGTATCGCAGATGATTGCCAGAGGGGCGCCGGTGCAATTTCACAATTTGCAGTCTCTAAGCGAGAACCACTAAAATCGAGAGCATTATGCGGTTTCTAAGCCTGCTTCTCCTGTGCGCCGGGCTCTCGCTCGCGCAATCCTTACAGGGCGTGATCGACGTTCACGCCCATGTAGATCCCGAGACAATTCCGCGCTCGATCGATGCCATCACGCTGGCGCGAATGGCTCAGGTGGAAGGCATGCGCGCGGTGGTCTTCAAGAACCATTTCTTTCCCACCACCGGTATCGCGTTCCTGGTCCACCGGCTTGTGCCGGGCGTTGAAGAGTTCGGCGGAATTGCTCTCAATCGCGCGGTAGGCGGCGTGAATCCGGCCGCGGTGCAGCAGATGGTGGATCTGCCGGGAAAGTTCGGGCGCATTGTGTGGATGCCGACGATGGACTCCGAATACACGGCCCGGCGCGGGTCAAATCCAAACCGGCCATTCGTGCCGATTGCCAAGGGCGGAGAGCTACTTCCGGAAGTCAAACAAGTGATCGCCATCATCGCGCATGAAGATATCGCGCTCGCCACGGGTCATAGCTCGCCCGAAGAAAGTCTCCTGCTGATCCGCGAGGCGCGCCGCGCAGGAGTCAACCGCATTATCGTGACGCATCCAGAACAAGGCCTGGACATGAGCCTCGAGCAGCAGAAGGAAGCAGCCGCCATGGGAGCGTTTCTTGAATATTGCTACGTGGGGACCCTGCCTTTCTCCGGCGCCAGCCAGAAGTCCATGGCATATTATGCCCAGCGAATGAAGGCTGTCGGACCCGCTCATGCCATCATGTCCACCGACCTTGGTAACGCCGTCAACCCGGTGCACACCGCCGGTCTGAAGAGCTACATTCAGGGACTCCTCAAAGAAGGCCTGACGCAGGATGAGATCGATCAGATGGTGCGTAAGAACCCGGCCTATCTGCTGGGCTTGAAATAGGCTGCTGCCAGGTGCCTACTTCAGCGTGGCCCCAACCACGGCTCGGATCACGCCGTCGCTCTTGCTCATGATGTAGAGCTCGCCCGAGTCGTCGGTGAGGAAATGAATATCGGAGCGGCCGCCCGATACTCTGGCGCGGCCCGGTAAAGCCTCTCCCTTGCCGCCGCGCGCATGATAGGCAATTGTAGTCACCGGAGCCATCGAACCGTAGGTTTCCTTGCCTCCATCCGGCTTGTCCCAGAGGATATTCACCACGTGCAGCGGCGCCATGGTCTTGGGATCGCCATCGTCGGCATCCAGCATGTCTTTGAAATTCGCATACCAGACGTGACCGGTGGTGATGTCGGACAACAGGTATTTCCCGCGCAATACGGGCAGCGCCTTGCCCTGGTAAACGTAGCCGCCCGATATGGCATCGCCGCCTTCCGGGACGTGGCCGTATTGGATCACCGGATAGGTTGGAGTCACCATCCCGTTAGTCTTGGTTTCGGAGATCTGTATCGGAATACGATCGTCGATTGGCAGCGGAGCAGTGTTGTTGTCAGCCTTCAAAAGTTCGTTACCCTCACGCAGAGAATAGCCGTAGTTCGCACCCTTGTGTATGATGTCCACCGTCTCCCAGGTGTGTAGCCCGATCACGTGGGCCAGCAAGGTGACGTTGGTGCGATCGGCAGGATCCACGTACCACGTCAAGCGAGTCGGGTTGCGCAGTCCATAAGCCCAGATTTCTTTGCGCGCGCCCTCCACCTTTACGAAAGGATTGTCATTGGGGATGCGATATTGACCGTTATCGCTGAGCGTGCTGGAATCGGCGTGCTCCTTGGGATCCGGTATGATCCGCCAGATCTTGCCGATCAGCACATCGAGCCTTTGCGGGTTGAGCCGCCAGGTCGGGTCTTTCTGCTCGCCGGCGGCGCTATCGCCGCAACCCACATACATCACGCGCCAGTCTGGATCGCCGGGCCGTGCGGCGGGATTGAAGGTCATCTCGCCCAGCACATGGCTGTAGGTATTGAGCTCCAATCGCATGACCTCGCGGGCGGTACCTTCAAACGTCGAATTCGAAGGATTGGTGTCGGTCCATTCGATAATCACTTCTTCGCAGCGGTGCGCGGGTGGAGTGACGATGCCCGGCGTGGTTTTATAACCCTCCAGCTTCAGGCCGGGAAAATTGGTATTGTCCGGCATGATCGAGCCGGGCAAGGATGGGTCTTCGAGATGCATCGTGTAGAACTTCCCGTTGTGCGCATAGTCGGGATCGAATAGGAAGTTGACGAAGCCGTTCCCCTGACCATTTTCAAAGCGGAATTTGTGGAACAGACCGCCCTGGCCATCGCGGCCGTTGAAGTTAAGGTAGGTGGTGATCTTCTTGGTTTCCTTGTCCAGGATATACAACGGCCCGTTCATGTCGTTTACAAAAAACCGCTTCCCGCCGCCCGGCTCGTCGCGCAAAAAATTGATGCGCGCGAGCAGGCCGGCGACGTTATTACTGGACTTGGTGGCGGAACCCGTTATCGGAAATGTGGCGTAATCCTTCACCTCCAAGGTAAGCTGCTGCGCCCAGGATGGCGCGCCACATAAGATAAGACCAGCCATTGCGCGGCCAACCCGCCTCGCGCGACTATGGCGGCGGGGTCCGTTACAGTCGACTTGTTGCATGAGATTTAGAGCGTCTTGATCTTTAAGTTGCGAAATTCGACGGTCTGGCCGGTATGCTGCAGGCCGATTGCGCCGGTCTTGAAAGACGCGTGATGGTCGTCGAGGACCTTGGTTCCATTGATAACCACTACGAAGTGGTCCCCCTGCGCGGTCAGCTCGACCGTATTCCATTTGCCCATTTCGACGACCGGCTCGTTGTGGCTCTTGAGGTGGCCGGAGAAGCTGCCGGTGTAGTAGCCATTGTGATTATCGGGCTTGCCGTCGTAGGGCTTGTCCTTGGGTCCCGGGTTGCGGATCTGCATCTCGTAGCCCATCATGTGCGAATCACCGGCTTCACGGCTCCGGCGGATGTAAATTCCGCTATTGATATTGGGCGCGGAAGTGCGGAAGTCAGCTTTGAGTACAAAATTCGAATAATCGTCCGCGGTGCCCAGCCAGCCGCCGGGGCCGCCTGAAACCAAGGCGCCATCCGTAATGGTCCAGGTTGCGTTGCCGTAGACTTTCAATCCATCCAGGGTCTTGCCGTCCCACAGCAGCTTCCACCCTTGCGCCGCTTCTTTAGGCGTGAGGCTGTTGACCGCATCGGTCGACGCCGGCATCGCCCACGCGGCGATCACCGCTAACAGTATCAGAAAACGCTTCATGTGTAAATCTCTCCTTGGGAGCTGCCGCCCCAATCGCGAGGCGGTCTATCAGTTTGGGTCAACCCACCAGTGTAGGTTACCCAAACGGGAAGGTGGTGTCCAGGAGTCGATCAAAGGGGCTTATGGTTCCTGTGGCTTCGGAGTCCCTGTGGCTTCGGAGAGTCCCTGGCTTGGGAGTCCCTAGCTTCGGAGTCCATGTCGCAGCCAAGTGAGAAGGTCCTATTTGTGCCACATGAAAATGTCCTCTTGACGGAGTCACGCTGGCAGGGTGGAAAACGGAGCCCTGCTGATGACCCAGAAAGATCGCGACCGGTTGGTC
>Ga0105239_10010880_pt1 | contig 10166 bp, 11 predicted proteins | sample KBSC44metaG_FD_92761 | JGI IMG/M metagenome (GOLD analysis project Ga0105239, IMG submission 92761) | Corn rhizosphere microbial communities from Kellogg Biological Station, Michigan, USA - KBS C4-4 metaG | ecosystem: Host-associated > Plants > Roots > Rhizosphere > Soil | place: Michigan, USA...
CCGTTGACGCAGGATGAGACACTACTGGCCGAGATCGAGCAGTCGCGTCCGGACTGGCTTACTCAGGTGGCGGCGGAATCGGGCGCAGCCAAACCGCATCTGTTACCGGAACCGAAGGCGCGACAGTTCGTTCTGGACGGTCATCGAAACGCGGTCGATGAGGCAGACGAGGGAGATGATCGGCCGCGTAGTTATCTTCGCGCCCGGACACGTCTGGGCGATGACTCGCGCGCCATACTCTGCCCGTCCGATTCGAAAACCATTCGTCGTTTAGAGCGTGCCCTTATCCATCCGGATCGCTGGCCGGATCGCACCTTGCTTCGGGAGTTGTTTCGGCAGAAGGTTACCATTCCCGTGCGATGGCTGGCTGGTGCGTTACCGGCGGACGGTACTCCCGCCTTGCTGGAGGGGCAGACCGCCCCACGCTGGCTTCAGCGTCATACAGTTCTTCTTATGCCAAATGGGAACTGGCACGGGGTGGACCGAGGCGGCCGTCGGTTCCTAATCCGTGATGACATCGCTTTGGGATTCCTTCGGGAAGCGGAAAAGGACGAAGAGGATGCCACAACAGATGCGCCTGCTTGAAAAACGTCTATGGTCACTAAACCACGCCGGGATCAATATATTCGCACGTCAAAAAAGTCGGATCAAGATGAAGAAAATCGCGATCGGTTGTCAGGAGAGGCAGGCTCGTGACGGCCGCCGCGGCTGCAATCCATATGTCATTTTTGCCCATAGTACGCTTGACGCTTGCGCTATATACATCGATTTCAGCATATGCCTCGACCAAACTTGGTCGGCTAATATCAATCCAACTCACGACGGTTGTCAGAATATGCCCAAGTTGCGTCAGTTTGTCAGAGCCCCAACCGAACTGGCGGGCCAGAGAAAGGATTTCACCATGAGTGACGATACAGCAAAAGGGTCTATCGGGACCGCCCTGCAACTGGTACTGCTGCTCAATCCGACCATACAGGGCGTTCTGGCGGACCGCGGCCACGAGAACGTTCGTATCCAGTAAGTACAAAGCCATGGCTCCACTATACCTCATATTTTGTGAATGCCTATGGTCTCTACCAGAAACACTTTCAAAAGTAACAAATGATAATTCTTTTACGTCCAGGAATTGTAATAAGTATCGATAACTGTCAGATGCGGAATGCGCCCCTATCTCGTGCTAGGGTATGGTTCAGGCAACATCCGAGTCTTCGAGATGCTGGAGCGCAGCGTCGATCTCCTCGTCGGTCTCATCACCAGGCCACGTGCCGACCAGCCGATGAAAGCCGTTTGTCCCATCTGTGGGAGGATTTTCCGGCTGGAGAGCGACCACCCAATCCGGTGGGCCGGCGGGCCGAACGAATCGGATCGCGGCGCTATTCTGCTCCGCCTCACTATGCTCCTGAGGTAAGGCTGCGGCAATTAGTGAGGAGGCATACCTGTTGACATCCTCACCGCGGTTGGCAGCGGCGGTACGCAAGCGCATCGCTACTTCATCATCAATGGTCAGGGTCATTGGTATCCTTCCGTTTAGCCAGGCTAGTCGGCAGCCAGAACGGAATCTGGCTGCCGTAGCAGAATACTTCCCCCAAAATCTGGGGCATCGCCTCCGGTCTAACCACAAACACGGTTCACCCCCACGTACGTGGGGCAGACCTACTGCGGAAGTAGGGAGAAGTGTTTGTGTAAGGCTTGACAAACGCTGTTACACCCAGTATACCCTACTCAATGTTCGCCTCGCGCTTTAACCATAAACACTTGCAATATCGTGGGAAGGAAGATCACCATGCCGCAATCTACTTATTGCCTTATCCGGGAACCGTGGATTCCTGTCGTTGATGCGAGTGGAAAATCACGTGAGGTCAATCTGCTCGATGCGCTTTGTCGAGCGGACGAATGGGTGGAAATTCGTGACCCGCTTCCGCTCGTAGAACTGGGCGTTTACCGTCTTCTCATCGCCATTGCCCTCGATCTGCTGTTCATCGAACCGGAGAAGGAGCCCATTCCGAGGGATATCAAGGCTCTGCTCCGCGCAGGAAGCTTTTCCGAGACCGAGGTGAGCGACTATCTGAAGCGTTATCAGAATCGCTTCGACCTCTTCTCTTTGGAGCACCCATTCCTCCAGACGCCCGGCGGCGACAGTGAGCCGGACAAACCTCTGGCTGCACTGCTGCCGCCTTTGCCCTCGGGGACGAACGTCGGCCACTTTCATCATGCGCCCGAGAATCTCTTCGGCGTCTGTCAGGCCGCGGCGGCACGGCTGCTAACCACGGTCGCTCCTTTCATGACGGCGGGAGGGGCGGGGCTATCCCCGTCCATCAACGGAGCGCCTCCCTGGTACGTCCTTGTGCGAGGGAACAACCTCTTCGAGACGATCTGTGCCAATCTCTGTGTCCTTCCCGATTATGCGGATCTGTCTGAACCACCAGTCTGGCGCGCTAAACCCCGTATTCCAGGTGGGGACAAGCGCCTGGACGCTGGCTATGCGGAGGCGCTGACCTGGCGTCCGAGGCGAATTCGTCTGATCGACGGAGAAGCTGGCTGCTGTTCTCTTACCGGAGTGAACTCCGAAGTGATTGTCCGCACCATGAAGTTCAGCGCGGGCGATTCATGCCACCCGGAGATGCCCTGGAGAGATCCCAATGTCGCGTATCGGGTGGGGCAGAAAGGATTGCAATTCCCACTCCGCCCTCAGGAGGGAAGAGAAGCCTGGCGCGATCTCGGGCCGCTCGCATTGCTGGATGATTCCTCCGCAACAGTCGGCGCCGGCGCGGATCGGCCGGCAGTGGTTCGGCAATTCGCGCTGCTGGCCAAATCGGAAAGCGCTATGGGCGACGCTCCGTCGTTGCGTCTTCTGCTATACGGGATGCGCACCGACGGGAAGATGAAGATCTTCGAATGGCACCGTGAGGAGCTTACACTACCAGCGCCACTCATCTGGAAAAGCGCTTTCGCCGAGGATGCGCTGGCCGAGTTACAGACAGCCGAGGAGATCGCGCGCACGTTGCGGGGAGCCGTGAAGATCGCCTACGCCCGTGGCGGAGGCGGCAATAAGGCGGCCTTCGACGGACGAATTACCTATGCTCTTCGGCAATTCTTCAGCGCCGCACGGGCGCACTACGATCAGTATCTGCAAGGGATCGCCCGTCTTGATCCGGAGATTCATGGGGACGAGCGAGCCGATGCCCGTAACCTGTTCCGGCGAGGCCTGCGGACGGAGGGATGGGGAGCCCTCGGGACAGCCATCGACGATCTCGATAGCGACGCGAATGCTCTGGAGCGCTGGACGAGCGCTCGCGGGTTCTTCGCGCGTCGAACTTCTGCCGTACTTGGCAGCCTGAACGCGGACGCTGAATCTTCGGCGAAGGGAACAAGATGAGTATTGATATCGCCACTGCCGCGAATGAATCTGCCAGGCTCGCATCGGAGACTCAAAGGGCTCGCGAGGCGTCGGAAGGCGAACGTCCTGAGGCTTTTGTCGCCGCTATCACCGCCCTGGCGCTCTCTGACAAAGGGAGACTTGCCGCTCTACGCCGAGCAACCGGTGAGACGCTATCGAGTGCGCGTGACGTTGCCTGGATTTACGAATATCTGGAACGGTACGCCCCGCAGGCTTCACCCTGGGATGAGGAACGCTTTTTTCTTGTCGCGACACTGCTTGCCGGTGATCGCCGAGAATTGGATCGTCGCTCCCGTAAAGAGCGCAAGGAACTGAAGGATATTGCACAACCTGTCGGACACCTGAGCTTTGCTCAGTGCCTGGCTCGCCTCAAGAACGAATATAGTGCCGCGGCGATCGATCGGCGGTTCCGTATTCTCCTGGACGCTCAAATGGAGGCGGATGGTACCGGTGACTTGCCGTTCCGCCTGCGTCAGCTGGTTCAGCTCATACTCCCCAAGAATATCTCTATCGACTGGCCACAACTTCTCCGGGATCTGGGGAATTGGGACGATGCCAGACGCTCCGTCCAAAAGAAGTGGGCCAGCCAGTTCTATACCACTTTCCCCTCCCTACCAGTAGAGAGCGATGCTGGGAATGCGGAAGGCGGAAGCGTTGCCACACCTGCTTAACGATCAAGGAAACGATTATCATGCTTATTGAAATCCATGCTTTACAGAACCATGCTCCCTCCAATTTGAATCGTGACGACACGGGCAGCCCAAAGGAGTGCATCTTTGGCGGTGTGCGCCGCGCCCGGATCTCCAGTCAGTGTCTGAAGCGCAGCCTCCGGCGCAGCGATGTTTTTCAGAAGGCGCTTGAGGGGCACCTGGGTATGCGTACGCGGCAACTTCCCGAACAGGTTCGAGAGCGGCTCATCGCTAGGGGCGCTTCCCCGGATGTCGCTGCGGTTGCGGCGAAGAAGGCATCCGGATTCGGAACGAAAGAGGGGAAGGAGCAGACCCCGGATGCGCAGGGCAAGTACCAGACTCCGCAGACGATGTTCCTTACCGAGCAGGATATCGATGCCGTCGTTGCCGTAATGCACGCTGCGATCGAGACGGCGAAGAGCAGCGCAAAAGAGCTGGACAAGATAAAGGCGGCCGATCTGCAAAAGGAGGCGCAGCCGAAGGGATTTCGGCCGATCAGCGTGGATGTCGCGCTCTTCGGGCGGATGACTACCTCGGAGGCCCTGCGTGATGTGGAGGCAGCCTGTCAGGTCGCGCACGCGCTGAGCACCCATAAGGTAGACCACGAATTCGATTACTTCACCGCGGTGGACGATCTGCGCGGCCTCTCCGAAGAGGAGGAGGATGGCGGGGCCGATATGATCGGCGATGTCGAATTCAACTCTGCCTGCTACTATAAATACCTCTCTATTGATACGGCGGAACTGGTTCGAAATCTGACCGGTGAAGGACCGTTCCGGCGCAAAGCAGGCGAAGTGAGCGCATCGGATCACGCGGCCGCTGTGGAGCTGGCGGCAAGCGCTGTCGAAGTCTTGATCCGCGCTCTGGCGCTTACGGTGCCAAGCGGTAAGCAGAACACCTTCGCCGCGCACCAGCGGCCTGATCTGATGCTTGTCGAAGCCCGCGCCGCGAACACGCCGACCAGCTATGCCAATGCCTTCGTCGAGCCGGTTCGTCCGTTCAGCAAGTTGGATGCGGGGCTTGTCGCCGGTTCCCTGGACAAGCTCAAGGGGCATGTCGAGCTGCTTACCGCGGGGTTTAACCTGGAGGCCAGCCCGCGCCTTCTGCTCGCACCGATTCATACGGGATTCGCCATCGACGGCGTAGAGCGCGTGCCGGATTTGAACACCCTCTGCGGACGTGTTGCCGAAGCCGTTCGGGCAACGGAGAGCAAAAGCGACGAGGTCGGTAATGGGTAAACCGGTCCTGCTCTTGCGGCTTGAGGGTCCGCTCCAGTCCTGGGGCGGGCGCTCCCGCTGGGACGTGCGCGATACGCAAGCCGAGCCGACCAAATCGGGTATTGTCGGATTGCTGGGATGCGCACTCGGCTATGGTCGTGGCGATGTCCGTCTGGTCGAAGAGCTGGATCGCGGCCTGCGCTTCGGCGTTCGTGTCGAAGCGCCTGGCCGTATTCTGGAAGACTATCAGACCGTCACCGACTTCCTGCCGACGGCGGAGGGCAGCTACAAGCACAGTGGCACTAAGACGGGGTCTTCACTGGCCCGACTGCGCGACGATCCCGATGCCACTCCGGCAACGATCGTCTCTCCGCGATTCTATCTGGAGGATGCCGCCTTTCTCGTCGCGCTCGAAGCGACCGACGCCGCACCGCTGGATCTGCTTACTCGTAGTGCTGCAGCCTTGCACCGCCCGATATGGCCTCTCTTTCTCGGCCGCAAAGCCTGCGCACCGACACGGCCGATCTTCGAGGAATTGACTGACCGGTATTCCTCGATCGATGAGGCGCTGCAGAGACATCCATGGGCGCATCTGGGCTCAAAGATGCGCCCGCGGCCGACGCCGAACGGACCACTGACCGCCTATGTCGAGGCAGCGGATGGCGAACTGACGCGTCAGGATGCGATGCGTCTGAATGCCGCTCGGCAATATGACTTCCGGCGCGCCCACCAACTTCCCCCCATTCCTATTGCCAGTGTGCTTCCGCCTGTGTCTGTGGAGGTATGACATGATTGCCCTTGCCAAACCCGAAGAGATTACCGATACGCTGTTCCTCTCCCGTCTTACTCTGAACCCGCGCAGTCGGGAGGCGCGGGCCGCGTTGTACGATCTGCACGCCCTGCACCGCCTGATCTGGCGCGGCTTCCCCGATCGCCGCGAGAGCGACTCCCCGGACGTCGGCCGTATCTTGTTCCGCCTCGAAGCCGAAGGCCCCATCGTAAAAGACGGCCTGCCCTTCGTTCTCGTCCAGTCGGCTCTTGCTTCCGATTGGTCGCCGCTGCTGAGCGCCACCGGCGGCGCTTCTCCGGTGCTCGATGCCGACGGTAAGTCCTTCGCGCCCCGTCTCACCCCCGGCCAACAGCTCCGCTTCCGTCTGCGCGCCACTCCCACGGTGCGCCGGCATCCCGAGGATAGCCCGCGTGATGCGGATGGCAACAGCAAAGGGAAGCGGATGGGACTGCGCACGGAAGAGGAGCAGCGCGGGTGGCTCTTGCGAAAGGGCGAGGCCGGCGGCTTCGCGCCCGTCGAGTTCCGCGTCACGCCGCTCGGCCAACTCACCGGAAACCAGCCCAGCCGGTCTGGCGCCTCCGGCCGCGACCTCAAGCACACCGGTGTCGACTACGATGGCGTCCTGCGCGTCACCGATCCCGATCTCTTCGTGCAGACCCTCGCCGCCGGCGTCGGCGCCGGCAAAGCCTGGGGCTTCGGCCTGCTTTCCGTCGCGCGAGCCTGCTGACCTGAAGGCGGCGCCGTTCTGCGCTTGCGAATGGCGCCGCTCGTCAGGCTTATCCGCACATGTGGGGTTGTTGATCGTATAATCAGGGAGAATTGGTTGCGGGAAAGCGTCGCCTCCGGCGGCGATCGGAAAGGTGATGATCGATGCAGTTCGCAATTGATCTTGAGGAAGATATCGTTCGACAACTCCGCGATGAGGCTATAGCCACTGGGCTCTCCGAAGCGGATCTGCTGCGACGACTCGTTCAGCAGCACTTTGCCGTTGCCGGCTCGATACCACCTGTAATCGCTACACCGTCCGGGGACGCTGCTCATCAAACCGCTGATGAGGACCCTGATGACGCGGGGCTATTGTTGCCGATCGATCGTGAGGCGCTTCGTACGCCACTGACGGTGTCTGACACTACCGCTCTTTTTTCGCGAATTCTTGGCCAATCTGCGGAAACAAAAACACCGCGTACGCCGACACCGCGCATGCAGCAGGCGATTGATCAGTATGTGCGGATGATGCATCCCGAAGCGATCGCACCCTCCTCTATTTCCGCAAACGGCGCCAATGTAACGGGTGAGGCGGAATGAGTGACTCCGGGAAGGGAGAGTCGCCGCAAGGCGACTCTGGCGAATCCCTTCCTCGTTCGGGCGCTGTTCGTTATGTGATTGAGCCGCTATCTACGCGGCATGCGGTCGCTTCGTTTCGCAGTGGCGCTGCTTACCTCGATTGGTATCTTGATACGCAGGCGCGACGCCTTGCGGCTGCCGATGTTAGCCGTACCTTTGTTCTTGTTTTCGCGGACGCACCGAGCGATGGGAACGTTCCGGATGGCGTGCCAATTATCGGCTACTTCACGCTGGAGGCAGGTATCATGCCCACGGCGTTTCTGGAGTTGCCGGAGATACAGCGACATGCAATTGCGGAACTGCTTCCAGGGGCTGCAGCAGTTGCTGACGGCAGCGATCCGCTCGCAATTGCGCTGAAGGAACTTCCGGTCGTCTATCTTGCTTGTCTGGCGCGCGATCGACAGTATCACGGCAAGGGCTACGGCGGCGCACTTCTTGTCGCCGCGTTACGGGAGGCTGCTGAGGCTGCCACCCATATCGGCGCTGCTGGTATCTTCCTGGTTGCTACGGAGGAGGGAGCGCGCCTCTATAGGGATTATGGTTTTGTCGCGTTTGAAGACTTTCCGCGCAAGATGTTTCTGCCCATGCCGGATGTGCGCGCGTTCTGCGCCGCTTTGCCAAACGTGAATACTGTCTGAGCAGACGTTCCCCACCTCCCGTGGGGGTATTCCTCTTTCTCACCCTGAAAGGAGAACGCCCCCACGATGGACGATCTACACGCGCTCCCCAAGATCCGCGATAGCCTCTCCTACCTCTATGTCGAGCACGCGCGGATCGATCGGCACGAAAAGAGCATCGCGATCTGGGACGACTCCGGCTATACCCCCGTGCCGGCCGCCACCCTCTCCGTCCTGATGCTCGGCCCCGGTACCACCATCACCCATGCCGCCATCCAGGCGCTCGCCGATAACAACTGTCTGGTCGTCTGGTGCGGCGAGGAGAACGTCCGCTTCTACGCCTGCGGCACCGGCGGCACCCGGAGCGCCGCGCCGCTGCTGCTCCAGGCGCGCCTCGTCTCCGACGAGCGCTCCCGGCTGGAGGTCGTTCGCCGCATGTACCGGATGCGCTTCGGGGAGACGGTCGACAAAGGCGAGAGCGTCGAGTCGCTGCGCGGCAAGGAGGGCGTCCGGATGCGCGAGGCGTACCAGCGGCTGGCGCGCGAGCACGGCGTCGCCTGGTCCGGCCGCAGCTACGAGCGCGACAACTGGAACGCCGCCGACCCGCTCAACCGCGCCCTCTCCTGCGCCAACTCCTGCCTGTACGGCCTCTGCCATGCCGCGCTGCTCGCCACCGGCTACAGCCCCGGCATCGGCTTTATCCACACGGGCAAGCAACTCTCGTTCGTCTACGATATCGCGGACCTCTATAAGGTCGAGATCACGATCCCGGTCGCCTTTCGCTGCGCCGCCGCCGCGATGGAGAGCACGTCGCTCGCCGCCCGCGACCTGGAGCGCGCCGTTCGGCTGACCTGCCGGGACCGCTTCCGGGAGTCGAAGCTGCTGGCCCGGATCGTGCCGGATATCCAGCGGGTGCTGGATGTCGCCCCGACCGACGCCGATGCGGCCCTGGAGAGCTTCGCGCCGGATGCCGACCCGGCGCTGCCGACCGATCTCTGGACACCCGAATCCGAGCTGCGCGAGGGGCTCTTCGCCGATACCCCGCCGGAGCCTGCCGCCGGTCCAACTTCGATCTCCCGGCCTGCCCCGCCCGCGACAGCGCCCCCGGCTCCCGCCTTCGTCATCCCGCCGGCCGGTCCGGGACGACGGGTGCCGCCGCTGCGCGAGCTGCTCGCCGAACCCGTCTCGGTGATCTTCGGTCCCGATCCCGGCTGTGAGCGGCCGCCCACCCGGAGCCGCCCCGCCGATCCGCCGCGGGGAAGCGGCGCACCGCCGGAACCGGAAGGGGAGGGGTGATCCGCTATGGTCGTGCTTCTTCTGGAGAAGGTGCCGGCGACCCTGCGCGGCGAACTGTCCCGCTGGATGGTCGAACCGCGCCCGGGCGTCTTCGTCGGGCAGGTCTCGGCCATGGTGCGCGATCGGCTCTGGCAGATGGCGGTCCGCGGCGCCGAGAAGAGCAAGGCGGTCCGCGGCGGCGGCGCCATGCTCCTCTACAGCAGCCCGACGGAGCAGGGGTTTCAGGTGCGCACGTTCGGCGAGACCCGCCGCGATATCGCGGACTGGGAGGGGCTGATGCTGGTGCGTATCCCCACCACGGAAGCGGCAAAACGCCCCCGCACGCGTCGCCCCAACACCCCCGCCAGCCCGCCCGAAGCGGGCGATTCATCCCCGCTCCCGCCAGCCGAACCGGAAGCCGCTTCACCGGCGTCGGAACAAGGAGATTCGCCCATCGTCGCGGAATAGGAGACCGGTGTCGCGGCTCCGCATGGGGTGAATCCGTCCGGAATACTCGTGATTTGTCTGTTGGTATCGTGCATTTCCATCGACATCTTTATGAGTCTGCCCCACGTACGTGGGGGTGTACCGGCTCACCGTCTGCGCATACTCGCCCCGATGCCGTCTGCCCCACGTACGTGGGGGTGTACCGCAAGAGCGAGCGCGATGTCACGCACCACCGCAGTCTGCCCCACGTACGTGGGGGTGTACCGGAAGTTTTTGCCAATCTCGATAGGCTGTTTGTTGTCTGCCCCACGTACGTGGGGGTGTACCGAAGAGCCGCCCTTTTCGCCGTATCCGGTCCGCGTCTGCCCCACGTACGTGGGGGTGTACCGA
>Ga0105239_10010881_pt1 | contig 10166 bp, 6 predicted proteins | sample KBSC44metaG_FD_92761 | JGI IMG/M metagenome (GOLD analysis project Ga0105239, IMG submission 92761) | Corn rhizosphere microbial communities from Kellogg Biological Station, Michigan, USA - KBS C4-4 metaG | ecosystem: Host-associated > Plants > Roots > Rhizosphere > Soil | place: Michigan, USA...
CCACCGAGGCGCCGAGCAACCTGACCCCGACCACCGCCGACGCGGCCCACGATCTTCCGGCCGCCGACTCGACGAACTGCCACGCCAGCTTCGCGACCATCGACCAGGGCGCCTGCGTGTACGGCGACCCGGCCGGGACGAAGACTGCCGTGATTCTCGGAGATTCCCACGCCGACATGTGGTTGCCGGCGTTCAACCAAGCGGGCATTGACCAGCACTGGAAGGTCGTCGACTGGACGAAGTCTTCGTGCCCGGCCGCCCAGATCACCGTGTACAACAGCAGCCTCAATCGCACGTACACCGAATGCGATGCCTGGCGCAAATCGGTCCTAGTTCGCATCGCCGCGTTGAAACCCGACGCGGTGTTCGTCAGCGATTCCGAGAACGTGGTCGGAGGAAGCGTCTCGCCCGCGCAATGGAGCTCGGCCACTCTCTCGACGCTCAAGACACTAAAGACAACCACGACGGCGACGGTGAGCCTGATCCAGGACGTTCCCGTGCCGGCCCACGACCTGCCGGGCTGCGTCGCGGCACATCTCAATGCCGTCTCTAAGTGCACGTTCCCGCTCGCCAAGGCCTACAGCTTCCCTGCCCGGCACCGACAACTCGCCGCCGACGCCAAGGCAGCCGGCTTTGCCGTCGTCGATCCGGTGAGCTGGATCTGCACCGCGACGACCTGCCCCGCGATCGTCGGCAACTACCTGGTCTACCGCGACGACACCCACCTCACCGCTCATTTCTCGGCCTGGCTCGCGCCGATGGTCGAGTCCCTGCTGACCACGACCGGCTCTACCCAGCCAGGGGGGAACTGACCCATGCTCGTCGGCATCCTCGAACTGCGGCACACCTTCCAGGCGCACACTCGCCTGTACCTGTTTTCGATCTTCGTTCTCCTCACCTGGGCGATCTGGGCGCTGAAGGTCATCCTGTCGCGGCGCTACCGGCCGTGGACTGCTCCGTACACCACGTCGACGACGGTCGTGATCCCCGTCGTCGACGAGCCGCTGGACCTGTTCCGGTCGGTGCTGTCGGAGATCATCAGTCAGACGCCCAGCCAGATCGTGGTCGTGATCAACGGGGCGCGAAACGAGGCGCTCGAAGACGTGTGCGACGAGTTCGCGCCCGACGTGGAGTGGACCTGGACGCCGATCGCCGGCAAGCGCAACGCGGTCAAGGTCGGGGTCGAACTGGCCGTCGGCGAGATCGTGCTGCTCGTGGACAGCGACACGGTCTGGACCGAAGGCACGCTCTCAGAACTGATCAAGCCGTTCATCGACCCGAACATCGGCGGGGTGACCACTCGGCAACGGATCCTCGATCCACGCCGGAACTTCCTCACGCGCTGGGCGGACTGGCTCGAGAACAGCCGGGTCCTCTACTCGATGCCGGCGCAGAGCGTCCTGGGCAGCGTCGGGTGCCTGCCCGGTCGAACCATTGCCTTCCGGCGGGTGATTCTCAACGACGTCATGCACGATTTCATGACGCAGAAGTTCCTCGGCGTGTTCCTCGAGGTATCCGACGACCGGACGCTGACCAACCTCACGCTCAAGGAGGGCTACCGGACCGTCTATCAATCCACGAGCCTGGTGTACACCGATGCTCCGCTACGGCTGAAGAAGCTGGTCAAACAGCAGTACCGGTGGGCACGGGGCAGCCAGTACAACACGCTTCGCATGTTGCCGTGGATGATCAGCCATACGCCTTTGCTCGCCTTCTTCTTCGTCTGCGACATCGCGCTGCCCTTCCTCTGGCTGAGCTCAGCCACCGCCTGGGCCATTCGGGCGCTCGGCCATAAGCACGACACCGACCTCTACGCGGGCCTGCTCCACGTGCGGGGAGAGGCGGTGGTGGTGATCATCCTGCTGACGGTGATGACGTCCGCCCTCGCCATGTGCCTGCGCCAAGCGCGTCACGTCGGGGAAGTTCCGGTCGACTTCTTCTGGATGCCGGCGTACGTGTTGTTCAGCACGTTGTTTCTCATGCCGATCCGCTTGTACGGCTTCATCCGCTGCGGCCACGTCGGAGGGTGGGGGACCCGCGCCAACGCCTACGAGGCTGGTGGCCCGGTGGGTCCGGAAGACCTCGCTCCGGAGTTCATTGCCACCACGACCGAGACCCATCCCGGTGGCGTCGCCACCCTGACCCGTCCCGAAACGCGCGTCGAGAACCATCCCGCGCCAACTCCGACCGAAGCCAACGGCGGAGATCCGCGCGCCCTTATTCCGTACTTGATCGCGGCAGCCGCCATAGCATTGGGAGTCTTATATGACGTTCGCCCCGTTTAAGGCCTTGAAGTTCGGCTCCAGCTGGTCGACCGGCGCGATTGTCGGCGTCTCGGTCATGGCCGTCGGGTCAGCCGTTTACCTGACGCCGGGCGTGGAGGTGGGAGCAACGCCTGAGCAGACGAAGACAGTCGTCCACCAGGTGTGGCCCACGCCGCAGGCCGCCACGCCGACCACCAAGGCGAAGACCCCTCAGCCGGCGCCGGTGAAGTCGACCGTCGTCGACATGGTGCGCCTGCCTTCGGAGACGTCAGCTCCCGGAAGCGCTCACGACAACCTGCCGCATTGCTGGGATTTCACGTGGCAACAGGACGCTCAGGCGGCCTACCTCGCCAATCTTTCGGACCCGGGCGGGTTGGACGGGCCGGCAGGACCCAACAACGGCGATGGCCTCGCCTGCAATCAACTGCCGGTCGACGTGACGCGGGCGGCGTCAGCCGCTGTTGATGGGATCACGGCGGCGGCGACGAACGCTCCGACCAAGGAGCAGATCCTCAGCCCCTCCTCGACGACGTACTACGGCATTGCGAGCGACGCGATCCCCGGTGACACAGGCGCGTTCGACGACTTGGACGCCGAGGTCGGCAAGGCCCCCGGCCTGGTCGAGTTCTTCGACACCTGGGACCACCCGTACGCCCAAGATGGGCCCAAGGTCGCCCAGTCGTGGGCTCGGGGCGCGCTTCCGGCGCTGACGTGGATGCCGGAGGCCCAGGGTGGAACCTTTGCCGACCAGTCCGCCTACACCCTCGATCACATCATCGCCGGCGACCAAGACGCGTATATCTACCAGTGGGCCGCTCAGGTCGTTCAGGCTGGCTACCCGCTGGTGATCCGGTTCGCCCACGAAATGAACGGATCCTGGTATCCGTGGGCCGCCGGGCTGACCCAGATCAGATCAGGCAGAACAACGATGGTCCTGAACAACACGCCCGCGAAATACATTCAGGCCTGGCAACACGTGTGGAACATCTTCCAGGACGTCGGCGCGAACAACTACGTGATTTGGGCCTGGACTCCGGTGACGAGCCTGTGCTCGACGCACGCCGCCGGCCCCGGGAACTGCGGGGTGGCGTACACGACCTACGCCGAGGACTACCCGGGTGACGCATACGTGGACTGGATCGGCGTCTCCACCTACGCGTCGGGCAACGCCGCGAAGTTCACCTTCGCAGGAACGTTCCAGGCTTCGTTCAAGGCGCTGGCTGGAGTCAGCAACAAGCCGGTCTACGTCGCCGAGACCGGCGCCGCGCAGCGCGTGACGACACCAGGAACAGCGCCGAAGACCTTCGCGAGCGCGGTCGACCAGACGGCGCTGAAGGTGCAGTGGACGACGCAATCTCTCCAGGGATTCCTGGTGCAAGGTGGCGGCGGATCGAGCGACTTCCTGAATCCGGGACAGCGCGTGGTCGGCTTCGTGTTGTTCGACAACTACGTGCCCAACGTTCACTCGATCTCGCAACACTCGGGAGGCGGAAACCTGTCCACGCCGTCCGAGACGGACTGGCGATTGGACTCCTCGCCCGAGGCGCTGGCGGCATTCAAAGCGGGCGTCGCCGACCCGCGCTATTCCTCGGGGACGATGCCTTCAGTACTGCCGACGGGCTGGCCCGATCCCAACTTGATCAGGTGGCCTGTCGTCACTGGGCTAGCCACGACGCCAACTGCGACCTCGACGCCGTCAGGTTCGCCGACGGCGAGCGCCACATCGACGACGCCGGCGCCATCGAGCGCCGCGCCGACGGCGTCAGCTCGCCAGGCTTCGTCGACTTCCCCTGCACCGACGAGCGCTCGGCCGAGCACGTCGTCAACGGCGCACTGACATGCGGCTGCCACACGGCTCGACCACCAACACGCGAGTCATCATTCTGGTGATCACGGTGGCGCTCGGCGCCGTCGCTTGGATCGTCTACGGCTCCCCCAGCGCGGCCCACAAGAACTCCGGCCACACCCGGATCGTCACCGTGGACGAGACGATGCCGAGCAAGGGGCACGCGGCTGGCGGCCCGAACCACGCGGGGCCGAGCACGCCGCACGTCACCGTGACGTCAGTGTCCGTCACGCGCGCTCCGGCAGCCGTCCCCGTGGCGGAGGGACCGATCAACTGCACGTCGTTCCACTGGCAACAGGACGCGCAGACGGCCTATCTCGCCGACTTGAGCGACCCGAACGCGCTGGACGGCCCGGCCGGCCCGAACAATGGAAACGGGTTGGCCTGCGACAACCTGTCGTCCGATCCGTCCCGGCCGAAGTCGTCGCCGGTCGATCCGTTCACCTGGTCGGCGCCGACCGTCCTTTCGAAGGCGTCGGCGATGAATCCCCGGCAGAAGTACTTCGGCGTGGCGGCTGACGGGCTACCGAACGATCCGTCACTGTTCGACAGCAAGGACACCGAACTCGGACAGGCTCCGAGCACGGTCGAGTGGTTTCAGAACTTCGGCGACGCCTACCCATTCTCGAAGGTGAACACCTCCTGGCAGCGGGGCGCGTTGCCTGTGATCACTTGGATGTCGGCCCCGGCCAACTTCGCGTCGGTGAGCGACTTGTCGAGCTACTCGTTGACGAGCATCGCGAATGGATCGCAAGACTCGTACATCAAGAGCTGGGCCGCGAACATCGCGGTGCAGCGGATGCCGGTGGTGATCCGCTTCGATCACGAGGCGAACGGCAACTGGTACCCGTGGTCGGTGGGCTGGTCGAAACAGGGGATCACGGGAAACACCCCGGACCAATACGTCGCCGCCTGGCGGCATGTGTGGAACATCTTCCAATCGTTCGGCGCGAACAACTACGCGATCTGGGCGTGGGTGTCAACGCGCATCGACACCCTGGGCAGCTACGGCACCGGCATGACGCAGAGCCAGCTGGTGGCGGCCAGCTATCCCGGGGACAGCTACGTCGACTGGATCGGCATGGACGGCTACCAGTACAACGCGGCGGAGTCGACGACATACTCGCAGACGTTCACCGCGACTCTGAACACCCTCGAGAGCATCTCCGGAAAGCCGATCATCGTCGCCGAGATGGGCAGCGCCCAACAGCCCGGCAATATCAAGCCGGCCTGGATCGTCCAGACGATCAGCTCTCTGGCAGCCAATCCTCGAATCGTCGCCGCCGTGTATTTCGACAACGACGTCACCGGCGTCCACTACATAGACGGTGTCGCCGTCCACACCGACTGGCGAATTAGTTCGTCTCCGGCGTCGCAGTCTGCTCTTCAATCCGCGCTTGCGGGGTCGAACTTCGGCGTCGGGATCTATCCGCCGTACCTGTCCGGCAACTGAGCAGCCGATCCGACGTCGAGGCAGAATGGACGGGTGACGTCCACTCTGGTGCGACCGGCCACGGTGTCCCCGCGTAGGGCCGTCCCGGCAGCGATCACCCGCCCGTTCTACGTCGACGCGAAGGGCCCGGCCGACCACGACGATCCAATGGTCAAGGACGCGGGCACGATCGCGCGGATGCGGGTGGCCGGGCGGATCGCCGCCGACGCGCTCGTCGAAGTGGGCCGTCATGTCGCCGTGGGCGTGACCACCGACGAACTCGACCGCATCGGCCACGAATACCTCGTGGAGCACGGCGCCTACCCGTCGACGCTGGGCTACAAGAAGTTCCCGAAATCGCTGTGCACGTCCGTCAACGAGGTCGTCTGCCACGGCATCCCCGACGCCCGGCCGCTCGCCGACGGCGACATCGTCAAGGTCGACATCACCGCCTTCATCGACGGAGTCCACGGCGACACTTGCGCCTCTTTCTTCGCCGGCGAGCCGGCTCCGCCCGTGCGCGCGCTCAGCGAGAACACCCATGAGGCGCTATTGCGCGCGATCCGAGCCGTCCAGCCGGGGCGGCCGATCAACGTCATCGGGCGGGTGATCGAGTCCTACGCGAAGCGCTTTGGTTACGGCGTCATCCGCGACTACACCGGCCATGGCGTCGGCCCCAGCTTCCACACCAAACCGACGATCCTGCACTACGACGAGCCTCGCGCGACCACGATCATGGAACCGGGCATGACGTTCACCATCGAGCCGATGCTGACGTTGGGCGGCATCGATTGGTACGCCTGGGACGACGACTGGACGATCGTGACCAAGGACGGCTCCTGGGTCTCTCAATGGGAGCACACCGTCGTCGTCACCGGCGACGGCGCTGAGATCCTCACACTGGCAACCGAGCCGCCCCGCTAAGGCAGTCGAAGCTGGACCGCGCAGCCGGGTTAGTCAGCTCCGGCCTAGGGCGCGGTAGGTCCAGCCGGCGTCGCGCCACTTCTCCCGGTCCAGGGCGTTGCGGCCGTCGACGATGCGGCGCTCGTTCACGACTTCGGAAAGGACCTCCGGCTCGAGCTCGCGGAACTCCTCCCATTCGGTGAGGTGCAGCACGACATCAGCGCCGCGGGCGGCCTCAATCGCGCTGGCCGAGTAGCCCAGGGTCGGGTAGGACACCCGGGCGTTGTCCATCGCCTGCGGGTCGTAGACGCGCACCGCCGAGCCGGCCCGCTGGATGGCCAGAGCGACGTCCAGGGCCGGAGAGTCGCGGATGTCGTCGCTGTTCGGCTTGAACGCGGCGCCGAGAACGGCCACCCGCATGCCGGCCAGGCTGCCGTCGCACAACTCGCGGGTCAGGTCGACCATCCGCGCCCGCCGGCGCTTGTTGATCTCGTCGACCTCCTTGAGGAAACTCAGTGCTTGATCTACGCCGAGCTCGCCCGCTCGCGCCATGAACGCTCGGATGTCCTTCGGCAGGCAGCCGCCGCCGAACCCGAGACCGGCATGCAGGAACTTGCCGCCGATCCGCACGTCGTAGGACAACGCCTTGGCCAGCTGGGTCACATCGGCTCCGGTCGCCTCGCACACCTCGGCCATCGCGTTGATGAACGAGATCTTGGTGGCCAGGAACGAGTTGGCGGCGACCTTCACCAGCTCGGCGGTCGCGAAGTCGGTGACGACGAGCGGCACGCCTCGATCCAAGATCGTCTGGTAGACCTCGCAAAGGTGCTTGGCGGCGGGCTCCGCCTCCGCGCCCATGACGATCCGGTCCGGATTCAGGGTGTCCTCGACGGCGAAGCCCTCGCGGAGGAACTCGGGGTTCCACACCAGCGACGCGCCCATCCGTTCGACCTGCTCGGAGATCCGGGCGGCCGTGCCGAGCGGGACCGTCGACTTGCCGACCACCAGCGACCCGGCGCGCAGCACCGGCAGCAGCGACTGGACCGCGGCGTCGACGTAGGTCAGATCGGCGGCGAACTCGCCCTTCTTCTGGGGCGTGCCGACGCAGACGAAGTGCACGTCGCCGAACCGCCCGACCTCACCGTAGGAGGTGGTGAAGCGCAGCCGCCCGGTCTCCAAGTTGCGCTTCAGCAGTTCGGGCAGGCCCGGTTCGAAGAATGGCACCTCGCCGGAGTTGAGGCGATCGACCTTGGACTGGTCGACGTCCAATCCGAGGACGTCATGACCGAGCTCGGCCATCGCGGCGGCGTGGGTGGCTCCGAGATAGCCGGTGCCGATGACAGTGATCTTCATAGAGGCCGCCTCCGCGGGGTCGATGTTGGTGCACGTCGTCGTGTGGCCCCCGCGTCGACGGCTGCCATCGTATCAAGGAGTAGCTTTCCGGCTACCTACCGCGTCGTTTCCTTCACGTAAACAACAAGCGACGAGAGCGCGGCTACCTGGTGGCGACACCGGACGCGGGCGCGATCATGTGAAACGGGGGCACTGACGGGGATGGCGACGAGCTGGCTGGCGTGGCGCGGCTGAATCCGATCGGCGAATATCTGTGACTGGGGAAGATGGTGGACAGCGACCCGATCCCGAGACGGGTCTGCAACAGCTCGCCGAGAACGTCAAAGGCGTTGTTGGCGGCTGGCACGTCGCCTTGATCAAGGACGGCCGGCGCGACGCCGTTCCACTTGCCGAACACGCCCGCGCTCTTGAGGCCCCCGCCCATGATCCACATGACGCTGCCGTGCCCGTGATCAGTGCCGCCACTGGCGTTCTGCGCTACCCGGCGGCCGAACTCGGTCATCACGGCCACCGTGGTGCTCGCGCGAAGCGAGCCGAGATCCTGCATGAACGCCACCAGCGACTGCGACGCCGATCCCAGGACACCATCCAGCTCGGACACCTCGCTGGTGTGGGTGTCCCACCCGCCCACATCAACGGTCGCGACCTCGAGGCCGACGTTCGCGCGGAGCAGGTTGGCAAGATCCATCAGCGACTGCGAGAAGGCGCCACTCGGGTACACGGCTCCGTTCTGCGGCGTCGGCTTGGCGGTGACCAGGGCGCTGACCTGTTGCGACGCGGTGAGCGCGGCGGGCACGTCCTCGCCCAGGTATCCGTCGAAGCCGCGGTACAGGGAGTTGAGCGCGGTGATGTTGGCGGGCACCCCGTTCGGCGCCCAGTTGAGCTGGAAGTTGGCCAGCGATCCGATGGCCAGGCTGATCTCGTCCCCACCAAGCGCCGCCGGCGCCGGGCCGCCGTCAGTGACCGCGCGGAAGGTGGTCCCCGGACCGAGCAGGGTCAGCGTGCGATCGAGCCAGCCGCTGGTCGACGTCGCGACGCCGCCACATTCGATCAAGTGCTGGGCGGCGAAGTGGCTGCGGCTCAGGTTCTCGACCGACACGGCGGGCACGAAACCGAGCTCACCGCTCGTCCAGTACGGCAACAGGGGCGACATGACGCCGTTCATTGCCCATCCCCCGGCTCCGGGCAACGGGGTCAACGAGCCGGTGGCCGGGACGAGTGCGGGGCGCGCTGCCTGCAGATCGGCCAAGCCCAGGCTGTTCGCCGCCGGAACGAGGATTCGCAGCCCGTCGGCGCCGCCTCGCATGAAGATCAGGATCAGGGTGTTGCCGGTGCCTGTGCCGGCCGCCGAGAAGGAGACCCTCGAAGTGACGATCTGCGTGGCCAACGCGGCCACCCCCACCATGCCGACCCCGCCGAGGAAGCGGCGGCGGGTGAAGCCCTTGTCCCACAGCCGTTCCTGCTTGTCGAGGTCGGCCTTGACGGCTGCCGGATCTTCCAGCGCACGTTCCATTAAGGGCTCCATCGTCATCGGGTCGCGAAATAGGGCGAGTCGAGTAGCAGCACCGCGATGCCGCTGAGGTTCCCCTTGGCCTTCGACGACGCGTAGGGGGCGGTCGCGGCTTCGCCGAGGTAGGTCTGCACGGTCTGCTTGTCGGCGGCCGACAACACCTGCCCGACGAGCGCCCGGGAGACGGCGTCGATCGCGTCCGAACTGGTGGCCGGCGTGGCGCCGTTCAGGAACGTCGTCGGATTGATCGACGTCCATTGCGTCCACCAGTTCAGCGCGAGGGCGCGGTGGCAGTTCCACATCGTGATCAAGTTCCCGGCCGAGCGCCACCGCGCGGCCACATCCCCGTAGCCGTTGGGAGTCGGGCATTCGAGCGGCGTGTTGCTCATGCTGGCGATTTGCCAGCGGACGTTGTTGATCGCGTTGGAGACGTCGCTGACCGGGGTCTGGCCGACCGCGCGAACCGTCGAGACGAGGTTCTCGGCCGGCCGCTTCGTCTTCAGACCGCGCGACGTCCAGAACTCGTCCGAGCAGAAGATCGCGTACAACGTCGGCAAGATGGCCGTGTCGTTCGCCTGAAACACAGCGGCGATCTTGGCGACCAGGTCGGCCGACGGCGTGTCCGAGACGTAGTGCAGGCAGAGCTTCTTCGCGATGTTCTGCGCGGTCAAGGGGTGACGGGCGAGGTAGAGCACATACGCGTCGCCGACCGCCTGACCGCCCACGGCGGTCGCGTTCGGGTCGCTGAACCCGAGCACCGTGACCGGCCCGGTGGTGTGGATGTTCGCGTTGTAGACGTAGGTCTGATCGGTGGGGTTGACGGTTCGGCCGGTCATGATCGCGGCCGAGTTCTTGACG
>Ga0105239_10010882_pt1 | contig 10165 bp, 8 predicted proteins | sample KBSC44metaG_FD_92761 | JGI IMG/M metagenome (GOLD analysis project Ga0105239, IMG submission 92761) | Corn rhizosphere microbial communities from Kellogg Biological Station, Michigan, USA - KBS C4-4 metaG | ecosystem: Host-associated > Plants > Roots > Rhizosphere > Soil | place: Michigan, USA...
CCGGTGGGATCCGAAGTCCGCGCCGATCCCTCCAGTGTGATCACGTCCTTCGCCTGTTCGAGTGTCGCGCGATCGGCGGTCGCACGGCGAACTCCTTCCTCATAGCGGAAGTCCGTCTTCTGCTCCAGCCGCGTCATCTCGCTGGTCTTGGGATCGAACGACGCCAGCAGCTCCTTGCTCTGCGTCAGCATGGGCGGCGGAGCCGGCGTGCCGGGCTTCTCGGTGCGGGTGGACGCATTGATAGCTCGAAACGATTGAATCCGGTTCTCGGGGCCGTAGCGGATCCATATGCGGTCGCCCTGCATGAACCGCTTGGGTTGCGCTGGACGGTTCGGCAGAAATTCGACTGTGCCGGCGCCGTCGGTTTCCACGGTGTCGATGTCCTTCCCGCCGGGGCGCATGTTCAGATGGATGACTTCGCTGCGTAGAATCCGCGTTTCCGCCAGAAGTTCGCCTGGCTGCGGCAAAGGCTGCGCCTCGGCAACCGCCTTTCGCATGGCCAAGGCATGGGTGAGCGTGCTCTCCCGCGCCGCGGGATCGAACTGGAGATCGATAATCTCGCCGGTGACCGTGGTGCGCATGGTTGCGGCGGTAGAAACCAGCGTGCCGTGGTGCTGGCCTTTGATCTCATGAATCGCCATGTCGTCGCCGAAAGTGAGCAGCAAGGAGTCCGCTGCGAATTCAACCTTGCGGCCAGGGTCGTCCTGCACCCCATGCGCAGCCACTGCCGCGGCTTCCTTGATGATTCCCTTGTCCAGCGTAATCACGGAAGACGCGCCCTCCATGCGCAGGGCGTCGCGGGTCAGTTTGGACCACGGCAGTAGGAACACTTTGGATTCCATCTCGCGATAGTAAGCTTCGCCAGCTTCAATCAACATGGGTTTTGAGCGGTTGCCTTTGCCCATCCATTGAAGCTCCACTTTGTTCCGCAGATGCAACTCGCGGGAAACCGGATCATAATCCACGCCCTCGGCCGAACCGTTTCCTTGCTCAAACTCGAAATCCGCGCGCCGGTCGGTAGAGGCCTTGCCGGTATCGCTGGCGAAGCGGACACCGGACGTTCGGATCTTTACGATGCGGCCCCCCGGATTTTCCTCCGCCCCGTCCACACCGGCCTTGGGAGCCACTGTAGGCTTCCCGGACGCCGGCCTGGCCATAGTGATGTCCACAACGCCGTCGGCATAGAGCGTCTTGGCGGCGATATCGAACTGCGCCTTGGCGCTTCGCACCAGGTCGAACTGGTCGGCTTCCTGATGGAATAATTGCAGTTCCACGCCCTCTAATTCCATCACCGACGGAGCCTTGACCTGGCGGAAGCTTTTCGCGCGCACCGTAACGCGGGGCCGCTCGCCATCGGTCTGCGTGTAGACCCAGTCGCTGGCTCTGCCGTTAATTCCGGTTTCGAGCGGCTTCGGAGCGGCTGGCGTATCGCGTGCGAGCGCCTGCTGACGCTTGATATAGGTCTGAACGACGAACACGACAATCGTGAGAAGCGCGGCAAGAATCAGCCACCGGCTGAGACGCATAGTGTGAGTAGGAGCCTTAATGTTAAGGATATCATCCGATGGCGCCGGGACATATAAAACAGACGCTAAAGAGCCGCCACAAGTTTACTCAAAAGAGCGATCCGATCAGCCATCCGGTCGATCAGAATGCTCTCGTTGGCGGCATGCGCGCCCTCGCCCACTGCCCCTAGCCCATCCAGCGTAGGCACGCCCAGCGCTGCCGTAAAGTTGCCGTCGGATCCGCCGCCGGCCGACGACTCCCCCAGCTCCACGCCCACCTCCGCTGCCAACGCTTTAGCTTTGCGGAAGAGCGCCCGAACTCCTGCCGTACGCTCTAAAGGCGGACGATTCATGCCGCCGGCAACATTTATCCGGCAGCGTTTGTCGAATGGCTTAAGCGAAGCGAACTGGCGTTCCAGGTAGCGCGCGTCCGCCGCTCGGGGAGCGCGCACGTCCACTTCAATCCAGCATTCCTCGGCGATCACGTTGCTTCGGGTGCCTCCCCGGACGAGGCCGGGACTGACCGTAATGCCACGCTCCAGACGCGTAAACCCCGCGATCTTTTGAATCTGCCGGGCCATTTCGACAATTGCGCTGGCGCCGTTCAAAAAATCCAGTCCCGCGTGCGCCGCGCGGCCGTGGACGGTAACGGTGTAATCGCCGACCCCCTTCCGGGAGGTTTTGAGCTTGCCGTCGAGGCCCTGGCTGGGTTCGAGCACCAGCACTGCGGCGCTCGCGCGCGCCGCCTCCTCCGTGAGTGCCCTGGATGATGCGCTGCCCACCTCTTCGTCCGAATTCACTTGCAACAAGACCTTACGCGCCACCGGGATGTCCTTCTCCCGCAGCATCCGCATGGCGAAGATAAATAAGACGAGACCGGCTTTCATGTCGAATACGCCTGGCCCCCACAGGCGTCCCTTCTCCTGCCGGAATGGCATGGTCCGCAGGGTCCCCAGCGGCCACACTGTATCAGAGTGGCCCAGCGCGAGTATTTGCCCAGCCTTAGGCTTCGGCCCCGCCAGCAGGAACTCACAGCGGATATGCTTCCCGCGGCTCTTGCCCTCGCCCTTGTCCCCGCGGTAGGTCTTCACCCGCGCGATATCTTTCACGGTCTCTGCCAACAGGTCCACAAAGCGGTTGACGCTGGCCGGGTCGTCGCTGGGCGACTCGCACTCGACAAATTCGCGGATGGTGGCGATGACCTGCGCAGCAATCGTCTTTTGGGGGAAACTCATCGTTCGTAGGATAACGCCTGCTATAATTCAGAATCCGTATGTCCACTTCCGTTTCCACCCGCGCCCTGGACATTGACGCCATCCGCGAAGTGCTGCCCCATCGCTATCCCTTCCTTCTGGTGGACCGCATCGAAGAACTGGAGGCAGAGCGGGTCGTCGGCATCAAGAACGTGACCGTAAACGAGCCGTTCTTCGCCGGCCATTTCCCGGATTATCCGGTGATGCCGGGGGTCCTGATCATCGAAGCTATGGCGCAAGTGGCGGGCGTCCTGGTGCTGAGCGGAATTCCGGACCGCAAGAACAAGCTGGTGCTGCTGGCGGGCGTGGATGGAGCGAAGTTCCGCAAGCCAGTGCGGCCCGGCGACCAACTGCGGATGGAGATGAAGATCCTGCGGGCCCGGGCGTCGATGGCGAAGGTAAGCGGCATTGCGACTGTCGATGGCGCAATCGTCGCCGAGGCCGAAATGCTCTGCGTCCTGGCCGACCGCCAATAATCACCGCGATGCCGATTCATCCGACTGCGATCGTCGATCCCTCCGCCAAGATCGCTGAATCGGCCGAAATCGGACCCTACTCCATCATCGGAGCGGATGTCGAAATCGGCGCCCGTACCCAAGTTAAGGCCAACGTGGTGATGGAGGGTCCGCTGGCCATTGGCGAGGACAATGTTTTCTTTCCCTATTCGACGGTGGGCGTCGCGCCGCAGGACTTGAAATATCACGGCGAACGTTCCTGCACCCACATTGGCCATCGCAATAAGATCCGTGAATTCGTCACCATTCACCGGGGCACCGAAGGCGGCGGCATGCTGACTTCGCTGGGCGACGACAATCTGCTCATGGTGCAGGTGCATGTGGCGCACGACGTCCGGGTTGGCAGCCATTGTGTACTGTCCCACGCAGCGACAATTGGCGGCCACGTCGCCATTGACGATTGGTCGGTGGTGGGCGCCGGCAGTGCGATCCATCAGTTCTGCCGCGTCGGCCGGCACGCCATGATTGGCGGCTATAGCGTGATCACTCAGGATGTTCTGCCCTTTTCCACCACCTCCGCCAAGCGCGAGATCAAGCTCTACGGTGAAAATAAAACCGGTCTCGAGCGCCGCGGCTTTTCCGCCGAAACCATCGAATCGCTGCACAAGGCCTTCCGTCTTCTTTCGCGCTCCAAACTCAATACTTCCCAGGCCCTCGAAAAAATTCTGACCGATCTGGGCGGCGCACCTGAAGTCAAAGAACTGCTCGATTTCATCGCCGCGTCGGAGCGCGGTTTCATAAAATAACCCATGCCTTACGGGCTGATCGCGGGCAATGGCCGCTTCCCGGTGCTGGCGCTCGAAGCCGCGAAAAAAGCCGGCCTCGAGGTGGTCGCAATCGGCATCAAGCAAGAGGCGTCGCCCGAAATCGAGCCTCTGGCCCAGCGCTGTCACTGGATTTCACTAGGCGCACTCAGCAAGTTGATCGACATCTGCCATCGGGAAGGCATCACCCAGGTTATGATGTGCGGACAAGTGAAGCACGCCAAAATCTTCTCGTCAATCGTCCCCGATTTGAAGTTGGTGAAGCTGCTGGCTTCGATCGAAACCAAGAACACCGAAGGCCTGATAGGCGGGGTGATCAAAGCCCTCAAAGAGGAAGGTATAGAGCTGCTCGATTCGACGTTCCTGCTCAAAGATTTACTCGCGCCCGCGGGCATTTTGACGCGTCGCAAGCCTTCGCCGGACGAGCAGCGTGATATCGACTACGGCCGCCGCATTGCGGCCGCGCTTTCAGAACATGATATTGGCCAGAGCGTAGCCATTGCCGAGCGTGCGTGTGTCGCCGTAGAGGCCATGGAGGGCACGGATGCCATGCTGCGCCGGGCCGCATCGCTGGTGGAAGGGAAGCCGCTGCGCTTGATCAAAGGATCGCGCCGCCGGAAACACATGCTCTACGACGTTCCGGTAGTCGGGCCGCGGACGATTGCCGTAATGCGCGAAACCGGTACCACCGCGCTCTCAATCGACGCCGGCCGGACGCTGCTACTGGATCGCGCGGACTTATTTCTGCAGGCCGAGGCCGCACAAATTACAATCACGGCGCATGCCGAACAGGCATACAACCCCGCCTAGCGGCTTGCCGATTCGCGCGGCGGCGTCAGGCCCTCAGTCAGTTCGATATTGGTGCCCCACGGGTCCACTATGTAGGCGAGCCGGAGCGTGGGCGCGTTGCCGCTGGTGCGGATGGCTGCGTCCGTATGGATCCCGTTGGCTTCCAGGCGCTTCACGAACTGATCGAGATTCTTGATCTCAAATCCGATGTGGTCGATCGCGCGGCCCTTGGTAGACGCCTGCGGTGTTTCACTCTTGGCCAGGGTAAGTTCCGCCCCGGGAACGTTCACGGTATCGTACCGGCCCCGCTTGCCGGCAACACCGCCGAAGTTCTTGACGTACCAGGCTTGGGTTGCAAGCGGGTCCGGAACGAACATGTGAATATGATGCATCGCCACCGGCGTGGCAATCGATGCGTCCTCGATGATCTCTACCCGGACGTCATCGGGTGCGGTTAAGAACTTCTGCTTGGGATTGGCGCCCGCCTCGATCTTGAGGCCCGCGGCCTCCCACTTCGTCATCTCATCGGCAAGATTCTTCACATGAAAACCAATGTGGTTCACGACCGACCCGACGGTGCCGCCGGTTGGCTCCTGTTGCCTCAGGTTGATAAACATTCCCGGAAATTGCACCATCTGGATCTTTCCGTTATGAACCAGCGTTCCACCTACCTGGACCCAGAAACGCTGCTGCGCCGCGATGTCGCGCGCATTGATGTGCACATGTCCTATCGACACACCTATGGCGTTGGGGGGTGCGAGTTGCGCCGACAACGGAACGCTACCGAGAACGATGCTGAGAAAAGCGATGGCGACGGAGCTTTTGATACTCATAGCCATACACTATATCAGGCACTAGGGTTGAATGCCCTCGACATTCCCGCGGGTTAGCACAACGTCTACGGGCAGCGTCTTATCGCAGGCCCGGAGCGAGCTGTTTGTGCTGCCCATGAACGGATAGGCGCGGACATCCGAAGCGCTGCCAAGTAATTGGACCCGCGCGGATCCCGGCCTGGCGTGGCGCGAGTAACGATAAACCGGCCGCCCAGCGCACTTTATCGGACTGCTTCCGACCGATAATCCTGGATTCTCGCCGGACGCGGCTCCGTGGTTTGTTCGCAAAGCTCGTCGCCCCGTTCCGCGATATCGCTTTCGAACATGGAGAAAACCTTGCCCTCGCATTCGACATCCAGAATCCGTAATCCTGAGGCAGCTCGACTGATGATCTCAATAACCGAGGACGTCGGAAGCATGGCAGCCACCCGATTGCCGGTGTGGTCAAGGGCAGTCGCAATTACAGGTTCGAGCAGCTTAAAGCGCCTTCCAATCAGCATGAGGGTCAGCCCCTTTCTTGCACTACGTGGTGGGCCGTCTCTGACGGGGATATTAAGTAAACTAACACAGATCGGGCGGCAACGCGCATCTCAATTCCCCCTCTGCGGGCGACTTTTCAACCACCACAAAAGTGATGTCGTCGGTTTGCGGCGTACTCTGCGTGAAATCCGCAATACCCTTCAAAATCGTCTGTTGGACCTCCCGGCTCCCGCGCGGCGCCTCCTGCTGAATAATCTGCAGCAGTCTTTCCTCCCCAAACATTTCGTCCTGCGGATTTTCCGCGTCGGTGAGACCGTCGGAATAGACGATTAGGAGATCTCCTCCATACAGATGAAACTTGCGGGATTGAAAGCAGGCCGATTCGAACATCCCCAGCGCAAAAGCGTCCGGAGCCAGCATTTCCACCTTTCCGGTGGCCGAGCGGAACAGATAGGCTGGATTGTGCCCCGCGCTGATGAACTGGCCCTCGCCGCCGGGGCGCAGCAAGAACAGGAAAAGTGTTACGAACTGGAAGGGAAGAGATTTATCGCACAGCAGCTGGTTCACGCGCTTTAGGGCGTCCTGCGGCTGAGTCCCGGAGCGGAACTCCATATTCAGCGCTCCCAATACCATCGAACTCAGCAGCGCCGCGGACACTCCTTTGCCCGAGACGTCCGCCAGAACTCCCATCCATTCTCCCGAACTCAGTTGCAGAAAATCGTAGAAATCGCCGCCCACGTAGCGAGTCGGCTGGTTGAAGGCGTGGATGTGAAAACTCTCGAACTTCGGCAGGCACCGGGGCAGCAGGCTTTCCTGAGTTTCTTGCGCCAGGGCCAATTCCTGTTCGCTCTTCTTCTGCTCCTCCAGGGTCTTGAGGCGAATGATCTCGCGGCTGGCCTCCAGATCCCGTACCGTCTCCTCTAGCGCCTGGCGGTGCCGCTTCGCCGCGCTGTGCAACAGGCGCACTTCCAGGATGTTATGGACGCGGGCCTGCAGTTCGGCCAGATCGAACGGTTTGCTGACGAAATCCTTGGCCCCCGCTTCGAGCGCTCGCAGCCGGTGATCCGGCTGAGCGGTTATGATCAGGACCGGCAGATAGCCCTCCGTTTCAATTTCCTTTAGACCCTCCATCACCTGGAATCCGTCCAGGATCGGCATTTGGAGATCCAGCAGAATCAGGTCATAGCCGTTATCGCGGTGCATCTTACAGACGGCCTGCGGATCGGTCGTGGAGCGGACGGCAGTATAGCCGGCTACGCGCAGCATTCCCTCGATCAGCAGGACATTGGCTGGCTTATCGTCGACCACCAGGATCTTGGCGTTCAGAATATCGGCTTGGCTGAGCATGGCCCGGTGATTCAGTTAGCCGGAGCGCCCGCGAACGGGGCGTATTCCAGCGCGACTTCGAGCGTGTCCATGAACTCATTCACCTTGATGGGTTTGGTGAGATAGCGGAAGAAGCCAGCCTGCAGGCCTTTTTCAACATCCCGAGGCATCGCATTAGCACTTAGCGCAATCACCGGGATTTGCGAAGTGGCCGGATCGCTCCGCAGAATCTTAAGAGCTTCGATGCCGCTGATGCCAGGAAGATTAATGTCCATCAGGATCACGTCCGGATGCTGCGTCCGCGCCAGTTGAATGCCCAGATTCCCGTCCCGCGCGCTGAGCAGGCGCATATCCGGGCGGCGCGCAATCAGTTGCTCGATCAAGTTCAGGTTGGCCGGGTTGTCCTCCACATAGAGCAGCGTCCGCAGCGGCGCGCCGCACTCCGCCGGCGCCCGGCCAACGGTCCCTAGCCCGGTTCCGCTGGGCGTAAGGCTCGGCTCTACCGCGGAGTTCAGTTCGAACCAGAACACGCTTCCGGATCCCACCTTGCTTTCTACGCCAATCAAGCCGCCCATCATTTCCACCAACCGTTTGCTCATCACCAAGCCGATTCCGGTGCCCTCTTCCGCTCCCGTCTCCCGTCCCAGACGATTGAACGGCTGAAACAACTGCATCACCATGTCCGGAGGCAACCCCGCTCCGCTATCCTTGACGGTAATGCGCACGCGATCCGGCGCGCTCCTTTCGCAGCCCACCAACACCGTCCCTTTCGGCTGGTTGTACTTGATGGAGTTTGAAAGCAGGTTAATCAATACCTGCTTCACGCGCGTACGGTCAGCATTAACAAAACACGGCGTATCGAAGCCCGGATAGGTCATGCTGATGCCGCGCTTCTGTCCCTGAGGCTCGATCATGGCCTGGCATTCCGACATTACTTCGGCCAGCGAGATCGGCTCCAGCGACAGCGCCAGTTTTCCCGACTCGATTTGCGCCAGGTCCAGGATTTCATTGATCAGCTCCAGCAGGTACCAGCCTGCGTGAAGGATCTGGTCGATGCTGGTTGTCTGCGAGGGAGTGGGAGGCGGAGAATCGGAGTTCATGAGCTGGGCGAAACCCAGAATCGCGTTGAGCGGCGAGCGCAGCTCATGACTCATGCTCGACAGGAAATCCGACTTCGCAAGGTTGGCCTTTTCCGATGCCGCTTTGGCCCGTTCCAGTTCAATGTTATTCTCCTGCAAGGTGCGTTCGAAACGTTTGCGATCGGTCACATCGCGGGCCGCCGCAAAGACGCCCTGCAGCTTGCGGTCGCGGTCATGGAAGGTGGTGGCGTTGTAAGAAACGACGGTTTCCTTGCCATCGCGGGCCCGCGCCGTAAGCTCGTAGTCGGTTACCTTGCTGCCGCTCAATACCCGCCGGATACCCGCCTCGGCCCGCTCCGGATCGGTAAAATAATTCTTGAAAGGCGCGCCAATCAATTCATCGCGCGTGCAACCCGTGAGCGCTTCCATCTGCTTATTGACGTCCGTGATAATACCCGCGGGATCGGTGGCGATCAGCGCGTCGATATTGGATTCGATGAGCGAGCGGGTGTAGAACTGCTGATCGCGCAGCCGCTGGTCCAGCTGCTTCTGTTCAGCTTCCACTTGTTTGCGCGCCGTGTTGTCGGTACCGATCAAAAGGTACCCGATAATCCCGCCCAGCGCGTCTCGTAGCGCCGTGACCGACACCAGCGCGGGGAAGCGGCTACCGTCCTTGCGAATGTAGGTCAGTTCGTAAATGTCTTCGATGCCGCGGGATGCCTTGAACGCCAAAGCATCGAAGCCCGGCGTGATGGCCGTGTCCAGTTCATGGCTCAGTGCTTTCGCGCGCGCAATGACCTCTTGGGGATCGGAAATATCGGCCGGCGTAATTTTATCCATTACCTCCATGGCTGTATAACCAAGCATGCGCTCGGCGCCGACGTTGAAGAGCTGAATCACGCCCTTCTCATCGGTGGCGATACTGGAAAAATTCTCGCTGTTAAAAATTGCGCTTTGCAGGGCGCCCGCTTTGAGCAACGCCGCCTCCGCCAGCTTGCGCGCCGTATTGTCGGTACCGATCAACAGGTAGCCAATGATGCCCCCAAGGTCGTCGCGCAGAGCCGTAACCGATACCACGGCTGGAAACCGGCTGCCATCCTTGCGGATGTACGTCAACTCGTAAATGTCTTCGATACCGCGTGACGCTTTGAAAACCAGCGCCTCGAAACCGGGCGTGATCGGAGTCGCCAGTTCCAGGCTTAGTGCCTGGGCCCGCGCAATCACTTCCTGGGGATCGGAAATGTCGGCCGGCGTGATCTTATCCACCACTTCGATGGCCGCATAGCCCAGCATCCGCTCGGCGCCGACGTTGAAGAGCTGAATCACACCCTTCTCGTCGGTGGCAATGCTCGAGAAATTAGCGCTGTTGAGGATGGCGTTCTGTAGTGCGCCAGTCTTGAGCAGGGCCGCTTCGCGCCGGACTTCGGTTACCCCATCCGCCGTGGCAATGGCATCTTCGGAAACAGACATTTCCTACCTCCCTTGAAACATAGCCGGCCGCACATCGAGACACTCTTTTAATTGCACGAGTCGCGCCATCGTGGGTTCTCCAGAGGTCCGTCCCCTGCCTCTGATTGGGTGACGGATGGAGAGACGGCTGGATCCCCGGTAACGATATACG
>Ga0105239_10010885_pt1 | contig 10162 bp, 10 predicted proteins | sample KBSC44metaG_FD_92761 | JGI IMG/M metagenome (GOLD analysis project Ga0105239, IMG submission 92761) | Corn rhizosphere microbial communities from Kellogg Biological Station, Michigan, USA - KBS C4-4 metaG | ecosystem: Host-associated > Plants > Roots > Rhizosphere > Soil | place: Michigan, USA...
CCGATCAATAACCACTTCATGAAGGGAATTTTGGTGAAAATAAGCGTAAATTTGCCGTCGAATGAAAAATATACGGAATTTTTGCATCATCGCCCATATCGACCACGGAAAAAGTACCCTGGCAGACCGCTTATTGGAAGTGACCAACACCATCTCCGAAAGGGATATGCAGGCGCAGGTGCTAGATGACATGGACCTCGAACGGGAAAAGGGGATTACCATTAAGAGCCACGCCATCCAGATCAATTATACTCAGAATAAGGAGAACTATATACTGAACCTGATCGATACGCCGGGTCATGTGGACTTCAGCTATGAAGTGAGCCGCGCCCTGGCCGCCTGCGAAGGCGCGCTGCTGCTGGTGGACGCCACCCAGGGTATCCAGGCGCAGACAATCTCGAATCTCTACCTGGCCATCGAGAACGACCTGGAGATCATCCCGGTTATCAACAAGATCGATATGGACGGGGCCATGATCGACGAGGTAAAGGACCAGATCATCGAGCTCATCGGATGCAAGCCCGAAGATATCCTGCTGGCCAGCGGCCGTACGGGTGTGGGCGTTCCTGAGATACTGGAGGCCATCGTGGCGCGGATACCGGCCCCCAAGGGTGACCCGGACGCACCGTTGCAGGCCCTTATCTTCGACAGCGTTTTCAATTCCTTCCGGGGCATCATCGTTTACTATCGCATCCTGAACGGCAGCATAAAAAAAGGTGATATTGTAAAATTCGTTTCTACCGGCCTGTCCTATGGGGCGGATGAGGTCGGAGTGCTCAAGCTCACGCTGGACCCGAGAAAAGAAGTGCTGGCCGGAGACGTAGGCTATATCATCACCGGCATCAAGAATGCCAAAGAGGTGAAGGTGGGGGATACCATCACGCTGGCCAGCAATCCCAATCCGGTGCAGATCCAGGGTTTTGAAGAGGTCAAGCCCATGGTCTTCGCCGGCATCTTCCCGGTTAACACGGATGACTTTGAAGAGCTCAGAGACTGTATGGACAAGCTGCAGCTCAACGACGCCTCGCTGACCTACGAGCTGGAGACCTCCCAGGCCCTCGGCTTTGGCTTCCGTTGCGGCTTCCTCGGGATGCTGCACATGGAGATCATCCAAGAAAGACTCGAACGCGAGTTCAACCAGACGGTCATCACCACAGTGCCCAACGTTAGCTTTGTAGCGTATACCAATAAGGGCGAGGAGATCCTCGTCACCAATCCCGCAGAAATGCCGGATCCGACGCGCATCGACCGTTTCGAAGAGCCCTTTATCCGGGCCCAGATCATCACCAAGCCCGACTATATCGGCAATATCATGACCCTCTGCCTGGGCAAGCGGGGCAACCTGCTCAACCAGAGCTATCTGACTACCACCCGTGTCGAGCTGATCTTCGAAATGCCCCTGACCGAGATCGTGTTCGACTTTTATGACAAGCTGAAGAGCCAGACCCGTGGCTATGCTTCCTTCGACTATCATCCCATCGACCGCCGGGAGAGCAAGATCGTTAAGATGGACATTCTCCTCAACGGGGACAAGGTGGACGCGCTCAGCGCCCTTATCCATGTCAGCCGGTCGGCGGATTTTGGACGCAAGCTCTGCGAGAAGCTGAAAGAGCTGCTGCCACGCCAGCAGTTCCAGATCGCTATCCAGGCCGCAGTCGGCGCCAAGGTCATCGCCCGCGAGACCATCAGCGCCCTGCGCAAGGACGTAACCGCCAAATGTTATGGTGGTGACATCAGCCGCAAACGCAAGCTGTTGGAAAAACAAAAAGAAGGGAAGAAGAGGATGCGCCAGATCGGCAACGTAGAGGTACCGCAGGAAGCATTTCTGGCAGTGCTGAAATTAGATGACTAAATCTTATACACGATGCGCACCTCCCTGCAGAAAGGAGAGAAGATACTCCTGATAACCCATGCCAGCTGGACCACCCTGATACTTCCGGTATTCATCGCCCTTGCAGGCTGTGTCGGGTCTTATTTCATCGGCTTTACCGACCACTATGGATGGATCGCCGCGGTCCTCGGACTGCTGTATCTGCTGATCCGTTACGCCGCCTGGAGCGCCAATATCTGGGTGGTCACCAATTTCAGGGTCATCGACGAGGCCGGTCTCCTGAGCCATTTTGCAAAAGAAAGCCCGCTGGATAAGATCAATAACGTCTCCTACAGGCGTACCGTCATGGGACGCATCTTCAACTACGGGGACGTCGAGATCCAGACCGCCGCAGAAGTTGGCGCTACCATCTATGTCAACGTGACTAATCCGAAGCGGCTGCAGGAGACCATCGTCAATGCCCAGTCGGAGTACAAGAACTGGGAATACGGCAACCAGGCCCGGCAGATGGCCGTCGCGATGGATATGCGCGGAGGTGGCGGGCAGGCCGCATCAGCACCACAGGTAGCGGCCGAGCTCGAGAAATTATTTGAATTAAAGATGAAGGGCGCTATCTCCGAAGACGAATACAATCGCGCCAAAGCGCGGCTGCTGAACCACTAGGTCTCTCGGAAATTATTGCCCGCCGGGCTTCTTCGCAGGCGGCGGATTCGCCGGAGTCGCTGGTTTCTTTTTACTATTCTGTATATTTTTTTGGCTTTGTTCCTGCAATCTGGTCTCGTCCAGATTGCCCTGGTCGTCGAGCATCTTCTGCTCTACCGGGAACTGCCCGTCCTTCAGCTTGTAGGTGAACAGCTGCTTCTGGACATGCAGCCACTGCCCGTTCTTCCACTGGAACGCTTCGAAATCCCCGTCAGGGATATAGGTGTCCTTCTTCTCGGGCTGATCGCCTTCCGAGACCAGGTGGTCATAGACGACCATGTCCATTTCAGGATCATAGTTAAAATGCGTGCCGGCCTCTTTCTTGTATTCGATGCTGAAACGATACTGCACCGGTTTGCGCACCGAGTCGTCCTTAAAGGAGAAATAGGGACCGCCGAACTCGGGCCGACCATCGGGATCGAAAGTCAGGACCTCCATCCATTTCTTGTTGCTCGACTGACTGAAATCGTCGAAGCCCAGCAACGTATAATAGTTCTTTCCCTGCCAGCTCTTCTCGATGATCTTATAATAGATGGCGCCGATCCAGTTCTTATTCGAACGAACGGAGTCCAGCGGCTTGCCGGTGAACATCGAGACGTCGAAGAGGGGGAACAGCTTAAGCGAGCCATCCGGCGTCCGCATCTGTATGGCGCCTTCCTGCAGATACAGGAAATCATCTTTCTGATACTGCCATGTCAGGATGCGAAAACTGCTGTCCGGGGCATAAAGCCGCGAGATCGTCGAGAGCGAATCGAAGGGATAGTAAAAGGAGTATGGCTCCTTTAGCGTCCTGACCAGCGTGCGAATGAACTGGCTATCAGACCTGAACCGGGCTGAGGCCGATTCCAGGTTGACGATATTATAGGCGAATACCTTCAGCGAGTCTTCCTGTTTACGAAATGCCTTTTTCCGGGCATAGGTCAGCGGCTGCTGAGCATAACCTTCCCGCCCGGTCCCCAGAAGACCCGAAACCAACAAGATCAAAAACACTATCCGGTGAAAGCTAAAGAATTGCATATCGATTCCAACGTGTATTGAAGGCGAAAATTTCATGCCAAATGCAAATGTTTTGCAAATTCGTATAAGGAGCTAAAAGCCATATCGATGGCGGGGTGGGGCAGGGTCTGCCCGGGATTGGTAGTGGTGAGAAACACCGTGTACATCCCCGCATTCCTTCCAAACTCCATATCGCTGATATTGTTACCTACCATGATGCTCCGGGAGAAGTCGATATCGGGGAAGTCCTGCTTTGCCGAGTGCGCCATGCCCGGCTGGGGCTTCCGCAGCGGGTGGGCATTGTCCAGGGAGTCTGCGTAGTAGACCCGGTCGATCCTTCCGCCGTTGAGCACGACCTCCGCGATCATTTTGTCGTGGATGTCCTGCAGGTCCGCAGCCGTCATCAGGCCCTTTCCGACACCGCGCTGGTTGGTGACGATCACGATGCGGCCAAATACCGAGGCGCAAGTCTTCAGCGCCTCCCGCACGCCCTCATAAAAATTGAACTCCCCGTAGTGAAAGATATAGCTGTCCTCTTTCTCCACGTTGAGAACCCCGTCCCGGTCGAGGAAGAGGGTCCACGTATTGTCTATACTTTTCCAGTCGAGCATGAATAAGAATTACGATTATTGGTTGTCACTGAGGTCAAGGATAGAGGCCACCAGCCGCGTCCACGAGTATTTCTCCTTCTCTGTGCGTAGGGCCGGCAGAAAATATGTCTCCCCCAGGGTGTAATACCGCAGCATCGCATCGGCCATGGCCGTCGGCTCCGGCTCCGCCACCAGACCCACCTGCTCGTGAGGCACCAGATCGGGCAGCCCGCCTACATTGGAGACGATCATTGGCTTTTCGAAGTGATAAGCCAGCGGCGTAACACCGCTCTGTGTCGCATTCCTGTAGGGCTGGATGACGGCGTCGGCGGCGCAGAGATAGTCCCGCACTTCGCTGTCGGGGATAAAGTCGGTTCGCAACAGCAGCAGGTCCCGGATACCGAGCCGGTCGATCTGTTCCTGGTAGGGGCCCGCATCCTCATAGAACTCGCCCGCCACCAGCAGCCGGATGCCGTGGTCGCGGATCCGCGGGTCGGCCATCGCCCCCAGCGCAATATCGAGCCCCTTGTATTTTCGTATAAAACCAAAAAAGAGCAATACCTTATCCCTGTCCCCGATCTCCACGCCCTTCGCCCGGAGAATAGCCCGCGCCGCCTCCTTTGGAATGCCTTCCCCAAAATTATCGTACAGCGGATGCAGGACCTGGCGGGCGGGCTTGACCGCCTCAAAGCTGCGAAGGTCCTTCATCACCTTTTCGCTCATCGTGATATACGCGTCACAGGCTTTTAAAAAATACCGGGTAAAAGGCTTGTCACCCGGCCTCTTCTCATGCGGGATGACATTGTCGGTGATCGCGATGATACGGGTATGCCTGTTCTTCCGCACGCGGCGCAGGATGGTGCCGAGGGCGGGTCCCATCAGCGGCAGCCAATAGCGGACGACGATGATATCGGGACTCATCTTTCGCAGTTCGTTGCCGACCTTAAGCCAGTTCAGCGGGTTGACAGAGTTGATCCGGGATAGTATGGTCAGCCCTTCGGGCGCCGGCTCTGAAGAATACTGCGTCGTCCCGGGGAACATAAACTCGGGGTATTGCAGGGAGAATGAGTAGATGGTACAATCATATCCTTCGCGGATGAACTCGACGGCCAGGCGCTGATTGAAAGAGGCCAGCCCGCCGCGCAGCGGGTGACCGGGTCCGATGATGACGACGGAGCGCCCGCTCATGATTCGAGACCCAGTTTTTGTTCGATCAGATAGGCATTGCGTTGCGGCGAGTTCCTCGAGATCAGCTCGGCCACAAAGCCGGTGAGGAAGAGCTGGGTACCTACTATCCAGCAGGCAAGTGCGATATAAAAAGAGGGCTTGTTGGTCAGCGTAAAAGCGCTCATCTTCTCCAGCTTCTGTATGATCAGGGAAATTACCTCACCGGCGCCGATGAGCCCGATGATCACACCCCAGGGACCGAAGAAGTGCATCGGCCGCTTGCCGTACTTGCCGACAAAGGTGATGGAAGCGAGGTCCAGCAATCCCTTCAGGCCACGGCCCAGGCCGCCGAATTTCGTATATCCGTACTTGCGCGCGCGGTGCTCGACTACCTTTTCACCGATCTTTTTGAACCCCGACCATTTGGCGATGACGGGGATATAGCGGTGCATCTCGCCATAGACCTCGATGCTCTTGACGACCTTATTGCGATAGGCCTTCAGCCCGCAGTTGAAATCGTGCAGGTTTATCTTGCTGACTTTAGCAGTGGTCCAGTTGAAGAATTTGGAAGGGAAGGTCTTGGAGATTGGATCATGCCTTACTTTCTTCCAGCCGCTGACCAGGTCGTACCGGTCTTCCAGTATCATCCTTCGCAGCTCGGGTATCTCGTCCGGGCTATCCTGCATATCGGCGTCCATCGTGATCACCACCTCACCACGCGCGGCCTTGAAGCCTTCGTTCAATGCCGCCGCCTTGCCGTAGTTGCGCTGGAACTTTATGCCCTTGACATGGGGATTGCTCTTCCGCTGCTCGAGGATCACTTCCCAGGAGTTGTCGGTGCTGCCGTCGTCGACAAGGATCACCTCATAGGAGAAGCCGGCCTTTTCCGCCACCCGCTGTATCCAGCTACAGAGCTCGGGCAGGGACTCATCTTCGTTGTATACAGGTATGACGATTGAAATATCCATTCGTTCTTTTTATTTTCTCCCCGGTTTGCGCTTTACGATGGCCGCGATCAGCAGGGAGATAAAGAAAAACACAATATAAGACCATGCCAGCCCCGTCAGCATCGACCACAACGGAAAAGGCTCTTTTTTCAGATTGTCGACCTGCTCCTGGATCCTGTCCTCGGGCACCCCAAACGTCCGATAGCTCTTTTCCGCCTGCGCGGCGATCTCCGGGATCAGCTGCTCCTTGAAATGCGGGTCGATGTAGTTGACCAACAACCAGGGAAACAGTACGCGCATGGCCAGCCCCAGGACAAAAACGATAAAGCTGGTCTTCACCGCCTCCCGGAAACCGATCGACCCGCCATTCGCCTTCTTTTGCGCCATCACGGCCGCGGCTGCAAGAGCTATGGGGATGACATAGCCAAGGAATGCTACACCTCCGACGAAGACCTTCGGTCCGGCCCAATAGGTGATCAGGATGAACAGGACCTCGGCGGCGGCCGCGATCAGCCCGTATAGCAATGGTATTGAAATTCTTCTTCCGGCCATCAGGCTTGTTCGTTTAAGGACAGCTTGTCGCCGTTGATGATGCCAATCACTTTTCCCTGCAGGGTCTTTCCGAAGAAAGGGCTGTTCTTCGACTTGGACCGCGTACTTTTTTCTTCCGGCCTGGTCTGTCCTTCCGGATTGAAAAGCGTCAGCACGGAGGGGTGTCCTTCGTGTATCCGTGGCTGTTCCAGCCCGAATAGGCTCCGCGGCCGGAAGCTGAACAGATCGACGATGGCCTCCGCCGTCAGCGAGGGAAGCACCGTCCTGACGACGGGATAGGTCGTTTCCAGGCTTATCATCCCGGTCCTGGCATATTCAAACTCGACTACCTTGCTGTCGAACTCGTGGGGCAGATGGTGCGAAGCGATGCAATCGACCAGACCTTCCGCTACGGCCTTCCTCAGCGTCTCCACCGAAGACTTGTCGCGAAGCGGCGGATATACCTTCAGGTTGGTATCATAGCTCATCAGGTCGGCATCCATGAAATAGAGATGATAGGGCGTTACCGAACAGCTGACGGCCAGACCCGACTCCTTCGCGCGGCGGATATATTCCAGGCTGCGGGGCGAAGTGACACCCGTGAAGTGTATCTTCGATTCCGTATAACGCGCCAGCTTGATATCCCGGGCCACCATGAGCTCTTCGGCCATCATCGGCTTGCCCGGCAACCCCAGCCGGGTCGAAATGACCCCCTCGTGCATTAGACCGTCTGCACCAACCGTCTTATCATCGGGTATCTGAATTACGGTACCGTCAAAGGCTTTGACGTACTGCAATCCTTTTAACAATAATCCTGCCGATTGTACCGGACTCGTGCCATCGCTGAACGCTATCGCGCCGCTGTTGCGCATGTCGTACATCTCGGCCAGGTCTTTCCCTTCCAGACCCCTGGTCAGCGCTCCGATAGGCCATATCGTTACAGGCAACGACGCTGAGCCCCGGCGGATATACTCCACCTGGGTCTTGGTGTCCACAACGGGTTTTGTATTGGGAAGGACGAAGACATCGGTATACCCACCCGCCGCTGCCGCCGCGGCGCCCGTCTCCAGGGTTTCTTTGAATTCGTAGCCGGGATCGTTAAAATGGGAAAAAATATCCACCCAACCCGGGGAAACGCACAGGCCGTTCCCACGGACAATGGAGACATCTTTCTTGTCCGCTTCGACGGCGATCTCATTGGCAATAGCCGAGATCACGCCATTTTCGATCAATATATCCCGGACCGTTCCGTTGTGGGGGGACCCACGGTCAATGATGTGGGCCTGTCGTATGAGAATCTTCATTTCCAAATTGGCAAATGTTTGTCCTTCGGACAAGAGGCGTCCAGCCTCTTAGGCTAATGATTGTCCTGTCGGACAAGAGGTTACCAACCTCTTTTGGGGCACGAAGATACCTCAATCTCAGGAATATTCTGCAAACAATTTGTCTGGGTAGCACCACATCCAGCTCTCGCCGGGCTCCGACGAAATGATCACCGGATGGCTGGTGTGGTGGTAGTGTTGCGTCATATGCTTATGCGGAGACTGGTCACAGCAAAGCGTGGCGCCGCAGGTCTGACAGGTCCGGAGATGGACCCAGTCGGAGCCTATCTTGATACACTCCTCGCAGACATATTCCTTTGCCTGCTTCAGCTCGGTGATCGCCTTCATATGCGAACACACTTCTTCTTCTGCCATAATCTGGAAATTTATAAGTTATACTTCTGCCAAATATTTGTGTACAAAACTGATGGCCATCGATCCCTCGCCGACGGCGGATGCCACGCGGTTCATCGCCCCCGCCCGGACGTCGCCCGCCGCGAAGATGCCCGGACAGCTGGTCTCCAGAAGATAGGGCTCCCGGTCCTGTTTCCAGACCTTCCCAAACTGTTCGTGCTGCCTGAGGTCGCGCCCCGTCTCCAGAAAGCCCTTCTCGTCTTTGATAATGTCCAGCCCGATCCAGTCTGTAAAAGGCTTGGCGCCGATGAAGATGAACAACGCATTGGCCTTGTATACCTTTTCCTCGTTGTTGTCGGCATTCGATATCTTCAGCTCGTCGAGCCGCCCTTCTTTTCCCATCGCCGAGGTGATCTCGCTACAGGGTAGTATATGGATATTGCTGCGGGTGGCCAGCTGATCGATCAGGTAGGCCGACATCGTGCTGGTCAGGTCCTTTTTCCGGATGACGATGGTGACGTTGCTGGCGAACTTGGAGAGATACATGGCCGCCTGGCCCGCCGAGTTGCCGCCCCCGACCACGAAGACTTCGCAGCCCTTGAAGGCAGCCGCTTCCGTCATCGCTGCGCCGTAGTAGACCCCGGCGCCGGTGAAATCGGCGATACCCTGGGTGTCTAATTTCCGGTAGTCGACACCGGTGGTAATGACAACGGCGTGTGTGTTGATCTCATCGCCGTTCTCGAGCGTGATCTTCTTATATCCGTCCTTCTGGCTGATGGTCTTTACCTCGCAGGGCACCAGGACCTCGGCGCCCAGCCTTGTCGCCTGGGCTATCGCCCTGCGGGTGAGGTCCGATCCGCTGAGACCATTGGGAAAACCCAGGTAGTTCTCGATACGCGAGCTGGTGCCTGCCTGGCCACCCGGACTGCGCCTTTCGACCAGCAAGGTCTTGAGGCCTTCCGATGCGCCGTAGACAGACGCCGCCAGACCCGCCGGGCCCGCGCCGATGATCACCACGTCATAGATGCTGTTCTTGATGCCCGGATTCAGCCCTATCTTCCGCGCGATCTCCGGTATGGAAGGCATACAGAGATAGCTGCCGTCCTCCAGGAACAGCGCGGGCAGGTCCTTCATCGGAATATTGTTCAGCTTCAGCAGGTCCTTTGCTTCCTGGCTCATCTCCACGTCCTGCCACTGGTAGGGGATGAGGTTCCCGGAAAGAAATTCCTTTACCTCGTGGGAATGCGGAGAGAACTGGTAGCCGATAACCTTGAGCCCTTTAAAGGCCGGGCGATATTTTTCCTGCCAATCGTCCAGCAGGTCATTGATGGTCGGATACAGCCGATCTTCCGGCGGATCCCAGGGCTTCATCAGATAGTAGTCCAGCTGTACGTCGTTAATAGCCCTGATGGCTGCGTCGGTGTCGGAATAGGCCGTCAGCAGCACCCGCTTGGCCTCGGGATAGAATTCCCGCGCCTGCTGTAAAAAATCGACGCCTTCCATCTCGGGCATGCGCTGGTCAGAGATGAACAGCGCCACCGTTTCCGATTTGTTCTTTAGCTCGAGCAGGCTGTCCAGGGCCTCGCGCACAGAGGTCGTGCTGAGGATGCGATAGTCTTCGCGATAGTGAGTTCGCAGGTCCCGCGTTATCGCCCGCAATACCTGAGGATCGTCGTCTATGGAAAAGATAATGGGTAAACTCATAATTGATTGTCCTTGCAA
>Ga0105239_10010888_pt1 | contig 10161 bp, 7 predicted proteins | sample KBSC44metaG_FD_92761 | JGI IMG/M metagenome (GOLD analysis project Ga0105239, IMG submission 92761) | Corn rhizosphere microbial communities from Kellogg Biological Station, Michigan, USA - KBS C4-4 metaG | ecosystem: Host-associated > Plants > Roots > Rhizosphere > Soil | place: Michigan, USA...
AAGTTCGCACTCTACAGTATTGCTGAACCTCTTGAAGGATCACCTGAGCGCCCGTATAACAATGGTAAATTTAACGCCCTGAATTACAGCCTGAAACTGCCTATTGCCTACAATCGTCCGCATTATACTTTGGAGGCGTCATGGAAATACTCGATACCGGTAAACGTGGAGGGCGAGCTGAAAAACCGGCACGAGGTGTTTTTTAATATGACATTTTACTACTTATTTTTTTAACGCATATGAATGTTTTGATAATTGAAGACGAAAAAGCCCTTGCCGAAGAACTGGAGATTTTTCTGACCAATTATAATTACATGTGCGAGGTATGTTATGATGGTACTTCGGGCTCTGAGAAAATTGCAGTTAACCTTTACGATTTTATTTTGATCGACCTTGGCTTGCCTGACTACGATGGTCTCGACCTGCTAAAGGAAGCCAAGAAAAACAACCCGGAAGCAATCTGCATTATCCTTACAGCACGCGCCGAGGTCTTTGACCGCATAAAGGGCCTCGACCTTGGAGCCGACGATTACCTGCCCAAGCCATTTAGTTTGCTTGAGCTGCAAAGCCGAATGCAGGCCATAACCCGCCGCAGGTTTGGCTTAAACCAAAACCTGGTTGATTTGGGTGGCTTTGTAATTAACTTAACCGAGCGCATCATCAACTACCAAAACACCGAAGTTAATACCATCACCAAAAAGGAGTTTGACCTGATAGCGTACTTAATTTTGCATAAAAACCGCACGCTTACCCGATCGCAGTTAAGCGAGCATATTTGGGGCAGCATTATTAATGACGACTACGACTCCAATTATATTGACGCGCACATTAAAAACATCCGCAAAAAACTAAATGTATACGCCCCGCCTGATTGGCTGGAAACAGTACGTGGTTTGGGGTATAAAATTAAAATAAACAGTTAAGAGGAAGAGAGTCAAGAATCAAGAGCCAAGAATCAAGATAGGAAGCAGGTCTTTTTCCTTTCTTCTTTTTTCTCTTGACTCTTGATTCCTGGCTCTTGGCTCTTCCGCCAATGAAGTTAAAAACTAAACTTACGCTGTTTAATACAATATCAAAACTGGTGATTGTAACCATTTTTGTGTTGTTGCTGCCACGTTTAATAACACGTATAAACCAAACCTATACCGATAGCAAGCTGCTCAAACAACGCGACAGGATGATGCAGATTGTGAAAAACCAGGGGATAAAAAGCTACATTCAGAGCGACGAGAATGCTGTCGGCTTTTATACTCCGCTCAAAGAAGATTATGTGAGCCTGAATATCGACTCTTCGTTTTTTAATTTAGATACCATTAAAAATGAAAAACGCATACTGCAGGGCGATACCATTGAATACCGGATTTTGAGCCATAATTTCAGGGCCGACAATAAGAAATACCTGCTGGAGATTGCCATAAGCGTTGATACGATAACAGAAACCACCCGCCCCATACAAAACATAGCCTTCCAGGTATTGGTAGCTATGATATTGTTGACGATAATGGCTGATCAGCTGTACTCAAACTATGTGCTTAAGCCTTTGGGCCAAATTATAAAAACCAAACTTGTTGACCAGAAATTTCCCAATTTTGGCTCCTATGAACAGGTAAAAACCAGCACCTCCGATTTTCAGCACCTTGATTTCAGCATTCATAAAATGATCGAGACCATTGAGGGCACTTTTCAAAAAGAGCGGGAGTTTATTTCAAATGCCTCGCACGAGCTGATGACGCCCATATCAATCCTGCAATCGAAAATCGAGAACATGTTTGAGCGCGAGGATATTGTGGACGAACTGAAGGCGCGTCTGCTTGAAATGCAGAAAATATTGAACCGCCTTAAAAGCATTACCAAAACCCTTCTGCTGATATCGCAAATTGAAAACGAACAGTTTTTAAAGGCTGATAATGTTTCGTTATCAGAAATGCTGCAGGAACTTTACGACGAAATATCTATACGCCTGCAAGATAAAAACATTAGCTACGAAGCCGAAATACCTGAAAACTGGCGCCTGGTACATGTTAATAAATTCCTGCTGTTCAACCTGTTTTTTAACCTGATTAACAACGCCATAAAATACAATAAGCCCGATGGGGCAATAATAGTAATCGCGGCCAGGGAAAATAACACCTTTACGGTTAGCATAACCGATACAGGCATCGGCATTGCTGAAGAAGACCTGCCCTATATTTTTAACCGGTTTAAGAAAATTCGTCAATCCTTACAGCAGGATAGTTTTGGACTGGGGCTGCCAATCGTAAAATCGATAGCCGCTTTCCATCACATAAAAATTGTGGTCACTTCTCAAACAGGACAGGGCAGCACATTTAAACTGGTTTTTCCGCCGGGAGCAATAGAAGTAGTATAAGACTTGTGAAGCATAATGGAGACTCCTGGATAAGAGGCCTCCTATGGCGCCGAAAAGAAAGAAAGTCTTAGCCTCCGGAATATTTAAGCGTTTTTTGGGCGAAAGCATGCCAAATGAAGACAAGGATTAATAGTAATTCATCAATTAGTATCCAATCTGGATAGCTTTCACTGGTTAAAAAAAACAGGGCCCCGGGTTGCGGGAGCCCTGCCTGGTGAGCTGCTGAAATAACACTGAAGTAGAATTTGTGCCCCTGTACTTGTCTGTGTTCCCACCAAATTTTATAAAGCGTTGGTCGCTTTTTATCTAAACCTCAGTAACAAAAATAACACACAAAATTGGCTGGCGGTTATACAATGCCGTACAAGATGATACATTTTGGTACACGGAATATTTAGCTAAGAAAGAAGCGAAAAACGAAAAAACAAACAACAAAAAAGGGAACAGGCACCATACCCATTCCCCTCTTTAAACAGCGAGCGCAATTCTTATTTCATACTATCGTGTATCTTATTGATGGCATCGAGGTGCGTTTGCACTACCGGTGCGGTTTTGGCGGCGAAGGCTTTTAATTCGCTGTCTTTGCAATCCTTGGCAGCCATATTCATCAGGTCGAGGGTTTTCTTGTGCCCGTCAACCATCGCATCAACGTAGGCTTTGTCAAAATCTTTGCCCGATAATTTAGAAAGGTCATCCAGTTTTTTCTGATGATCGGCATCGGGTGCAGCCGGCAGGGTAATGTTTTTTGCTTTCGCAATGGCAGCCAGTTCGTCGTTTGCCTTACTATGATCTGTAACCATCATATCAGCGAAACTCTTCACTTTCGGATTAGTCGCTTTTGTTTGCGCCAGTTTACCCAGGGCAACTTCGGCCAAACCGCCGTTGGCGGCGTCAGTAGCAAATTTAGCATCTTCGGCAGTTACCGCTATGCCACCAGTGGCAGCAACATTTGTGGTTGTATCCTTGGTTTTGTTTAAACTGTCGGCATTCTCTTTGGCGTCTTTATGACCACCGCAGCCCTGCAATGCATAGGCTGCAAATGCGATTACTATCGCGAAACTTAACTTCTTCATAGGTACTTAGTTAGTGTGTTTATAAATTCAATAAACAAACAACTGTTGCACCATTAAAGTTTTAACTTTTAAATAAAATTTGGTCGTAAAAGGGAAAATAGAACCAAGAGACAAGAATCAAGAGCCAAGACATCCAGAGCCAAGGCGAAAGCAACAATGTTTTATTCTATCCAGTAGCAAACTGTTGAATTAAGGTGATTTTTTATCTTGGCTCTTGATTCTTGGCTCTTGACTCTATCTCAAGTCAGTTCTTTCATCAACTTATCAAATGCTTCGCGTAGTTCGGCAAGTTCGGTTTCCAGTTTGGTTACCCGCGCTTCGAGGGCGCCTCGGCTGCTCACCGGCGCGTCATCATTAAAATCGTCCTCGGTAAACTCGGGTACGCCGCTCAACAGGTGGGCATAACGCACTTCTTTTTGCCCCGGACGGCGTGGCAACTGCATTAAAAATGGCAGTTCAGGACTACTTAGCCTCTCAAGTTTTTCCTGTACTTCTTCTATCGATTCAAACTCATACATCCTGCCCGAGTTGGTATTTATTTCGCCGGGCGTTTGCGGTCCGCGCAGCATCAAAAGGCAAATTATAGCTACCTCTGCCGGCAATACCGGGTACACAATGGCAAAATTATGTTTGTATTTTACACTGCGGATCGACCCTCCGGTGGCGGTGGATATTAACCCGCGCCGCTTCAGCGTATTTAACGCCTGGGCCACGGTGTCGTCATCATAATTAACAACCGGCCGGCGCGATGTCTTCTGGTTACAGGCAAGTGTAAGACTGTTAATGGTCATGGGGTAATAATCGGGCGTGGTTTTGCTTTTCTCCATCAGCGAGCCAAGAACGCGCAATTCAACAGCATCGAGTACAGGTAATGTTATTGGTGAATCCATGAGGCTAATATATTGAATTTCGGATGTCGGATGTTCGATTTCGGAATTAATTAATGTTGAATTAGCGATTTCTCATTAACGGTTATTTCTTTTGAGGGCCTTTCAACCGTATTTCGCAATCAAAAAATCCGAAATCGAAAATCCGAATTCCGAAATAATAACGTTATTTGTATCCTTATATGTCACTTTTCATCGCATCATTAAATTCGGGCAGTAACGGTAATTGCTATTACGTGGGTAACGAGCACGAAGCCGTATTGATTGATGCCGGCATATCGTGCCGTGAAACCGAGCGGCGCATGTTGCGGCTGGGCCTGTCGATGAAAAAAGTAAAGGCCATTTTTGTATCACACGAACATTCCGACCATATCAATGGTATCCCGGTTATCGCCAAAAAATACCGGCTGCCGGTTTATATTACTCCGCCTACATTGCAGCGAGGGGGGCTAATGCTTGACCAGGAATTGGTCATCTCCTTCGGCCCGTTTGAAACCGTTGTTATTGGCGATTTGCAGGTCTCGGCTTTCCCTAAACAGCATGATGCCAGCAACCCGCATAGTTTTTCCATAACCTGCAAAGGCATTAAAGTTGGGGTATTTACCGATATAGGCGTTGTTTGCGAAAACCTGATCAGCCATTTCAGCCAGTGCCATGCAGCCTTCCTGGAGGCTAATTATGATGATGAAATGCTGGATAAGGGCGGTTACCCCTATCACCTCAAACGCCGTATCCGTGGCGGGCAGGGCCACCTATCCAACAAACAGGCACTCGAGCTTTTTATGGCACACAAGCCACCGTTTATGACCCACCTGCTGCTATCGCACCTTTCAAAAAACAACAACGATCCGCAACTGGTACAGCAACTTTTCGACGAATGTGCCGGCGGTGTAAATATTATTGTTGCTTCACGATATGCAGAGAGTGAAGTTTACTACATTGGCCAACGGGTGGAGAGCTACGCCATACAGCAAAGCGGCGTAGTTGATTTTAAAGCGCAACAGATATCGTTGTTTTAAATGCTTTTTTAAAGGTGGACGGTGCCAAACGCTGATAGATTTAACTTTTTCTGGGTTGGTGTAGCATAAAATTGCAGGGAAATCTTCAAAGCACCAACGCGGGCGCAATCCGGCGCCGATGCCCGCTTCAGCACTCCTTCATGCTTAACGCTCCACCGCTTGGGGAATTATGGCAATTCTGCCATACGTAAAATAAGTTCTGTTGCCGGGCATAAGCACGGCTAAAATTGGGGCGCACCGGTGGCCTCACTGCGCCAGCAATGCCGCCGAATCCTTCGGCCAAATGCCTTTCGGCGCGGCAGGGTACCTTTTGGCAATAGCCTCGTACCAAACATCCGTACTAAAAGCTGCTCCTTCGGCAACTACCCACTTACCGGCCCGTTTTTGAAATAAGGCTTCTGCGTGGCAGCAATCATAAGCATAATCCTCAAATTTTACGTCCTTGCCATCCTTCCTGGCGGCGGTTCCCTCAAACCAGGCATAATTGTTAGCCACCTTCAGTCGGTTTACAACAAACTCCAGCGTCATTTTCAAATCTTTGTACAGGTAGGCCCGCAGGGCATCCAGCATTTCGGCACGTTCCTTCGCATTGGCGGTGGTTTTCACCTTATAATCGACCACCGCTGAATTTTGTGAATATGTTTTTACTGCAAACAACAGCAGAAATACGATGAGATATTTTGATTTCATGGTTTAACAAGCGGATAAAACCAGCTACACAAATTTAGAGGAAAAACGGATTTATTAGCCGGAGAACTAAGAAAAGCATAAACTCATTAAGCACTACACCAGGGCGCACCCATAATAACGTGCTTAAATACGCCAAATGTCAAATTAATGCTAATGAGGTGCTTACCCATACGCTTTTTTTATTTTTGCTAAAAGAATTATTATTAACGAATGAAAGTACTACTATCATATTTGTCGAAACACCGCTGGGTGGTTGCACTAGCCCTGCTTATGGCGGCACTAAACATCGGCTTCTCCCTGCTCGATCCGTATATTACCGGCCGAATTGTTGATGAGGTTATTGAAAAACGCTCCTCACTCGATTATTCGCAATATGTTCACAACATTATTGTGCTGGTGAGCATGGCCATAGGCGTGGCAATGGTATCGCGTATCGCCAAAAACTTTCAGGATTATTTTACCAATATTATTACCCAGAAAACCGGCGCTGCTATGTATGCCGACGGCCTTACCCATTCACTGGAGTTGCCTTACCAGGTATTCGAAGACCAGCGCAGCGGCGAAACACTTGGCATCCTGCAAAAAGTACGGCTGGATTGCGAGAAGTTTATCACCTCGTTTATAGGCATCCTGTTTGTGAGCCTTATCGGGATGGTATTTGTTATTGTTTATTCGGTTACCGTAAGCTATAAAGTAACATTGGTTTATTTTTGCGCAATCCCAATTATAGCCTTTGTAAGCATGGCTATGAGCCGCCGAATTAAAACAATCCAAAAGAAAATAGTATCGGAAACCACCGCATTAGCTGGTTCGACAACTGAGTCGTTACGCAATATCGAACTTGTAAAAAGTCTGGGCCTGGTAAAGCAGGAGATTGAAAGGCTAAACAATACTACTTATAAAATATTGGGCCTCGAGCTTAAAAAGGTAAAATATGTGCGGAGCATGAGCTTTGTGCAAGGCACTACGGTAAACTTTGTACGCAGTGTAATGGTAGTGGTATTGTTGCTGCTTATCTTTCACGGCACCATATCGCCGGGGCAGTATTTCAGCTTTTTATTTTATTCGTTCTTTTTGTTTAATCCCCTGCAGGAGTTAGGCAACGTAATATTGTCATGGCGCGAAGCCGAAGTATCGTTGGGCAATTTCAACAGCATCTTAAGCACTCCCATCGATCCAAAACCCGAAAAGCCCGTCCTGCTTGAAAAGGTTAAAACCCTCACTTTTGACAACGTAAGCTTTAAGCACCTAACCGCCAACCGCAACGCACTCAACAACATCAGTTTTGAAACCAACACAGGCGAGACTATTGCTTTTGTGGGGCCATCAGGTTCGGGTAAAACTACGTTGGTTAAGCTGCTGGTAGGCCTTTATCAACCATTAGAAGGTGATATTTTATACAACAACACCCTCAGCAAAGAAATCGACCTCGATCAGCTGCGCGAGAAAATTGGCTTTGTTACACAGGATACCCAGCTGTTTTCAGGTTCCATCCGGGAGAATTTGCAGTTTGTTCGCCCCGGCGCTACAGACGAGGAGTGTATGGATGTGCTGCAGCGTGCAGCCTGCCAAACTCTAATGGCCCGCGCCGATAAAGGCCTGAGTACCGTAATTGGTGAAGGTGGTGTAAAAGTTTCAGGCGGCGAGAAACAGCGCCTTTCCATAGCCCGCGCATTGCTTCGCCGGCCAGATATATTGGTATTTGACGAGGCGACTTCATCCCTGGATTCAATCACCGAAGAAGAAATTACCGAAACCATCCGCAATGTATCGGTGCTGGATAACCACATTACAATACTGATTGCCCACAGGCTATCAACCATAATGCATGCCGATAAAATTTACGTGCTCGAAAAAGGCCGTATCATCGAATCGGGCAGGCATTTTGATTTACTGAACCAGAAAGGCCTGTACTACGCCATGTGGCGGCAGCAGATTGGCGAGAAGGTTTCTTTGGAGGAAGTCTGAAGTCCGAAGCCTTAAGTCGGAGAGCAGGAAAATCGCTTTTAGAAAAAAGGAGGAGCTTCGGGAGCCCGAAAAATGCGGGCATTTGTCTATCAACAAGCTGCTCCTCAGGAGCTAAAACAGCAAACAATTTTGTCAATTGCGAGCGGGGAATGAGCGCGGCAATCACAAACTTCACAGGGCAGACTTGCATAGTTCGCAGTTGCTTCGTTCCTCGCAGTTGACAAAATTTATTAAAATCTTTCTTTCAAAAACTTACCCGTGTAGCTATCCTTCTCCTTAATCAAATTTTCCGGCACGCCTTCAAATACCACCTTACCGCCGCGGTCGCCGCCTTCGGGGCCGATGTCGATTACCCAGTCAGCGCATTTGATAACGTCCATATTGTGTTCGATAACGATGATAGCATTGCCATGGTCGAGCAGTGCATCGAATGATTTGAGCAGTTTTTTTATATCTGCAAAATGCAGGCCTGTGGTAGGCTCGTCAAAAATAAACAGTGTTTTGTGCGTGTTGTTACCCTTAACCAGGAAAGACGCCAGTTTGATACGTTGTGCCTCACCACCTGATAACGTGTTTGACGATTGTCCTAATTGCACATAGCCCAGGCCAACATCCATTAACGGTTTTATTTTGGCGATGATTTTGGGCTCTTTGGCAAAAAATTCCAGCCCTTCCTCAATGGTCATGCTCAGCACGTCGGCAACGTTTTTTTCGTTATAGGTAACATCTAAAATATGCTGCTTAAAACGTTTGCCGCCACAGGTTTCGCAGGTAAGGAAGATATCAGCCATAAACTGCATTTCAATCTTCACCTCGCCTTCGCCCTGGCAAACATCGCAGCGACCGCCCTCAACATTAAACGAGAATGCCGATGGCTTTAAACCGGCAGCTTTGGCGACAGGCAGCGCGGCATACAGATTGCGTATCTCGTCCCAGGCTTTTACATAAGTTACAGGGTTCGAGCGCGATGATCGGCCTATTGGATTTTGGTCAACCATTTCAACCTGCTCAATTTTCTGGTAGTCGCCTTCAATACCGTCGTAGGCACCGGTTTGTTCGGCGTTATAATTACCCAACGTTTTTTGCAACGCAGGGGCTAATATCCGCTTTACCAAACTGGTTTTACCGGAGCCGGATACGCCGGTTACCACGGTTAAAACCCCCAGCGGGAATTTGGCATTTACATGCTGCAGGTTATTTTCCCTTGCACCTTTTATCTCTATAAAATCGTTCCATTTACGACGGCTTGTTGGGATAGCGATTTGTTCTTTGCCACTCAAATAACGACCGGTTAAGCTTTTATCGTCCTTTAAAATCTCATCGTAAGTTCCGCTGAAAACCAGGTTACCGCCATGTGTGCCGGCTTCGGGCCCAATGTCAATTACATGGTCGGCGGCTTTCATTATTTCTTCTTCGTGCTCAACCACCAAAACAGTATTACCTACATCGCGCAGTGATTTTAACACGCCAATTAAACGTTGCGTATCGCGAGGGTGCAAGCCGATGCTTGGCTCATCCAATACGTACACAGAACCTACCAAACTACTGCCTAATGACGTAGCCAGGTTAATACGCTGCGACTCACCACCCGAAAGGGTGTTGGATAACCTGTTAAGTGTTAAATAACTCAAACCGACATCATTTAAAAACAGCAGGCGGTTGGTTATTTCCATTAGCAGGCGCTTGCCTACTTTGGCATCAGTTTCGTTTAGCTCAATAGTTTGAAAGAAATCCAAAGCCTTATCCAGGGCCATCAACACCACATCGGTGATGGATTTGTCATTGATTTTCACATAAGATGCGTCCTTACGCAACCGGCTGCCCTTACATTCCGGGCAGGTGGTTTTGCCCCTGTACCGCGATAGCAAAACCCTATATTGAATTTTGTACGTCTGCTCCTCCATCTCCTTAAAAAACTCGTTAAGGCCACGGAAGTACTGGTTGCCGGTCCAAAGCAATTGCTGCTCTTTTTCGGTCAGGAAATTATATTGGCGGTGAATTGGGAAATCAAACTTTAAAGCGCTTTTAACCAGGTTGTCGTTCCATTCGCGCATTTTCTCGCCGCGCCAGGGGGCAATGGCGCCTTCGTAAATGCTTTTACTTTTATCGGGTATTACCAAATCTTCATCGATGCCGATTACCTTACCATAGCCCTC
>Ga0105239_10010889_pt1 | contig 10161 bp, 5 predicted proteins | sample KBSC44metaG_FD_92761 | JGI IMG/M metagenome (GOLD analysis project Ga0105239, IMG submission 92761) | Corn rhizosphere microbial communities from Kellogg Biological Station, Michigan, USA - KBS C4-4 metaG | ecosystem: Host-associated > Plants > Roots > Rhizosphere > Soil | place: Michigan, USA...
AAAAAACGTGGTGCCGACGAGAAGAAATTATACGTTCTTTTTGATCAGATGTATTTCACGCTGACTTATGGTGATAACAAACATTACCACCCTGTTGCGTTGCGCCCCGAAATGAAAGAATATACCATTACGGTTGATGGTATATCTAAATCGTTTGCCGCTACCGGTGTGCGTGTGGGCTGGTCGTTAGGGCCTGCAAATGTTATAGCAAAAATGAAAGCGTTGTTGAGCCACGTTGGGGCTTGGGCACCTATGGCCGAGCAAAAAGCTACCTCCGATTTCTTAAGAAATACAGCAGAGGTTGATAAAGCTCTAACGCATATCAAAAAAGAATTGGAAGTAAGGCTTTGGAAGATATATGATGGTTTTGAAAACCTTAAGGGTAAAGGGTTTAACGTAGATGCTATTGCCCCGCAAGCGGCTATTTATCTTACCGTAAAATTAGATTTAAAAGGCAAAAAACATGGCGATCAAATATTGGAAAAACAAGCCGATGTTACACAATATATTTTAAGTGAAGCGGGTTTGGCTATCGTTCCATTCCATTGCTTTGGTGCTGATAGAGAGTCGCCATGGTACCGCATCAGCGTTGGGACCTGCAAGCTTGAAGACCTGCCGGAAGTATTTTCTAAGTTGGAAAACGCTTTGTCTAACCTGAATTAATACAACATTCTTTTGTCGAACTATTGAGGCATTAAGTAAAATCACTTCTTAATAAACTTAATTTTCTTAATGCCTTAATGGTATAATAAAATCTTCCACATTTATATCGTTGAAGATAGCTTACTATAACATTCATTCCCCAAAATAAAAATGCAAGTTTATAAATTCGGAGGAGCCTCTATTGCAACGCCAGAAAGGATGCGCGCCTTGTTACCTATTATTGATTATGGCAAAACACCGTTAATCGTTGTTGTATCTGCTTATGGTAAAACTACCAATGCGCTTGAAGCCATTGTAAATGCGGCCAACGAAGGTAAACGCGATGAAGCATTACAAAAGATAGCCGATTTAGAAAAAGCCCATAACGATTATGCTGCTGCAATCCTTTCTGAACAAGGCTTTCAGGATATTGAAGTAAAGTTAAACGAATATTATACCGAAATGCATTGGGCTATTGATGATGCCGGCCGACAATCGAAAGATTATGTGTACGATCAGATTGTTTGTATCGGGGAGATATTATCGACTTCTATTTTCAGCGCATTTTTAAATGAACAGGGTTATAAAAATCAATGGTTGGATGCACGTGATTTGATTCGTACCGATGATACCTACCGTGACCCGGAAGTTGATTTTGAATTTTCAAGAAAACAAGTGCAGGAAAAATTAGTTCCTGTATTGAATAAAACCGGTATTGTAATTACACAAGGTTTTATAGGAAGCACTGCAGATAATAACTCTACAACCTTAGGCCGTGAGGGTTCTGATTATTCTGCAGCGATGTTTGCAGCGATGGCCGGCGCTACACAAGTAAGCATATGGAAAGATGTAGAAGGCTTACTGAACGCAGATCCTAAGCTTTTTCCGAATACGGTTAAGATCGAAGAAATTACCTATGAAGAAGTGATTGAAATGGCTTATTACGGTGCGCAGGTCATTCACCCAAAAACCATCAAGCCATTACAGAATGCCAATATTCCTTTACACGTAAAATGCTTTTTAGATTCCAATCTTAAAGGCACGGTTATACAATCGAAGACCGATACATTCGTTTATCCGCCGCTGATCGTGTTGAAGAAAGATCAGGTTTTATTGCAAATTACCAGCCGCAATTTTTCTTTCATTACGGAAGAAAACCTGCGTAATCTTTATAACATCTTTCACGGCCAGCATGTAAAAATCAATCTGATTCAGAATGCTGCTATTAGCCTGGTTGTTTGTGTAGACCATAGAGAAGAAAAAATAAAATCATTGGTAGAAGAATTGGAGAAAGATTATAAAGTACGTCGTAACGAAGACGTACAACTCTTAACCATCAGACATTACACGCCATCTATTATGGAAGAACTGACCAAAGGCCGTGTTATTTTATTGGAACAAAAAACAAGGCAGACGGTACAGGTTGTAATAAAATAGTTTATCGAATATTATTAAGTTAAAAAAAAGGGTTGTCAACTTTTCAAAAAGTTGACAACCCTTTTTTTTATCTACACGATCCTCTAAAGTCCTCTCACCGGACTTCCCGTCCAGGCTGTATTCGCGCTTAACTTCTCGCCTTTCATCACAAGCGACAACGCTTCGATCTTTACATCATCTTCAATTTCAGAATCGTAAAGAATAATGGTTCTTGCACCAATACTGCATCTGGCGCCTATTTTAACCGATCCTATTTTCATAACACGATCTTCGAACAAATGGGTTTGCGGCCCGCAATCATCGTTTAAAGCGGTATCGTCTCCAATAGAAATCATATCGTATTCGGTAAAATCGGTGGTGTTTAAGTAAACCCGTTTGCCAATTTTTATACCCAGCAATCTTAGTATCATAGGTAAGAACGGAGTACCTTTTAAATACTCGAGAAAGAATGGAACAGCAAGGGCTTCGTACGTAGTGGTAATAGCTTCGCTGCGCCATACTTTATCAGTCCACATCGGTTTTTGTTCTTCTTTGTATTTACCAACGGTAATCCATTTTAGAGCAATGGTAATGACAATGGCGGGCAAACCCATATAGAACAAATAATAGAAAGGCAGTTTAGGTATCTCTTGCATGATCTGAAAGAAGTTTCTGTCTTTTACTAAATCGTGGCAGTAGGCGATGAATAAAACGCTGCAACAAATAATCACCGTTTCAGGCAATACAATCCTTATCAATTCTATAAAACCTCTTGCGAATTTACGTCCCAAAGATGGAGTTGTTGTTAACGATGCAGGATAGTCGCCACTGCTCTGACGACGCGGCAGGCTAATAGCCGGAGAACCAAACCAGTCGCCCGATTGAGCCTGATTTTGTAATTGCTCAGGCGTTGGCGGAACGGACAAAACACCGATCAACATGTTATCTCCCAACTCGTATCCTTGTGGTACCAATGCACTGTTACCGACAAATGTACCATTACCTACTTTGGTATTTTCCAGTATCAACCGCTGGCCGCGAATATCTTCTTCACCGAGGTTTACAGCATCTGCAATGAATGATTCGTTACCAATTTCCAACATAGTATGCGTTACATTACTTGCGGTAGAAATTTCTGTATTCTTACCAATTTTTGCACCTAACAATCTGAAGAAGGTGGAAACATAAACCGTGGCATAAATAGGGTGCAAGACAATCAATGAAACCGATATAAGCTGGTCTGACAGCCATTTTCGAACATATACAGCGCCAAATAACGGATAGGTGCCGGGCTTTATTTTCCATAATAATAAACGCGACAATACTATTGTTTCTATCGAATAGATGATGATATAGAAAAGCGTTAATAACGGCACATGAATAAAGTAATTGAAATTGTAATCAGGCGAATTCAAATCCATGTAATTCAAAATCATGATTACCGGTAGTAGTGGAATCAGGATGAATACCGGAAAGATGGTCAATAATAACGTGAATAAGAATGCAAAAGTTTTTCTTTGTACATAAGTTACATTCAAAGGTTGTACTACCGAGGCAGGATCTTTGACGCCTATTTTTTCGGCAGGGCTTCCCTTCCAAACTTCATAGCTTTTTATAGTTTGCCCATCTTGTAAATGACTCTGGTCTTGCAATTCGCCCCAATCTTCTATATGACATCCTCCATTAATTACAGCATTGCTTCCGATATATGCATGATTGCCCACCGTAATTTTCCTGATCTTTAGTAAGCCATTTTCAACCCACATATTGTTCAATACTACCTGTGAACTTACGCTCGCATCATCACCAATTTCAAGTAAATCATGAATGCCAATATTAACCGCGCTTATCTGGGCATTGGGTGCTACCTTAACACCTAACATTCTTAGGTATACAGGGTATAAAGGCGTTCCATTCATAAATTGGGAAGGAACCAACCGCAAAATATTATTGACTAACCAATTCCTGAAATAGAAACTGCCCCAAAGCGGATAATCGCCTTCTTTGATTTTGCCAACCAACAACCATTTCGAAACGATGCCAAGTATGGAAAAGAAAGGGGGAATCAAACAAAAAAGAACAATGGCTGTAATAGCCGCCAGGCCTCGGTCTGAGCGTCCTGATTCTGTTCTTGCCACTACGTAATAATATCCTAAATAAGGTACAAAAATCTGAATGGCAAACAGGCCATAGATCACCAATAGTGAAATAAGCTGCGCAGCGCCGCACAAGAAATAGCGTAATGCCGGCACTTTATTAAAAGGTATTTTTTCTTTAGCAGATGATTGTTTCTTCTTTGCTTCTACAGCTTCCCATGTCGCTATCAGATTACTGATGGGACGCTTGGTATAAATATCTTTCAATGAAGCCTGCGGGATAAAAGCTTCTTTTCTCAACCACGATGTGAAAGTTGCCGCCAATAAAGAATGACCACCTAAATCAGTAAAGAAATCAGATTCTTTTGTAATCTCCCTTCCGGGAAATACATGCTTCAAACCGGCCATCACTCTATATTCCAGCGAATCGCTTGCGTCAACATGAATTTCTTCCTGAGCAGGAACAGATAATAATTCATCAGGAACGGGCAATGATTTACGATCCATTTTGCCACTTGGCAAACGCGGCATTTTATCCAGTGTTACGATCACCAAAGGAACCATGTATGGAGGCAAAAATTTCGCGAGCTCCAGTCTGGCCTGATGTGCGTCAAATTCAACACCGGCTTTTAAAGTAACATAACCTACTAATTGGTCTTGTACATTCGCATCTTTTTTCAATGCAACAGCAGCAGCAGAAATACCTTCCAACTGATGTAGCTTGGCTTCTATTTCTCCCAATTCAATTCTATAACCACGCAACTTCACCTGATCATCCAAACGACCATGGAAGTCAATGCCGCCATCAGCCTGCATTACAACGGCATCGCCACTTAAATATATTTTATCACCCGGCAACTCGTTCATTGTTGCGGGTTTATCCAAAAATTTTTCTTTTGTGAGATCGGGCCTGTTTACATAACCATTACAAACGCCGGGCCCTGAAATGATAAGTTCGCCCTGTTGGCCAATGGGCAATATATTGAATGCCTCATCAATTACGGCAAGATTATAATTGGGTAAGGGTTTACCTATGGTAATAGCATCGCCTGGCTTCAAAGCTACCATGGTGGCGGTTACCGTAGTTTCTGTAGGGCCATAGCTATTGAAGAATACGTTTTTTCCGGGCTTGCTCCATCTGTTCAAAACACTTGTGGTACAGGCTTCTCCGCCTGCATTAATCAACCTTATGGTAGGAATATCATCATCCATAACGGCCAGCAGACTTGGCACTGCATGCAATACCGTTATTTGTTGTTCTCTTAAAACATCACTCAGTTCATCAATAGATTTTGCCGTTGTGGCATCGGCCACCCACAATGTTGCGCCTACATAAAAACTGATCCACGTTTCTTCGCACCACATATCAAACGAAACCGAAAAGCCTTGGTACACCTTATCTTCAGCCCGCACTTCGATTACTGTTTCCTCCGATCTTACCAAATGGCAAATATGTCTTTGTAAAATGGGAATCCCTTTTGGCTTGCCTGTACTGCCCGATGTATATAAAACATAAGCTTTATCATCAGGCGTAGGGCCGGCCGGAATGCCGCTTCCATCAAAGCTTTCGTCGAACGAAGGCACGTGCAGCACAGGACAAGGTAAAGAGGGTGCCACATCGCTGAAACATGCTGCTGCACCTACTTCTTCCATTACAGTCAGTACCCTTTCTTCGGGCATTTCCCTGTCTAAGGGTACATAAGCTGCACCTGATTTTACAATACCTAATATAAGTGCATGCAAAGCCAATCCGCGAGGCTGCCAGACACCCACGGCATCTCCATTTCCGATACCTTTCGATGCGATATAGGCAGCTATCTGATCGCTCCATTTATCCAATTGGTTATAGGATAGAGATTGATCGCCAAAAATTAAAGCTGTTTTGTTTCCGTGTAATTGTACTGTATTTTTAAATAGATCGACCAGGGTTTCCTCCTTGATCAAATCGGGTCTATGGCTGCCAAGTAAAAGACTTCTATCTGTCATATCAGAGTTTATGCGTGGTAAATTTATATCAATTTAAAACAATAAGCCAGCATTCCTTTAAATACATGAAAAGTTCAGGGTTATTGCTGGTTACTGTAAAGAAAATCGCTTCATATCATTTTCCAAAGAAAAAATTATCATTTTCTGTTTATAGAAATTTCTCAAAATGAAGTATATTCAGTCATGCAAATAAAAGTACTGAGCATACATCTTACGGGGTATGAACCAACCTCGGATTTTGACCGGATCAGACATCCATTTTCCCCATCTATCAGCGAGCGTATCAGCAAATATAAAATTCCCAAAGAAAGGAATTTGAAGATTGTAGGAAAAGGTTTGCTGATAAAAGCTTTGAAAGATTGGAACATAGATCCGAAACTAGCGCTTGCCAACTTAAAATATACTCAAACCCAACAACCTTATATCGATGGCTTTTCCATTCAATTAAGCATTAGCCATAGTGAAGATCTGGTAGCATGTGCCGTTGCAAAATCTGCCAAGATCGGTATCGATATAGAAAAAATAAAACCTGTAAAACTCTCTTTGATGCAGGCCCATATGGATGCATCGGCCTGGCAGGAAATCATTAACGCGCCTGATCCCGATGGCATGTTTTTTCGTCACTGGACGATACGTGAAGCCGCTGTAAAGGCCTCTGGTTTTGGCCTGGAGCAAATTGAACTTGCCGATATAAAAACTACTGAGGATACTATTTTACTCCGGAACGAAATGTACCATTATAGAATGCTGCCTTTAAGCCATGCGCATTCCAGTTGCCTTGCCGCCGACCGGGACATAAAGGATATTGAAATAGTAAGGCTTAGTTTAAAAGATTTATTGTGATTTTGATTAGCGATAAAACATCATTCGCCTGAGACTTGACACGTCATATTTACTTCAACACTTCGCTGATAGCCATTGCCACGCGCTCGCCATCCATAGCTGCAGAGATGATACCACCTGCATAGCCCGCGCCTTCGGCACAAGGATACAAACCTTTTATTTGAGTATGCTGTAAAGTATCATTATCTCTTGGAATGCGCACCGGTGAAGACGTACGCGATTCTGTAGCTGTAACAATAGCTTCATCGGCAAAATAACCTTTCATCTTCTTACCAAAAGTTACAAAACCCTTACTTAATGATTGATACACTTCAACAGGTAAAACATTTTGTAGCAACGAGCTTGTAACACCGGGCAAATAAGAACATACAGGCAGTGTCTGAGATAATTTTTTGTTTACAAAATCGGTCATTCTTTGAGCGGGTGCTTTTAATTTACCACCGCCGGCTTGCCAGGCTTTTTGCTCTACCATTTGCTGAAAATGCATAGCGGCAAGCGGTCCGGTAAAACCATATTTTGCAAAATCTTTTTCATCAATAGCTACCACCATCCCTGAATTGGCATAAGGGTTATCGCGCTTTGAGGGGGACCAACCGTTTACAACTAATTCACCTTCTGATGTAGATGCAGGTGCGATAATTCCTCCGGGACACATGCAGAATGAAAATACACCTCGTCCCATTTCCTGGCTTACCAAAGAGTAAGATGCGGGTCCTACCATATCACCAAAAACGGAGGGATCGCATTTATACTGAGCTTCATTGATCAATGATTGCGGATGTTCGATACGTACGCCCAAAGCAAATGCCTTAGATTCTATGGCGATGCCTTTTTCATGCAGCAATGTAAAAATATCTCTGGCCGAATGACCCGTTGCCAATATTAACGCATCAGCAAATATGTTTTCAGAATTGTTTACCACAGCACCTTTCAGCGTATCGCCTTCAATAATAAGATCGGTTAATTTACTATCGAATAATACCTGACCGCCGCATTCTACAATAGCTTCGCGCATGGCAACGATAATGCCCGGCAGTTTATTGGTACCGATGTGTGGATGTGCTTCAAACAAAATACGTTCGTCGGCCCCAAAATGTTTGAACCATTGAAGGCTTCGTAAAACATTACCACGTTTAGTGGCGCGTGTATATAATTTGCCATCGCTATAGGTGCCGGCGCCACCTTCGCCAAAACAATAGTTCGATTCAGGATTTACGATGCCTTGTTTGTTCATCGCCGCCAAATCTCTTCTTCTGTTCCTCACATCTTTACCCCTTTCAAGAATAATGGGGCTAAAACCTTGTTCTATCAACGTGAGGGCCGCATACAAACCTGCAGGGCCGGCACCGGCAATCAATACCGGCTTTTTGCCTGTAACATTTTGCAATTTAGGTTCAAAGGCAAATGCATCTTCAAAAGGTTCTTCTACAAAAACATTGACCTGTAGTTGCATCGTAATATGGCTTCCCCGCGCATCTATAGAACGGCGTACTACTTGCGTTGCGGTGATACGATTAGGATGAACCTGAAGTTTATTTGCTGCGGCTTTACGAATGAGATGTACCTGACCGGCTTCTTGCGGACTTAAGCGAAGTTGAATCTGTTGAGGCATTCTAATTATGAATGAAATCGTGAATTGCAAAAATAATCATGATTTTCTGTCTGAACCATGATTTGTTTGATTCTTTTGATTTTTCTGATGGCGATTTTGGTTGAGATTGTATCGAGCGCTTTTAGTCGCATAATTTCCAACCGCATTGAAAGTTGGAGTAAACATTCAAAAAATAATTTCATATTATTTTCTCACAGCGCCGCGGTACTGCGAGAAAATGGATTTGTTTACATTGAAAATGAAATGCGCATACAAAATAAAAAGCCCCTTCTTTCGAAAGGGCTTAGATCATTTATGATAAATTATTATTTATTCATTATATTTTTTGCTTCGATGCTTAATGTTGCATGCGGTACGGCACGTAAACGAGCTTTATCGATCAATTTACCGGTTACGCGGCAAATTCCGTAGGTTTTGTTTTCAATTCTGATCATCGCTTTTTCAAGGTGATTGATAAATTGAATCTGACGACCGGCTAATTGAGACAATTGCTCGCGCTCCATAGCTCCGCTACCGTCTTCCATGTGGTTGAAACGGTTGTCCGTGTCATCGGTACCGGCTTCATCTTTACGGGTAATTAAGCCTTGCAGGTAGGCAAGTTCTTTTCTTGCGTTGTCCAATCTTTTGTTGATCAACTCTTTAAATTCGTTCAACTCTTCATCACTATAGCGATAAACAGGCCCGGAAGTTTGTTCCGGCTCGTCCAATAAGGAACGTACAGATGGATTGTATTCTTTCATAGTTAGTCCTGGTTCTTCCTGAGGAGCTTTTTTTTCTATTTTACGATGTGCTATAACTACACCCGGCTGCGCAGCTGGTTTGCGAGGCAATTGTCTCACTGCATCCACAATTTCCGATCTTGCTGATGGAACCGCCGACGCAACGGGTTGCTGCTGAGGCTTTCTTTTAGCAACCGGAGCCGGTGTTGGTGTTGGTTTAGCTTCTTTTTTATTTTTTTCGGGAGCTTCTGCTTTTTTTGCTTTAGCCACCTGAATAGCCGGTTCTTTTTTTGCAACCGGTTTTGTTACGGGTATTTCTTTCTTTTCAGCCTTTTTAACAGGCGCCGGCGCTGCTTTTTTTGCTACAGCTTTCGCAGGCGCTGCTTTCGCAACTTTTACCGGAACAATTTTTTTAGCTAAAGGTTTGGCCGGTGCTGCTTTTTTTGCAGGAACGGCTGCTTTAGATTTTGCAGCAACCTTAGCCGGAGCTGATTTTTTTGAAACGGTTGCTGATTTCTTGATAGGTGCATTTTTGCTTACCGCTTTCGCAGTAGCTGCTTTCGATACCACTTTCTTTGCCGGAGTAGCTGTTTTTTTAGCAGCAACAACAGCTTTTTTCGCTGGGGCAACGGCTTTTTTCGCTGCCGGTTTAGCGGCGGCTACCGCTTTTTTTGCAGGCGAAGCTTTTTTCGTAGCCACAGACTTCTTGACAGCGGCAACCTTTTTTGCAGGTGCAGCTTTTTTGGCAGTCTTTGAAGCTGTTGTTTTTTTTGTGGCCATGATTATGAATTTTTAGTAATTAATACTTTTAATGTTATATCATTCACTTCTATCGTCGTGCCATCGC
>Ga0105239_10010892_pt1 | contig 10160 bp, 6 predicted proteins | sample KBSC44metaG_FD_92761 | JGI IMG/M metagenome (GOLD analysis project Ga0105239, IMG submission 92761) | Corn rhizosphere microbial communities from Kellogg Biological Station, Michigan, USA - KBS C4-4 metaG | ecosystem: Host-associated > Plants > Roots > Rhizosphere > Soil | place: Michigan, USA...
ACAGCAGAAGCAGGAACAGCAATCGCAAAATAACCTTGCGCATTGGTTACAGCGCTATAGTTACCTGCATTTACCTGAACGCCTGAAAGCGGCAGGTTCAGATTGCCATCACGTACATAACCGATGATGAACATATTGCTGCCGGCTGCCTGTCGTGCATCAGTTGAAGCAGTCGCCACTCTTGCAGAACTAACCGGATCTAAATTGATATTGGCATATACACTGTCATTAGGTCCACCGATAAAGAAAGTGCTGAGAGACGTATAACCACTCTTTGCAAAGGCAAAATTGTATCGGCCACTATCAGCGCCAAACACCAGTTTACCATTGGCATCGGTAGTAGCTGTGCTGGTTGTGCCATCAGGCTTTGTTATAGTGATACCTGTGCTGGCTACTGCTAAACCGGTACCTTGATCTTTTACAGCAAAAGAAATGATGGTAGCAGCAGTGGGCGGATTGATAAGATCAGCATATTTTGCCCAGTTCCAGTAAATACCGGGATCAGTATGCGTATTACCGCTATAATGCTGATGACCTTTAATACGCACCGTTACAGGCAGAAAGTTGGTGCCTGAAGTGGCGGGGCCACGAAAACAGGTAGTGCCATCGATAGTCCAGCTGCTGCAGATATCACGCACCAGAGCGGCTGAGCTTTTATACATAGCATCGGTATACCAGGTATTTCCGGATGCCACATAGCCTTCATGCTCGATGCCGATCGTATAATAGTTGTGATTTAATACATGCCATGCTTTGTCTTTCTCGCGCACCATTTGAGTGATCTGTCCGTCGGAAGAACGCACCACATAATGCGCTGATACCTGTGCACTGGGATTTTGGAACCACGAAATAGTACCTGAATAACTGCCTTCGCAGGTATGTATCACTACATTGGTTGGTGTATATCCGCCGCGGCCAACATCAAAATTGCTGGTACTGGCCTGATTCCAAAGTGCCGGCGGATAATCGGTGCTTTGTACGTCGGCTACTGAGTTGCTGGTTTCGGTTCTGGCATTGGCGCCTGTATTGGTTGCTGTTGTTTTTTTCGAACCAATAGCCGGCACTATGGCTCCATTGGGTGCAATAATAGTGCGGTCATAGATCTGCACACCGGGCGCCTGTAATAAACGCAATGTTTGAGCCGGATAAATTTTTTCAAGCTGCACATTGCGCGGCAGTTGCCTTAATTGTGGAGCAGAAAATCCTTTCTGCAGGTGACTGTAAATGTCGTAGGTGTATAAGAAATGCGCATATTTATTAATAGCGTTGCCATCATCGGGTATTTCAGACAGCTTTTCCAGTACGCCTGAAAATTCTTCTGCAGTAATGTTCGCATTTAATTTCTGCGCGTCTGCTTCCTGACTCAGGAATTTTGCCACAGCGAGTATTTGCAGCCTGACATCTTTTTTAAACTGCTCAGCCGTAATACCGCTTGCAGCACATACTGCTGCCAGATTGTTCTTGAAATAGCCTTTGCCGTCTTCAATCAAAGCAAAGATGCCAAATCGCTGAGGCATGGCGGTAGCATCGCCCTCTCCAGGTGTTTGAGGTGTAATATTATACATGTGCGAAGCTGAGTAAGCGGTTGCTTCCAGCAATCCTTTGGGGATATTAGGATACAGACGATAAGCTTCTGAAAAATAGCTGCTGTAATCTGCCAGCGATTGCTGTGCAAATGTGTGGAAACTTAACAGGAGCATGTAAAGCAATCCGTAGAGTAACCTTCGGGTGTTCATGGTGTTTAATTTTAATGGTTAATCGAAATGTTTGGTTTTTATGCAAAAGGAGGCCTGTTCCCCGGCGAAAGGGATTGTCGCGCAGGGGAATAACAGTGAGTTCCGCATGGCCATGCGGAATGCAGTTTATGAAATGCAGAATGCTGAACGCTTAATGGCAAATGCCTGATGCAATGTGCATTCAGCGTTTAGCCTTAAGCATTGAGCCCTGAAGGCTATACTAAAGTGCCAGGGTAGGTGGGGGCGGTATGCTATCGGTGAAAGGGGGTGCTGCCGAAAAGAAAATGTTGCTTTGTTGATGCAGCAGAATAATAACTGTAGCTGTGCCCGCATTTGCTGTAACGCATAATGGCGATGCGAATGGTGTACAATTCTTTTTCATGATAAGGTTGAGATAAGGATTTAAAAAGCGTATATGTTGAACATAATTAGCTAAATTTTTTGAATTAGCAATGAGTCTTCATGAAAATTATATCAGTATTCTTCTGTGCTGTCACGTGGTTGCACACATGTAAAGTGTAACCATTTCTCTACTAGTGTATCGTACATGTAATTAGTCGCTATTCATGTGTTTGGGTAAAATACAGCCCCTGGTAATTTCTGCATAAATGATATTAATATCCGATAAAAGACCGCTTGCAGAAAAACGCATCTCACGATAAAATGGGAACTTTAGCTCACAAAACTATTTGCCCAACATAATAAACCAACTGGCGGTAGTAAACAAACTTCAAACCATCCTTTTGTTTTCTGGCAGAAAATCAGGGGTAGTATGCCGCTTATTTTTCAACATTATTGATTTTTATTATAGCCTTCGCCTAAGTGCTTCTTCCTAAAAAGAGTACGTGGTAATTATTTATAATCCTCAGGTTGTTCATTCTCAGTCCATTATTTGCTTTACTTTATGCGTTACTTGCACACTTTAACGAATAAGCACTTACCATTCCGTTTAAATCCAAAATAAAAATGCCTGGGGAGGCATTTCATTTTGTACATCTATGCAAAACTGTATTGATCGTATTGGCAACCGGGGAATACTTGCTATAACCCTTCAATGCGCGGGCAACAAGGGACGCGATACCGGTCGCCGTTTAAAAGCCTTTTTTTTGATCAACGTAATGTTGCTTTCTTTCTTTCATGGAAAGGCGCAGCAGAACGACTATGCCGTGCAGGCAAATATCATTTATCATTTCACCAAGTATATCGACTGGCCCGAAGATAAAAAGACGGGCGACTTTGTTATCGGCATCGTGGGCGACTCCCCTTTGTTTGATGAGCTAAAAAATTCTGTTTCCAACAAAATGGTAGGGGGCCAGCGGATTGTTATTAAGAAATTTTCCGGCGGCGCCCCTTCGTACAACTGTCAAATCCTTTTTATAAGTGAAGAAGCAAGCGGAAGTATAAAACGCATTGCCACTGTTACAGCCAATACATCAACCTTGCTGGTAACCGAACTGGAAGGGCTGGCCCATAAAGGCTCCTGTATCAACTTCATTATTGTTGATGACCATCTTAAACTGGAGATCAACAAAACCAATATCGAAAAAAGAAATTTAAATATTGCTACTGAGTTATTAAGTCTGGGAATTATTGTGAAATAAACGTGCTTAAAGAAAATGATGGAATCTGTTACCCGAAAACTGATTGCTACTTCCGTAGTAGTAGCCTCTTTGTTTACGAATGGATATAGTCAGACCGATACTGCAAAAACGAATGCCTACGATGGCATGAGCTTAAAGGATCTGCTGAGTGTAAAAATTGTTTCTGTATCCAAAACATCTGAATTATTGTTTGAAGCGCCCCTGTCTGCCTCGGTTGTTACCAGGGAGGAAATTCAAAGAAGTGGCTGCACTTCTGTAATGGAAGCATTGCGTTTGGTACCCGGTATGCTTATCAGGGAAGAAAGCAATGGCAATTACGATGTTGAAATGCGTGGTGTATATCAGGTGCCTAATTCTGAATTCGATGGCAATGCAGTGCCCATCCTGGTAATGATCGACAATCGACCGATCTTCAATTATCTGAAAGGAAGCACATTCTGGGAGTCTTTACCGGTTGGTTTGAATGATGTTGAAAGAATTGAAGTAGTAAGAGGCCCTGCCGCTGCCTTGTATGGGCCTAATGCCGTAACAGGTGTTATTAATATTATTACCCGCCAGATTAAAAAAGATGGATTGTACGCAACAGCTAACAGCGCGGTGGGTAGCTATCACACTAATCTTGCAAACGCCTCCATAGGATACCGGACAAATAAATGGAGTGCAATCGTTTCAGGTAATTACCAGCTTCGTAACCGCACACAGGCGTCATATTACGAAACGTACAGGAACCAGTGGTTCAATAACCCTGCTTATTTTATTAATGGTTTGGGCGATACAGTTCAGCATGTAAAGGACATATACCCGAGGCCACAGGTAGCTACAGACAAATATGCCGGTAATGTTTTTATCGACTACGATCCCAAAGAGAATGTGCATTATAATTTTGCTGCCGGTATTCAGCATTCGATAGTACAGCGCGTTTCGTCTGATAATGGCTCTACGCCTTTATCGACGGTAACATCCGATAGCCGGTATGCAGAACTGAAAGGTAATATAGGCGCTCTGTCGGGGCAGTTTTCTTACATTGACGGTACGCAGGAACCAGATCACCAGCCCGGAAACAGATACGACTTCAATACTATTGATGCCAGCATCTTGTACAACTATACAAGTGGAAACTTTTCACTAAAACCATCAGCCAGCTTCCGTAGCGCTGTTTATGATGATACCCGTTATTCCGACATAGTGAATAAATCGGGCATCTTTAATAGTCGCGGACAAATAACCACCACTACAGTTGCAGCAACGGGCGAGTACAAATTGTTCGATAATAAATTAAGAATGGTGGCGGGATTGAAAATGAGCGCCTTCAATTACCCCGACGAACTGAATCTTTCCTGGGAATTTGCAGCCACCTGGAAGATCAGTAAAAAGCACCTCATCAGAGCAGTATTCTCTCAGGCGCCGCGCTCATCGACTATCTATGATACCTACGTTAATCAAACTGTAAGCAGTTATCAAACCGGTTATCAGCGATATCTTCAACTGCGGCTTGAAGGTAATAAAGATCTGGAACTGCTTACTGCACGCATGTTTGAAATCGGTTATCGTGGCCATCTTGCATCACACCTTGAGGCTGATGTGGAAGCATTTTATATATATTCAGATAAATACAGCAATAGCATTCTTTCAAAAACGTATCAAAAGCTGAATGGTTCCGATACAATTGACATTATACCATTACGCCCAACCAATCTTCCGCTTACTGTTGGTCAGTTTGGTGTTACCGCTTCGCTAACATTTACAACAGCGAAATGGCAGGTAAAGCCTTTTGTAACCTGGCAACAATCCAAAGCCAGGAATTATGCGCCCTTTAATAATACGCCTGATGCTGACCCCGGTGCTATACAGGCGAATCCCGTGCAGAATAATATTTATTCAGGTATGGGTTCAGTAATGACGCTTACCGGCGCGCCCACTGTATTCGGCGGCGTAACAGGTAATTACAGAATTACGTCAAAACTGAACGCTAACATGAACGCTTATTTTTATAGCAAACAAACGATTACGCACGCCTACAATATTTTATTCAATGACGGTGTGCGTGGTATCGATCATATACCTGCAAAGCTGATTATGAACGCTACCGTTTCATATGAGGCAATAAAAGGAGTACGCGTTTTTGGAACTGCGAAGAATTTATTGAACGATAAAAGCCGTGAGTATTTCCATACAGATGTTGTACCCTTCCAGATATTGGGCGGGGTGAACTTCGAACTGTGATCATTATCTGTTATTTAGATCCGCTACTGACCCATAAAAACACCAACCATGCACATCAGTCTTAAACAACGTATTTACTGGAGCTTCTGGTTTCTGGTTACGTTGTTTGTTATAAATGGCATTATCACTATTGTTACGCTGATACATAACCAGCGGTTATCTGAAAAGATATCCAATGTAGTGCTGCCTTCGCTGGAAACGATAGATGATTTTAAAAAGATGGTGCTTGAGTCGAAGATGTATACCACCAATTGGGTTTTTTTACGATCATCACAGGAAGATAAAGATAACCTGAAAAAGATCCATGAAACAGAATATTACGCGCTAAAAGAAAAGATCAACTCATACAGCAAACTGTGGAATCAGAAAAATATTACCGATAGCCTGCAGCATATATATGTTCATTTTGAGCAGTTAATGGTAGTAGAGAAACAGATCATGGGTTCTTTGCAGAAATTTTCGGATTATGATGACCCTGTTAAAAAGTTGGAAGCAGAGCGTAAAGTGGAAGATGACATTCTTCCGCAAAGCGCTGATTTGAAAACCTGTTTGGATAATACAGATAAACTCGGGCGCCAATATTTGGATAAAGAAAATATTGTGCTTCGAAAATCCCGGTTAAACCTTCGGATCTTTATTATTGTATTATCTATTACAATTATGGTGGCGGGGCTGGTATTTTCGATTTATATGACCCATGTGATCGTTCGGCCCATTAATCGTATCCGCGATATTATTCACGATCTGGGCAAAGGTATCACCCGTAAGATCGATCATCATACTACGCAGGACGAAATAGGCAAAATGGTAAAAGCGGTAAATCATCTTTCAGATAAATTACAAATTACGAGCTGGTTTGCACATGAAATAGGTGTGCGTAATTTTGATATGCCTTTTCACCCGCTCAGCGACGAAGATACTTTGGGCAAATCACTCATTACCATGCGCGATAACCTGAAGGCCAGCGATAAGGAATTAATGGCGGTAACCGATGACTTACATAAAAAAGACCAGTTACTGCAGGCCGTTGCCGAAGCTACCTACATGCTCATAAGTAACAACAATATTAATGAGGCGATGGGTAAAACGATACAATCTTTGGGTAAAAAAATAGGCGTTGATGGGGTGCAGATATATAAACTTCGTAAAGATAAAGAAACGGATTTTATTTATGCAGATTCTCTCGTAGGATGGTTGCAGGTAACCGATGAAATAAAACACCGTGCGCCTATTTCCTATAACATGTCGTCGATGCCGAACTGCTATAAATCCCTGGCCAAAAACGAAGTCTTTTTTCGTTTGATAAGAGAGGTGGAAGACCAGCTCTTGAAAAGGATATTTCAAAACAGGAATATTCAATCAGTAGCAGCCATACCGGTTTTTATTGCCGATGAATTCTGGGGTTTTGTATCAATAAGCGATAGCATAGAACGACGGTGGACCGAAACGGAGTTCTCGATACTTAAATCGTTTGCCGTAACACTGGGTGCTGCCATTGAACGCATACGGATAGAGCGGCAGCTCATCATAGCTAAAGACAGTGCAGAAGCAGCCAGCAAAGCAAAAAGCGACTTTATGGCCAACATGAGCCATGAATTGCGTACGCCTATGAATGGCATCATTGGGTTTACCGACCTGGTATTAACTACCGAGTTGCAGAAAGCCCAACGCGATTATTTGAAAAACGTAAGCAAGTCGGCCTACAGCCTGCTGAATATTATCAACGACATTCTTGATTTTTCAAAAATTGAAGCCGGTAAATTACTGATCGACGAATCGTCGTTTAAGCTCAATGAGCTGGTAGAAGAAACTGTAGATATTCTTTCCATAAAAGCACAGGAAAAAGGGCTCGAACTGGTTTGTTATATAGATCCGCAATTACCGTCGCAGTTGTTTGGCGACTCTGTTCGTATAAAACAGGTGCTTACCAACCTCATGGGCAATGCCGTTAAGTTTACATCGAAAGGTGAAGTATTTGTACATGTGCAATCGGGACTGTTGCATGAAAAAGACGGTGAAACATATGTTGATGTAGCTGTTTCAGTAAAAGACACCGGTATAGGTATTCCAGGCGACAAACTCAGTGCAATTTTCGAAAGCTTTACACAGGCCGATAATTCCACCACCCGTAAATATGGCGGAACAGGGCTGGGGCTCACCATTTCAAAAAGGCTGGTTGAATTAATGGGAGGCCGGTTAACTGTAGACAGCGAACCCGGCAAAGGCAGCCTGTTTACATTCTATCTTTCATTAAAGGTTATGAATGCGCATCCGCCCATTTCGTTTAATTCGAAACCCCTTTTACGCGAAGTGCTGGTGATAGATGATAATGAAACCAACTGCAGACTGATGCGTGGTATTTTCGATTACCTGCATATACCTTGCAGAATATGTTATAATGGTGCCGATGCGCTGGCTATGATTGCCCAGTCAGTAAGGGACAATCAGCCCTTCGACCTGATAATTACCGACCATCAGATGCCTGTTATGGACGGTATTACGCTGGTAAAAGAGATAAAGAAGTTATTAAAGGGGTACACGGAGCCATTTATACTCATGTTGTCGTCGCTTGAAAAAACATTGTATCAGCATGAGGCGGAAAATATCGGTATCAATAAATTCCTTTCCAAACCGGTAAAACTGTTTGAACTGAATAATATACTGGAGGCAATATTCAGCAAAACATTAAACGGAGAAGCAAAAGATACTGTTCCTATGATTGAGACTGTTCAAAAGACCACTAAAGTATTGGTAGTAGAAGATGAACCTGTAAATATGCTGCTCATTTCAGAAGTATTGCGGAAGATGGGTGTAGAGGTTATTAAAGCCGGTAATGGACAAGAGGCCATTGATATGTTGGCCGAGCATGATCCTGCTATGATATTTATGGATGTGAACATGCCCATAATGGATGGCTTCACAGCAACTGCGCTGATCCGTGAGCTGCCATCGCATCATAAAAGTGTTCCTATTATTGCCTTAACGGCCGATGCCATGAAAGAAGATAAGGAACGTTGTCTGGCATCTGGTATGAATGACTATATCTCCAAACCTTTCAGGCTTGAAGAAATTCAAACGGTACTAAAACACTACCAGCATCCAATATCGAATGTCCAATAATAAATGATCAATGTAGAATTTGTATTTCCTTCAATATTCAACATTTAGGGTTCGATATTCAATATTACCCAGGTTTGGCATACCTTATGTAACTTTACCCAAAATGTGTTATGGCACGAAAGGTATTGTTGCTCATAACCGGTATGTTACTGGTAATGGTGACCGGTGTATTTTGGGGCACCTGGTATTCGCTCAGCAGAACCATGGAAGGCTTTTCTCCCGATACGTTTATTACTATTGGCAAAAGGATTATCGATAACGTGGCCATGGGTATGAGCGTAATGATGCCTCTTTCTATTATAGGTCTGTTGATCTTGTTAATTACAGCCTTTAAATCAAAAATGACCCATTTCTACTGGTTGTTGGGTTCTCTTGTTTGCTTTATCCTTGTCTTGATTATAACTGTACTTGTTGAGGTGCCTATTGATCGCCAGATAAAAATATGGACGGCTGATACCATTTCGCCCGACTGGAAGGTAATTCGCGATCGCTGGGAGTTTTATCATACCGATCGAACCTTTCTTTCCCTGGCCGGCATTGCCTGTTATATAATGGCAGTAATTAAGAGGTATTCGTAAAAATTGTAGATGATTTTTCTCATTGGAGAAGCATGCCAAGGCTCAAAGCTATGACACGCCTGATAAATGAATTATTATGGGAACCAGCTTTAAAAATGAGGTGGTTATTACTTTAAACAACACCATTGAGCTAAGCGGTGAACTGGTAATACCCGAGGGTGCAACAGGCATTGTGATCTTTTCGCATGGCAGCGGAAGCAGCCGTTTTAGTTCGCGTAATAAAATGGTTGCCCGGCGGCTGCAGGAAAACCGGATAGGCACATTATTATTTGATCTGCTTACTCCTGAAGAGGACCGCGACTACGCAACCCGATTCAATATCGACCTGCTTACGCAACGATTGGTAGCTACTACACAATGGCTTGAGCACTTTCAACCGGCACAGCATTATGGTATCGGATATTTTGGCGCCAGCACAGGGGCCGCGTCAGCATTAAAAGCTGCTGCTGTATTGCCGCAGATAAAAGCGGTTATATCACGCGGTGGCCGCCCCGATCTGGCTATGGATGCTTTGGATAGGGTGCAGGCGCCTACCTTGCTTATTGTGGGTAGTCTTGATGCCAAAGTGCTGCAACTAAATGATATGGCATATCAGGGATTATCCTGTATAAAGATGCTGGAGGTTGTGGAAGGGGCAACTCATTTATTTTCTGAGCAAGGCAAACTCGATGTGGTAGCCAATCTGGCCGTTGACTGGTGTCGTAAATATATATCCGAAATACCTGCCTCTTAATAAGGATCATTTTCTTAGTAAGGTTTCAGGGCTTACACAAAACTACTTACTACTTCTCAGGGATACCAACGAATTGTTAAATAGAGTATGTTCCCCTAATGTGGCAACAACAATTTAGTAGAGAGGTTTTCAGTTTTAATTAATCACATTTTAATTGTATCTAAAACCT
>Ga0105239_10010897_pt1 | contig 10157 bp, 6 predicted proteins | sample KBSC44metaG_FD_92761 | JGI IMG/M metagenome (GOLD analysis project Ga0105239, IMG submission 92761) | Corn rhizosphere microbial communities from Kellogg Biological Station, Michigan, USA - KBS C4-4 metaG | ecosystem: Host-associated > Plants > Roots > Rhizosphere > Soil | place: Michigan, USA...
AGACCGTTAGCTGCTGTAATATACACGTTACAGGCTTAAAAAACTTAGTGCAGCATAAAAGTATATGTTGGGACGATACAGCCAGTCTTATTACCGGACACAACTTGTATCAAAACCGGACAATAATGTAGTCCATTACTGAATAATTTATTGATTTTTATTTTGTTATGATGATGGCATTTTTTTGGCGGCAAGTCTCCAACCTGTTAAAGCAACAATGGCCAACCACGTGAGGAGCCTGAAAGCAGAATAGATCGTAGAACCGTTATTTGAAATAAATAAATCAGCAATCAACTATGCTTAAAAATTATTTTGTACTTGCGTTAAGGAACATGCTTAAAAATAAACTGCATACTTTCATCAATATTGGTGGAATGACGGTAGCATTTGCCTGCAGCATATTTATCCTCCTGTTGGTATATCGTCATTTCAGTTATGATGCCTTTCAGGTAAACAGAAACAACATTTACAAAATCTATAGTTATGCTATCGGGCCGAATGGAGAAGAAACAGGCACTGCCATGGCTTATCCTTTAACATCAGCTTTGAAAGCAGAGAATATCGGCGTCGAAAAAGTCACCCCTATTACCACCCGCGGAAGGCTGGTTCGTTACGGTGATAAAACGCTCGACATGAGCACCACTATGGTGGATCCCGATTTCCTGCAAATGTTTACTTTTCCTGTCGTAAAAGGTAATGCCGTAAACCCTTTAAATAGCTTGGGCAATGCGGTGCTTACGCAAAAATCTGCGGATAAACTATTTGGAGCAGAGGACCCAATTGGCAAACCGATTGAAGTAAAACTGGCCGGTGAATGGCATCGACTGGTGGTTGCTGCGGTTGTGAAAGATTTTCCAGAAAACTCCACTATAAAATTTTCGTTGCTTGCACGTACTGAACTCGACCCCGACTATGCAACCATCAAAAACAACTGGGATAACCAGAACCATCCGGTATATGTTCAGCTTATTAAAAGTGTAACCTGGCAACAGGCAGAAAGCAGGCTTAGATTGTTATCGAAAAAATACAGGCCGTCCGATGTGGCTGCAGAAAAGAAAAATGGTTATCTCGCAGATAAGAACGGCGATTATCACAGCTTTCGTTTATTGCCTTTAGCACAAGAGCATTTTTCGCCCGGTTTAAGTAACAGTGGCTCTGTTGCAAAAGCTTTCCTGTATGTGATGATACTGATAAGCTGCGTTATCCTGCTCATTGCATCATTCAATTTTGTCAACCTGAATGTTGGCCTGTCATTTACAAGAACAAAAGAGATTGGCATACGTAAATGCCTGGGGGCCGGCAAACGGCAAATATGGCTGCAGGTCTGGGGTGAAAGTTTCATTATGGTGTTTGTTGCAATGCTTGCAGGCATAGGTATTGTCTGGCTACTGATTAGAAACTACAGCAGTATGTTTGATAACACGCTGGACGCAGGCTTGCTGCTTCACCCGGTTGTTATCACGATATTATTCCTGTTGATGATGCTTGTTTCGTTCATTGCATCCGGGTATCCGTCCGCCGTAATGGCCAAACTAAAAACAGTTGAAATATTGAAAGGCAAAATAACGGCAAAAAGGCCCGGTGCACTAAGAAATGCATTAATCGTTACACAGTTTGTCATCGCCATTGTACTGATGTGTTGTACCGTGATTATTTACCAGCAATTTAATTATCTGCGTTCCGCACCGCTTGGGTATAACACCTCCTCTTTAATAAGCATTCCCATTAAAAATGACGATAAAGGAAAAAATATTGTTACACAAATGCGCACCAGGCTTGCAACACAGGCTTCGGTTATTGCTGTTACCGGCAGTAATGTTAACCTTGGCATCGGCGCCGACAAAAGTTCAAGCACTTCCATCACATGCTTTGGTTATGGCGATAAAACCATTTGCGGGCAAACGATGAACGTTGATAACGACTTCTTAAAAACATTGAACATAAAGCCGGTAAGCGGGCACGACTTTTCCATGGATTATAATGCCGATACAGGCATGTCATTAATTGCAACACAAAGCTATGCAGCGCAGTTTGGAAAAAATATCGCCGCAGGCTTTTCCTATTACTCGGATAGTGCGGAACCTAAAATAACTATTGCAGCCATTATTCCGGATATACGTTTAAAATCTTTCAATGACCAGCAAAGGCCAATGGCTATTTTTTTAAATAAGGCCAATTCTACGAGTTATGTATGGATAAGAGTGAACACAGGAAACCCAGCTTCAACGATGGAGCTCATTAAGAAAACTTACGCATCCGTAGAGCCCGGCGTTGAGTTCAATGGCTCCTACGTTAATGAAAATATTAACCGGATGTACCGCGAAGAACAAACGATGGCCAATTTGTTTTCTGTTGCTGCTTTTATTGCCATTATTCTTTCCTGCATGGGGCTGTTTGGCATTGCTTCGATCGTTATTCGTCAGCGTGTGAAAGAAATCGGCGTACGTAAAGTACTGGGTGCTTCCGTAGGTGGCATTATTACCCTGGTGAGTAAAGAATTTGTGAAGCCGGTTCTTATCGCCTTATTCATTGCCGTACCCATCGCCTGGTGGGCAATGCATCAGTGGTTGCAAAACTATGCCTTACGCGTAACCATTGAATGGTGGGTCTTTTTATCTGCTGGTATTACCGCTATTTTAATAACGTCATGTACCATTAGTATCCAGTCGGTTAAGGCAGCCATTGCAAACCCGGTAAAAAGTTTGAGAACGGAATGAAGATATCCTTTCACTCCCGTAACAGCCGGATTATCGTAAACCATTGCGTAGGCAGTGCTAATTATCAACAATATGGATCTGCAGCTTTCCCAATTTAAAAAAGGCTTATTCTTTTTATTGGAAATAAGAGGAGCGATATCAAGCGTTTTACTTTGAAAATCAACCGTTTAAACTTTTGGCATCTGCCTTGAATATTTAAGGCAGGTTTTTCATAGGATATTGGATTAGAAACGGGGCAGCATTTCCATGCAGCCCTTTTTTATTTCTGAACACCGGCATGGTTATGGCTTAATTTCGCAGCGGAAAAACCTGTCAAAATCCAATGCAACATATCCTGCTTATATCAGGCTTCATTTTTTTGGTACTGCTGATAATTATGCTGCTGTGGCACGTACTAAATCAAAAAGCAAAAGCCAGGGAGCAGATTTACAGGGAAGCCATGATGCAGGAAAGCAATGGCAATTATGAAGAGGCAATTATGCTGTACCGCAAGTTTCTTGACATGAACCAAAATGAAAACCAGCAGGCAAACGGGAAGTTGGAGGAAATAGAATTTCGTATCACGACTTTACGTCGACTGCTAAAATAAAATGACAACGCCTCCTTTAACCGTACAGTATACTGTTCGTTTCCGCACGCTTTTGTAAAACTTCCGATAATAAAACCCTTGCTGGCAGCGGTTTTCAACGTTGGCATAACCGTTGTGCATTTTTTTCAGTCATCATCACAAATGGATCCGCATGCTTAAACACCATTTCAAAACTGCCTGGCGCACGATTCTACATCATAAAACATATTCAGTCATTACCATTATCGGGTTAACCATAGGCTTATGTGCCTGTATGCTGGTAGCAACTGTTGTGCTGGACGATTTATCTTACGACAAACAATGGACGAAGGGCAATCGTTTATACAGAATTACTTCAGTCAATAAAATGGGCGACGGTTTATACGACCGATCCTCTTCTTCCTTCGCAGGCCTGGTGCCAGCCTTAAAAAGCAATTTTCCTGAGGTAGAAGCCGGCGCAGAAATGTCTGTGCAGAAGAAAAGATTGAAATTGCATGACGCCGATGCAAATGGTATTGAAACAACGGCCCTGTTTGCTGACACCACTTTCTGGCAACTGCTCGACATCCAGATATTAGCCGGCAACCCAAGACAATACCTGGATGGACAAAACAATCTCATTATAACGGAAGGCTTTCGGAAAAAGTTCTTTCCCAACGACAATCCGGTCGGAAAGATTATTCATGATGTTCCCGTCTATTCGGATAAATCCAGTCCGTATGTCATTACCGGCATCATCAAAGACATTTCTCCCAACACAGTATTGCGCTGTGAAGCGATTGTTGTAAAAAAGCCGGGTAATGAAGTGCTTAATACCAAACAGTACGGCACCTTCCTCCAGAACTTTATATTGGTAAAACCCGGCACGGACATGACAAATTTTACCTTTAAAATAAATAACTGGTACGCTCATTTTGTAACAGTAAAAAATCCTTACCGGTTCGAATTTCAGCCCGTCAGTGATATGTACCTGCATTCTGACTTTGCAGACCACCAGCCGGTAAAAGGTGATTATAAAAACGTCTATATATTTTCCGGCGTGGCGCTGCTGTTATTGCTGATTGCCTGCGTAAATTTCGTTAACCTGGGCACCGCAAGGGCGATACAGCGTTTAAGAGAAACAGGCGTAAGGAAAATCCTGGGCGCCCAACGCAAACAGCTTGTTCAGCAATTTCTCACAGAATCATTTTTATATTTTTTGATAGCGTCCGTATCGGCCGCTTTATTCTACCAGCTATCCCTGGCTCCGCTTGAGCATTTCATCGGGCACAATTTATCGCAGACCTTTACCTCTGCTTTTTATCTTTTTGCCTGTTGCTGTATAGCTGTGTTGATGATTAGCCTTGTTACAGGTATTTACCCTGCACTGGTTTTGTCGGCTTTTAAACCTGCTGCTACTTTAAAAGGCGAATTACTGGGCAATCACAGGGGCAGCCAGCACGTGGTAAGAAAGAGCCTTGTAGTGTTGCAGTTCTCCATTTCCATTATTGTATTGATTGCCCTAATCGTTGTGCAGGAGCAGGTAACTTTTCTAAAACATAAGGATATTGGTTATCGCTCAGATAATTTGTTGAGCATTGGACAGGTTTCATGGGACGGCAAAGGTGAAAGTTTTAAAAACGAATTACTTAAACAGCCCGGCGTCACGAGTGCCAGTATTACGTCATGGTTGCCTACCCTTGGGGCCGGTTATATGAGCAAGGAAATCGATGATCCGCATCATCCAGGCAACAAAATCAATGTATGGTTTATTAATGGGGATGTGGACCTGGCAAAAGTCATGGGACTCAACCTGGTAAACGGGCGCCTGCTGAACGAAAGCTACGGTGCAGATTTGATGGACCAGGATTCAATGATGCGCATACAGGATTCAGCCACTTATGCAAATGTGGCCAACCGGCAGTCATCCCTCATCACTGCTTATGCCGCCAAAATTCTGCAGGTAAACAGCTTGGGACGCCCGATAAAAGATGCCCACACAACGCCGGTAGGTATTGTGAAAGATTTCAATAACGAATCTTTGAAAGAACCTATCAAACCTACCATCATCATTGCAGAACGTTCCCCTGCTTATGGTGGTATGTTGATTAAAATACAACCGGGTGGACAAAAGGGAATTACTTCTTCAATTGACAAGTTATGGCGGCGGTTTTATCCCGATAAATTACTTGAACTAAAATGGGTAGATGATATGCTGGCAGCGCAATACGCGGAAGAAGCAAGGTTGCAGCAATTGTTTGCCTTCTTTAGCGGGCTGACCATGTTTCTTGCTATTCTCGGTATACTGGGCCTGATTATACAGGCCACAGCGCAACGAAGAAAAGAAGTGGGTATAAGAAAAGTACTGGGCGCTTCTGTAGCCTCAATCGTTAGCCTGTTTTCGGCTGACTTCTTAAAACTGGTTTTTATTGCTGTAATAATCGCCTCTCCTGTAGCCTGGTGGCTGATGAATAGTTGGCTGACGGATTTTGCCTACCGGGTTCACATTGGCCTGGGCGTTTTTGTGATAGCAGGCGCCATTGCGATGTTTGTTGCTTTGCTCACCATCAGTTTTCAAACGATCAAAGCGGCAATGGTTAACCCGGTAAAAAGTTTGAGAACGGAATAGCCATTGAGGTACGACAAGCCGGTCATAAACATAATTGAATACAAGGAAAGTTGCCTTTTCTTTAAACCAGCAGGGGCAGTAACCCTATTATTTAGAAGGGTTGAAAGTTTCTGTTAACATCTGTTGATTCAACAAATACACATACAATATGAACTGGCTAAACAGTTAACTCATTTATATCCATTCGTATCCTTTCCTAAATAAAAAATTTATTACTGGCTGCTCTCCTCTTTATAAATAAAACTCATATTATCTATCTAATTTTTTTACCTTCTGTTGAATAGTATAATGCTATGCTTAATCTTATCCAGGCTTGCTTATAAAAAGTGATGATCACAAGACTCTATCTCTGATGATTACGAAATCGTTATCGTAGAAAAATAGAATGCTGCTTAAAAAATCAACTAATTTGGAATAAGAAATACGATTGTACTTCACTTAAAGTAAACATTGCCTGATGAGACCCCAGTTTCTTAAAGTTGTCAAAGAACCAAGCCATTCTTTCAGCATACGGCAAGATGTTGTTCCATACGTTAATAACCGCTGGCACTATCATAAGGAGATCGAATTAATCCATTTCAGAAAAGGAGAAGGAACACAGTTTATTGGAGATAATATTAAAAGTTTCAAGCCAGGTGATGTGGTGTTGGTGGGCGCCGACCTGCCTCATTACTGGCGTTTTGATGATCATTATTTTGATGAAGCATCAGGTAACAAAGCGGATGTACGGGTAGTGCATTTTTGTGAAGATTTCTGGGGAAGCCAATTCCTGCAATTACCGGAAAATGTACATATCAAATGTTTATTGGAAAGGGCAAAAAGAGGATTGCAGATTACAGGTAAAACAAGGTTGAGAGTTGCTGCTCTACTGGAGGAATTGCTTAAGACAAATGGCATGTACAGGATTATGCTGTTAATGAAGACGCTGGCAATCATAGCTGATTGTAAACAGTTGGAACCACTGGCTTCCATCGGCTTCAGGCATAATTTTATGGAAGCCGAAAATGATCGCATTAATGCAGTTTATGAATACAGTATAAAAAATTTTAAACGCACCATCCAGCTGGAAGAAGTTGCATCTGTGGCTAACATCAGTCCAAATTCTTTTTGCCGTTATTTTAAATCACGCACAACAAAAACCTATTCAAAATTTTTGATAGAGATACGTGTTGGTTACGCCTGCAAACTACTTATTGAAAATACCATGAGCATGAAACAATTGTGTTATGAAAGTGGCTTTAACAACTTCAGCAGCTTTCATAAATACTTTAAACTTATCACCGGCAAAAGCCCGCTTAATTACCAGCGTGAATTTATTATGCGTTAATATTCATACTGTCTTAGATAAATCTACCAACATCCAAAGTATTTGTAAAACCAACATAATGGCCACAAAAAGCTTGCGCTTTCTTCACATCTTACTTTTTTCTTTGCTATGTTTTGATGTAACAGCCCAATCACTAAAACCGCTTTTGTTTGATGAGACACGTTTAACAGGGCTAAAGCAAAAAATAGCTCAGCAAGACAGCAAAATATTGCGACTGGTTGATAAGTTGAAACAACAGGCCGACAAGCTGCTTGATATGAAACCTGTATCTGTAATAGATAAGTCATTTACTCCTGCAAGTGGTAACAAGCATGACTATATGAGCCAGGCACCTTATTTCTGGTACGACAGCAGTAAGCCTGACGGACTACCTTATCTACGGAGAGATGGCAGGCGTAATCCTGAAATAAATAAAATAACAGACCATGCTTTTTTGGGTGATATTGATAACGCTACGCGAACCTTATCACTTGCATGGTATCTTACAGGTGAAGAGAAGTATGCAGAAAAAGCGGTGGCTTTATTACGTTGCTGGTTCTTAAATGATTCAACAAAAATGAATTCCAATCTTGATTATGCACAAGCCATACCGGGTGTCAATAACGGCAGGGGAATTGGTATTATTGAAACAATAGCGCTTACCGGTATTGCAGATGCAGCAAGCCTTTTAAGTGGTTCTTCTGCGTGGAAAGAACCGGATGTACACGCATTGCAGCAATGGTATTCATCATATTTAAACTGGATGCTTACCAGTAAAAATGGAAATGAAGAGCATGCTGCAAAAAATAATCATGGTACCTGGTTTTATATGCAGGCAGTAGATTTCGCATTGTTTACAGGTAATACCACCAAAGCAAAAGAGCTTGCAGAAGAAAGCAAAAAAAGAATAGACACTCAAATAGATAATGACGGAAAAATGCCATTAGAATTAGAAAGAACCAATGCCTTGCATTACAGCATATATAACTTGCAGGCATGGTTTAATCTTGCAATGCTTGCAGAAAAAGTAAAGGTTGATTTATGGCAATACAAGAACATGAAAGGTGCAGGCATACGTACTGCATTTGATTGGTTACTGCCTTATGCACTTGAACAAAAGAAGTGGGATTATCAGCAGATAGGTGGTTATAATAAGAATGAATTTTATACACTCCTGTTGCAGGCCGCTTCAAAATTTAAAGAGTCAAGGTACGAGGCTTATGCAAGAGAGATAAATAAAGATGATGTAGTAGCGAATTTATTGTTTGAAAAGTAAAAGTTCTTTCAGGTCGATGCATTCTTTTAATGCATCATTTTCAAAATACTTTGCGCTCTACATCCTTCAGTTGCATGTCTTTGATTCCTGTGCTATTATAAATCGTAAAATCTTTTACGTTCTTCAACATAAAATAATTTGCGTCGCCCGCTTTTTGAACTTGTATATCATGTAGCGCTACTTCTTTAACATCATCCATCACAAATGGTGGACGTTGCTCCTCTGTCATAAAGCTGGTCTGCACATCATGCATTTTTAAGTTCTTTACATGACGAATGAAAAAGCCATAAGATGGCATTATCTTCCAGCGATAAGGTTCCGGGTAATCATTTTCAAATTCGGGCACTATGCGATTAATGGAATCTTTTGTGCCACCGCCTTTGTAATAAATACGAATGTTGCTTAATTGTAAATCTTCAATGTCATTCCCTGGCAAACCGCTGATGATAACACCATGTCTTGCATCTACATTATACGCTACAATATTACTGATGATAATCCTTCTGCATGCGCCCGCTTTTATGCTGTCGGGTCCGCGCATTCTTGCACCCAGCCGAATGAAAATGGGTGCGTTTACAATATCACGCATGGTAATGTTTGTAATGGTTACATCTTCCAGCAATGCACCATCTACTGTTTCTAATGCAAGACCACGTGAGTAATCAAATACGCAATTGGAGATCGTAATGTTCTTAAAGCCTCCGTTTGATTCTGTTCCAAACTTGATGCGGCCGGTTGTTGTGCTATCTGAATATTTTTTGTACGTACGCTTAAACGTGCCATCCAGTAAAGTGCCTTCATCATAACCGCTTACCTGGCAATTGGTGATGGTTACGTTTTCAGTAGATTTCACATAACCCAACCCGAAAGTGCTCTTCAAGCAGATGCCATCATCAAACGGAGAGTTAACAGTGCAGCTGGATACTCTTACATTTTTGCAGCAATCAATATCAAAACCATCTCTGTCTGTATCCACTTTTAAATTATCCAGCGTAAGATTATCAATGCCTGTCGCCAGCACACCAAACCATCCGCCATGCAGAATAGAAACATCTTTTATCATTACATTATAACACAACAAAAGACTAATGGCTTTATTGGGACGGTTATCACCTTTCTTGCTATTTCGTATTAAGCCTTTGCCCCATATAGTTCCCTGTCCTGTAATGGAAATATCATGCAGCTTTTCACCCCATATAAAACTATTATGCCAATGGCTGTGCCCGTAATCCTGGTAAGTATCATTTACGGATGGCTCAGGTTTGTCATACTCTGCTTCGTTATCAGCAGGCGCGGCAATCAAAGTGGCGCCCTGTTCAATAAACAGGTTGATATTGCTTTTAAGCCGGATAGAACCTGATAAATAATTTCCCGCAGGGAAATAGATAGTTCCACCACCTGTTGTTGCCGCTGTCTCAATTGTTTTGTTAATCGCTTTTGTATCCATTGAGCTGCCATCACCTTTTGCACCAAAATCTTTTACGTTATAAAAATTGGTGGCTGCATTTGCGTGCACAAATACAACCGCATTTACAATTAGTAAGAGCAAAATTCTTTTCATGTGAACTGTACTGAATTTATTTGTTTGAATAACACATGTACCATTATTGGTTGCACTGATAATTTTTATGGAGTTAACTGTGCTATAAATCCTCCGCCGGATGTAAGACTTAACTCTATTG
>Ga0105239_10010900_pt1 | contig 10155 bp, 7 predicted proteins | sample KBSC44metaG_FD_92761 | JGI IMG/M metagenome (GOLD analysis project Ga0105239, IMG submission 92761) | Corn rhizosphere microbial communities from Kellogg Biological Station, Michigan, USA - KBS C4-4 metaG | ecosystem: Host-associated > Plants > Roots > Rhizosphere > Soil | place: Michigan, USA...
CACCTGATGGACGGCGGCATCCATATCGTGGATGTGCTGCGGCAGGTCGGCGGCGACGTCAGCGCGGTCCACGCTATGACCAGAGAGATCCGTCCGGAACTGGGCGTCGGCTGCGAAGACATCGCGATCCTCAATCTCCGCTATGCGCAGGGGCCTCTCGGCCAGCTCTTCACCTGCCATGCCGCGCGTGGCCGAGGCGCCGCACCGCTGCTGACGATCTACGGCACGGAAGGCTGCCTCACCGTCGATGCCCACGGCGAAGGGCGCGGTCTGGTACACTTCCGTCCCGGCCAACCGGAGGAGGTCGTCAACCCTGAGCACAGTTGGCATCATGGCTACGAACGGCTTATCGGCCACTTCCTGGACGTCGTGCAGCACGGCGCGACTCTCCACGCCACTCCCGAAGACGGCCGCGAAAACGTCCGCCTCATCCTCGCCGCCTACGAATCCGCCCGCACCGGCCGCGAAGTCACGGTGTAGGATAAGGAGCGCTAGCGTGTGGCTCCATACTCCTTCAGCAGGGCGATGAGAGCTTTGTCCTTGCGTGCCAACGCCCTGTCTAACGGTGTCTCGCCTGCCGCATTACGAGCATTCACTTTTGCTCCCCGTTTCAACAATAAGGTGACAACAGGCTGGTTGTCTTCGTCTACGGCAAGGTGCAAAGGCGTCTCGTCCTCAAGGTCATGGGCGTTCAGATGGGCTCCATGATCCAGAAGGTATCGAACTGTCGGAACATTGCCCTGTTCTGTCACTAGCATCAGCGCGGTCCTGCCCTCTTTATTGCGCTCCTCGATGTCTGCTCCGTATGACAGCAGCAGTTGAAATGTCTCCTTCACATGGGCACGAGCCGTCAGCTCGGTCGCCATCAGCATTGCGGTAACATTGGATCCCTCGTCGTTCGGATCCGGTCTTCTCCTGGCATGGATATCGGCGCCTCGCTCCAGGAGTAGGCGTAGCATGTTCGGATTGGGTACATTGAAAAGTTTGTCCCGTTTCAGGGCGAACAGCAACGGCGGATCAGCGGCATGAGAGTTGATGTCAGCGCCTTTTGCCAACATGAGTTCTACCAGCGCAACATCGTTGCTATGGATGGCGGCGTTAAGGGGCGTCCATTCGCGAGCGGGGTCGGCACGATTAGGATCGGCGTGCCGATCCAGAAGGTCTGATACGAGTTCCGGTTCATCGACCAGGGCCGCCAACCAGAGCGCCGTGAATCCCTGTACATCGGTCGCTTCCAGTGGCACGCCTCGGTCCAACAGCAGGCGCATCGTTGCCCGATACTTCCGGGTAGCGGCCTCGCGTGCCGGTTTTTGCTGGGTGGTGTCCCCGTGGATCTCTGCCAGACTTATGATCACTTCCATCAGTGCGGTGTGGCCCTCTGCGTTTCGAACGTCTCTTTTCGCGCCTCGGTCCAACAGCGCCTGAACGATCTCCAGGTTTCCATGCTGTGAAGCCACTAAAAGCAGAGGACGCGAATCGCGGAATCCATAGGCATCCGGAGCCTCTGCCCTGGCATCAATGTCCCGTGCGCCTCGCTTCAGCAGCGCCAGTGTACTCGGCGTATCGTCTTGCACCACGGCCAGCATCAGCACGGAAGATCCCTTCGACTGTGTGTCGGGATGGCCGAACATACGGCCGAAAAGCTCTTTTAGATGTTGCCACGGTGAGTTATGCGACGATACCGATGCCTCTCGAATGTTCGGATCAGCTCCCTGTGCCAGAAGAGCCGTTACGACATTCGGTCGTTTCTGCCGCACGGCTGTAATCAGAGCATGGTCAAGCCCCTCCTGGCGATACTCCCAGCAGAGCGGCCAGACTGCTATACCAGCCACCAAAAGGACTGCCACAACGGAAACAGCCCGCCGACGGAACTTGCTTGATAGTCCCTTCGTTGTCCTCCAGCGCATCCAGGCCCATCCTTTTTGTTCTGCGTACTCTGATGTGGCAGCCTACTTCTTTGGTTTTGCCGACACGACATAGAGTGTATCACGATAGAGGAAACTGATCTGTTTGCCATCCGGTAGCCATTGAAGGTGTTCTAACCGGGCCACGTCGCTGGCTGGTGTTTCTGAAGGGATGGGGATGTAGCCAATGGCGTGCATGCCCTGCCCGTCCGCTTCGCTGACCCACAACTCCTCTCTCGCAGTCGGCTTTTTAGAGAAATGGGGAAGTAAGCGGTGCAGCCAGGAGAGCAACGGACTCGTCCGGGAATTCTGGATGTCATAGAAAATAGATCGCTGTTGCGGCGAGACGGTCCATTGCCACAAGTCCGCTCCTGTCGGCATCGCCAATTTTCGCGTCCGTATGGGGCTGGGTGCGTTCCGCACCCTTGTGGCCTCATCATCGAGCATGGATCCAAAGAGCGTCTGAACTTGATCCTCTGTTCGATAGACTTCGATCTCTGCAAAGTCCTGCTTCCGGTTATCCGATTTCACGACTCTCACAAAGAATGGTTGGCGATCAGCGTATTGTGCCAGCCCTATTTTTGCCTGTTCCGCCTGCCGGTACTCCCGATCATTTTGGGGGGATTGCAAATCGCAAACCATCAGGCATTTTTCCGTCAGTCCCTTCATCTGAACAAGATGAGCAGCATCCAAAAAGAAGGCTTCTCCCCACCAGCCCTTTTCCGGACTCCAGTCGCGATAATGGGTGCCGTCTAATCGGGCCAAATGCCGATAGGGCGAACTGGCTCCGCGCATAAGGTGAGTTTCCCACAATAGCCATACGCCATCGGGAGAGATTTCAAACTCGCCCAAGCTTCCCCAATCCGGTGAGGAGGTTCGTTTGAGCAGGTTGGTGAGCGCAACCAGGTGGGTTTTAGTGTGCGTTGTGAGATCGAGGACGTCTGCAGAGCCTTGCCAGGGAGCGGTAGCAAGGGAGCCGTTCCGATCTTCCGTATAGCAGGATTCCTCCTCGGTAGTAACGATCAGAAGTTGATGTGCGGAGAGCCAGCAGAGTTCCTGCTTAACGGTATCTACCCGAACAATGGGACGCGCTACTTTCATCAACAGGGGATCACGAGGCCACGCCAGCCAGAATCCAGTTGCAATCAGTGCTCCTGCGAGCAGGACCATTCCGGACCAGAACGCCCTTCTGCTCCTGTTTGTCGATTTCATCGGTTTCTCTCCGGTTCACATCGGGCTTTTGGCGTTGTCAGTCCGGTTGACTCTCTTCGCAACCACACCTCCCTCCACTGCTCCTGCCTTCTTCAGCAGAGGAACAAAATTGGGCAGTTTGCGCTTCGCGATGGAGAGTGCGGTTTCGCCGTTGTTTGCGCGGAGGTTGACATTGGCTTTTCTGGGGAGGAGCAGTCTGACAATATCCTCGTCCTGTCCGCTGATAGCAATCATCAAGACGGTTCGACCGTCGCTTCCTTGTGTGTCGATGGCGGCTCCTCGCGATAACAAGAGTTCGCATACCTTCTCCCGTCCATAGAGAATGGCCAACATCAATGCTGTCATCCACCTATTGGGAGCGTTTACGTCTGCCCCCGGTCGATGAGAAGCCGAACTGTTTTCAGCTTTCCTGTCCCGGCAGCGATGATGAGCGGCGTGAAGCCATCTTCACCATGTACATTGCACGTCGCGCCATGATCCAAAAGAGCCTCTATCGCTTCCACATTGTCCGGCGGATCTCCCACATTCATCCGATATTCTACAGCAACCAGGAGTGCGCAGGGACCTTGAACCAGGGGTTTGCGTCCCTGCAAAAGGTCCATCAGATGCTGTTGGAAGGAACGTGTGTCTGTGCCGGTGTCCGAGGCGTTCGCCTCGGCACCCCCATTCAGCAGTGACAGCACCCGCGTCGTATCGTTACGTTTCAAAGCGGCGATAAGAAGTCGATTGTTTCGCTCCCGCTGAATTCGATTCGTAGTGATGACGGCGACCGTCAGGCAGGCCAGGATCAGAGCCGCCAGAGCCACCGCCATCGCTCGTTTCGAATTTTGCGTTGCCATCTACGTTGTTCCGATTCGGCCCACCGCAAAGTACTGTTCTGCGGTGGGCCGATCTGATAAGGGACTCCTTCGTGCGTGTTTACGGCATGACGAAGGTGTTGGTGAGGGTGCCGATGGAGGAGATCGTGATGGCGGTGACGTCGCCGGGTTTGAGGAAAATCGGCGGGTTGCGGAAGACGCCGACGCCGCCGGGGGTGCCGGTGGAGAGAATATCGCCGGGCAGGAGGGTCATGGTCTGCGAGAGGTGGGCGATCAGGTAGGGGATGCGGAAGATCAGGTTGCTCGTGTTGGAGGTCTGCATCGTCGTGCCGTTGAGGGTCAGCGAGATGTCGAGATTATGGGGATCGGCGATCTCATCGGCGGTGACGAGCCAGGGGCCGATCGGCAGGAAGCCGTCCGGCGACTTGCCGCGCACCCATTGTCCGTCGCCCTTCTGGATGTCGCGGGCGGTCACATCGTTGGCGCAGAGATAGCCGGCGACATGGTTCAGGGCGTCCGCCTCGGTAATGTCGCGCCCGCCACCGCCGGGGCCGCCGATGACGACCGCCAGTTCGGCCTCATAGTCGATCATCGGAGAGACCTTGAGCAGGCGGACCTGGCCGTTCGGATCGTTGATGGCGGTCGCGTATTTGGAGAACAGAATCGCGCGCTCGGGGATGGGCTGGTTCTGCTCTTCGCAGTGGTCCCGATAGTTCTGCCCTATGCACATGATCTTGCCGGGATCGCCGACCGGCGCCAGCAACTGCACGGAGTCGAGGGCGACCTTCGCGGAGTCCGGCGCGCCCGCCACGACTTCCTGCGCATCCTTGATACCTTCCTTACCTCGTGCCAGGAACGCACACATGGAGAGCGGGAACCGAGTGGTATCGCCCGTCGCCGCCTGGAAATCTACGATCGTCGTGCCGTCCGCCGTCAGGGCTCCGGTCGCCACGCGCCCGTCTTTCTCAAATCGAACCAGTTTCATCTCACGCTCCTCCGCGTTTGTATCGTTTGCTCTCTCTTGTTCGCCATCGCGACCGCTTTTCCCTTACGCTTTGCGCCTGAAATTCGGGCAAAATGCGTGCTTTGCTGCACTCAGGCTGGGCGAAAAGGCAGCGGGGAGGCGACTATTTAGCTCCGGCCTGGCGCAGGCGCTGCGCGATGCTTGTATTTCGGCGTTCGATGGCCCACTTCAGCGCAGTCAATCCCTGTATGTCTGTCAGAGAGACGTCGGCTCCGTGCGCCAGCAGCAGAGCGACGATCTCTGCCTTGTTCTCCTTGGTCGCTCCGATCAGGGCCGTCTCGCCGGCATCGTCCTGCGCATCGACCGTTGCGCCTCTGTCCAGCAGTCCCTTCACCAGAGCGGCATCGCCGCGCGCCACCGCCCACATCAGGGTGGTCGCACCGTTCTGGCCTTTGACGTTGACGTCTTTGGTCTCCGCCAGGAGGCGCGTCGCCACATCCGGATGCCCCGACTCGAGGGCGACCAGTAGCGCATTCTTTCCGGCGACGTCTTTGACGTTGACATCGGCCTTCTTCGCCAGAAGCAGGTCGATCAACTTGCGGTCGCCGTGCTGGATCGCCCACATCAGCACGCTGCCTCCCTGGTTGTCTCTAGCGTCCGTCTGCCCCGTCTTTTCGATGAGCATCCGCACGGCCGCGCCATCCCCGCCGTTGACGGGATTCATCGCATAGCTGACGGCCGTATAGCTGCTTCTGTCCTTGCGCATGGGATCCGCGCCATGCTCCAGCAGCAGAGGGATGACCTCGCTCTTACCGAACATCGCGGCCTCCATGAGCGGGGTATCTCCGGCGCCGTCGGCGGCATTGACATCGGCGCCTTTGGCGATCAAGAGCTTTACAATTGGTACTTTCCCGGTGGCTGCCGCCTCTGTCAGGGGAGTCATTCCGTTGAAGGCTTTGCCGTTAACCGGCACTCCCTGCGCCAGGACCCGCTCGACGTCCGCCGCCGTTCCGTTCTGGATGGCGTGGATGAGGTTACCAGCCTCCCGCTCTTTCAATCCGGTGCGGGCTGCTTTCGCAAACAGATACCAGGCCATCCCTACCAGCCCGACGACCATCAGAGCCAGGAGCAGGCCGTAGAGATTGCGTCGGGTGTTGTTCATCCTTGGTTCTCCGGGGCAGAAAGCCGACTATTCCAGACCGGCTTCGGCGAGTTCGATGGCGTGGACGAGGGCGCGGGCTTTGTTGACGCACTCCTGGTATTCGTTGGCGGGAACGGAGTCGGCGACGAGGCCGCCGCCTGCCTGGAGATAGGCGGTCTGGCCATCCACGAGCATGGTGCGGATGGTGATGGCGAGGTCCATATCGCCGGAGTAGCTGATATAGCCGAGCGCACCCGCGTAGAGGCCGCGTCGGGTCGGCTCCTGTTCGTCGATGATCTCCATCGCGCGCACTTTGGGCGCACCGGAGACCGTGCCGTGGGGGAAACAGGAGCGCAGCATCGTGTAGATATTCTGGTCCGGCCGCAGCCGCCCGGTGACGTCGGAGACGATATGCATCACATGCGAGTAGCGCTCGATGATCATCAGTTCGTTGACATGAACAGTTCCGTACTCGCAGACCCGCCCCAGATCGTTTCGGCTCAGATCGACCAGCATGATATGCTCGGCGCACTCCTTGGCGTCCGCCAGGAGATCTCGTTCCAGTTGTTTGTCCTCTTCGAGCGTCGCGCCACGGGGGCGGGTGCCTGCGATCGGGCGCAGGCGGGCCATGCCGCGCTCGACCGAGACCAGGATCTCAGGGGAGGTGCCGACCACCTTACGCTCACCCAGATCGAGGTAGAACATATAGGGCGAGGGATTGACGGAGCGGAGCGCGCGGTAGAGATCGAACGGCGGCGCGGTAAAGGGTACCTGGAACCGCTGCGACAGCACGACCTGGAACGCATCTCCCGCCAGAATATACTCGCGGCAGCGCTCCACCGCCGCCTCGTACTCGGAGCGCGGAAAGAGCGGCTGGACCTGAACGGCGGCAGGTTCGGAGGCAGGAGGCGTGAGCAGCGCCGCAGGGTGGGGCGTGCGCAGACGGGCGATCAGGGCTTCGATCTTAAGCAGGGCGTCGGCATAGGCCGCTTCGGGATCGTCGGTGATATGGGCGTTGCAGACGACTTTGACGCGATGCTTGACGTGATCGAAGATCAGCAGGGTGTCCGTAAACATGAGACAGGCGTCGTCTACATCGACCTCGTCCGGATTGGTATCCGGCAGCTTCTCAAAGAAACGCACGATGTCGTAGCCGAAAAATCCGACCGCGCCGCCGCAGAAGCGCGGCAGGTCCGGCGTCTCCACATAGGTGTAGCGCGCCATGAGCGCCGCAACGAGTGTGAGCGGGTCCTCGTCCGGGCCGATGGTCAGTTCGCGGATCTGCCCGCCCTCCTGCACGGTGGCACGGCGGCCTTTGCTGCGGAAGATCAGGGAGGGGTTGCTGCCGAGAAAGGAGTAGCGTCCCATACGCTCTCCGCCCTCCGCGCTCTCCAACAGAAAGGAGTAGCCGTTGCTGCCCGTCTCTTCGGTAGCGGTCAGCTTCTCGAAGGCGGAGACCGGAGTCAGACGGTCTGCGAGGATCTCACGATAGACAGGAACCAGATTGCCGCGTCGGGCACGCGCCAGAAACTCTTCACGATCCGGGACTACCATTAGCGCCATTGCCGCCTTTCGCGATTGCGCCCGAAGCGGCCTGACGACCCTCCGGGGCATTTCGGGGATTAGATTAGTATACCCGAAACGCCCCGGGCGGGTTGGAGAGAACGAAATCACCGAACGATAGGATCGCCGGACTGCTGGGTACGCGGCGTGGTATCGGAGTTCTGGTGGTAGAGGCCGATGACAAAGAAGCCGCCGAGAAAGAGTGCGACGATCAGCCAGAGAAACTCCGGCTTGGAACGCCAGGATTGCCAACCACAGTCTGAGCATCGGCTCGACGAGTAGTAGAGCGATCGATTACAAGAGGGACATTTTCTGGAAGAGCGAGAACTATGGGATGAGCGTGGCATGAGTCGTTCCTTAAACCTACTGCGTATCGGGTAACAGAGTGTGAGAGAGGTCACCATAGTAGGAAGGACGTACAAACAGACTGCCGTGTTCATCGCTTTTCGGACATGGGAGACGTGTGAAGACACCTCCGGATACCTATCCGGAGGTGTCTTCACGCAGAAGTGATAGGAAGCGTGCGCTCTCTATTTTTTGCGGGGATGCTTCGGGCCTTTGTCGGGATCGGGTTTGCCGCCGCGGCGGGGGCCGCGATCGAAGTCGTCAGGGCCGGAGTCGCGGTTGGGACGGTAGGACTGCGCCCATGGGGGCGGGCCGCCATAGCGATTGCCGCCTCCACCGTTGCCACCGTTGTAGCCGCCGCCACCGTAGCGACCGCCACCGCCACCACCGTCCCGGAAGGGTGGGCGCGGGCGATCCTGTTCCGGCGGGCCGTCCGTGCGCGGGCGCGCGATCTCGACGTAGACCTTTTTGCCACGCAGTTTGGTGCGGTTCAGCGCCTCGATGACGCGGTTGGCCTCGTTCTCGGGAACCTCGACGTAGGTGCTGCGGTCCAGGATCTCGATCGCGCCGATGGCGTTTCCGGAGATGCCAGCCTCGTTGGCGATCGCGCCGACGATGTCGCCGGGGCGAACGCCGTCCTGGCGACCGATCTGGAGGAACAGGCGGGTCATGCCCTGCTCGGCCTGGGTGCCGGGCAGATCGGCGGCGGAGATATCGTAGTCCTCCGCGCCCTTCTGACCCTGCCACAGCATCTGCAGCGCGGCGGCGGCGATCTGCGGAGCGTCGTACTTGCCCTCTTCGACCAGTTCACCGACCGTCACGAGATAGCCGTCGCAGTTGCCTTCGGCCAGGGTCTCGCGGAGTTTGTCTTTGAACAGTTCGCGGCGGCGGGCCGCGATGTCGCCGACCGTCGGGACGCGCGCCGGGAGGATCGGAGCGTTGATGTAGCGCTCGATCTGGCGCAGTTGGTAGCGCTCGCGGGGCGAGACCAGCGTGATCGCGTCTCCGGAGCGGCCTGCGCGACCGGTGCGGCCGATACGGTGAATATAGGCTTCCACGTCCCACGGAATGTCGTAGTTGATGACGTGGGTGACCTGATCGATGTCGAGGCCGCGGGCCGCCACATCGGTGGCGATCAGCAGATCGGCCTGACCGGAGCGGAAGCGCGCCATGACGCGGTCGCGGGCGGCCTGGTTCATGTCGCCATGCAGCGTTTCGGCCTGGTAGCCGCGCATCTGCAGGGATTCGCCCAGATCATCGACATCGCGGCGGGTGCGGCAGAACAGGATGGTGCTGCCCGGCGACTCCATGTCGAGGATGCGGGTGAGCGCCTCCACCTTCTGCGACGGCGGAACCTCGTAGTAGGTCTGAGTGATCAGTTCGACGGTGCGGCGCTTGCTCTCGATCGTCACGCGCTGCGGATCGCGCAGGTAGGTGCGGGCGAGGGCGGCGATGCGGGGCGGCATGGTCGCGGAGAAGAGCGCGGTCTGGCGGGCTTCCGGCGCGGACTTCAGGATCTCCTCGACATCTTCGAGAAAGCCCATGTTCAGCATCTCATCGGCCTCGTCCAGCACGACCATCTTCACGCCGCCGAGTTTCAGGGTGCCGCGTCGCAGGTGGTCGAGCACGCGCCCGGGCGTTCCCACGACGATATGCGCGCCAAAGGAGAGCGCGCGGAACTGGCGATCGATCGGCTGACCGCCATAGACGGGGACGACGCGCAGACGGGAGAATTTGCTGAGGGTATGCGTCTCCTGCGCGACCTGGATACAGAGTTCGCGGGTCGGCAGCAGGACGATCGCCTGGGGCTGCTGGACGGTGGGATCCAGAAGCTCGGCCATCGGCAGGGCGAACGCGGCGGTCTTCCCGGTTCCGGTCTGCGCCTGACCGATCAGGTCGTGGCCGGCGATCAGAATCGGGATGGACTGCTCTTGAATGGGAGTCGGCGCTTCGAAGCCCGCTTCGATGATGGCGCGCATGGTCGGCTCGCTGAGTTTCAGGGCGCGGAACGCGGCGGCCTGAACCTCGGGTTCACTACTCTCTTCGATCTCTTCGGGCACAGCAGTCTCGGCGTTCACTTCAGGGGTCTCCGCTTCGGTCGGGGGCGCCATGGCCACCGTCTCCGTAGCGGTCGGTTCGGTCTCGACCGGGGTCGGGGCGAGGGCCGCGACGTCTTCCTGGCCTGCAGGCTCCGCCGGGGTCTTCTCG
>Ga0105239_10010901_pt1 | contig 10154 bp, 9 predicted proteins | sample KBSC44metaG_FD_92761 | JGI IMG/M metagenome (GOLD analysis project Ga0105239, IMG submission 92761) | Corn rhizosphere microbial communities from Kellogg Biological Station, Michigan, USA - KBS C4-4 metaG | ecosystem: Host-associated > Plants > Roots > Rhizosphere > Soil | place: Michigan, USA...
ATCTCCCACCAGAACTAAGTATCTGATCGCAACGGCATTTGCCGAATACTATGCCAGAATCGATCCAGAGGCTATCGCCTATATGAATTTCTCTGCTCCACGGTTGATGATCCTGGCGGCCCTTGCGGCGCCGTTTTCTTTTGCGCAGAACAGCGCATATACGCTGGGGGTGCTTTCCCTGAATCCGCTGGGATATTGGAAACTCGATGGTAATTTCAACGATGCCACGCAGCGTCAGAACAACGGCGCGAATGCGAATCTCGCTGGGCCGATCGGCTTCACCCTGGCTGGCGGCGGAGCTCCTATCGACCCGGGCGGCCAAGCCGGTGTTTTCAACAGCTCCAAAACCCAAGCCGTGAATATCGCGGCGGGCAATACTTTCAATTTCAGCGTCACCCAGCCGTTTACCCTGATGGCTTGGGTCAAGACGGCCAATCAGGGACTCTCCCCTATGACCATTTTCGGCAAAATCGATGCGACCCAGACCGGCTACGCCCTGGTCATCAACAACGGGTCGCCTTTTGGCACGCAGGGCGGGGGGCACTTCGGACTTCTTTGGGAGGCACAAGGGAGCATTTCGCAAGTACAATCCAACGTGTCGGTCAACGATGGGGCCTGGCATCTTCTGGCCGTCACAAGTGACGGCAGTGGCCTGCTAACCGGCATTCAGCTGTATCTCGATGGTGCGCAGGTGGCCTCCACCTCTGGCCCGAACGGTGTTTCCAGTTCCATCGTGAACAATGTCGCTCTCTCGATTGGAGGATTGCCCAACGCGGGATCTTCGTTCTCGCCCTTTGAGGGCCTGATCGACGAGGTGGCGATATGGAACACCACGCTCACCCCGCCGCAGATCCAGCAACTGGCGGGATTCGCCACCGGAGCCCGCAAGCTCATGCCGCAGTTCGTATTCGGCGGCGGTTGGTACTCTGCAATGTATTTCTCTAACACCGGAATCGCCACCGTGACCTTTCCAGTGAACTTCACCGCCGACAACGGAACCGCAATGACCAACATTCCCTTGATCGCTGGAGGTGTCACCGCTATCACGCTCGCACCTGGAGCCAGTACGGTCATCGAAGCTCCGAACGTCGGTCCCTTGTCGCAGGGCTATGCATCGTTTATCGCACCTCCGGGCATCATCGGATACGGTGTATTCCGGCAAACGCTGCCGATCGCATTGAACGAACCCGATCAGGAAGCCGTGGTGCCGTTTTCCTCGGCCAGCACCACCAGCAGCACGCTGCTGTGGGATGACAGAATCTCGGCAACGGCGGTGGCCATCGCCAATCCCAACGCGTCCGCGGTAACCGTGACGATCACGGTAACCAAATCGGATGGCAGCCCGATCGGTACTGTTATTCTTCCTCCTCTGGCGCCCAACGGTCATACGGCCTTTGTATTGCGCGATGTTGTCGCCGGAACGGCAGGGAATCGCGGGACTGCGATTTTCTCCGCTGGTTCGGGGAATTTGGCCGTGTTAGGATTGCGCGCCACCGGAATCGCGCTGACCTCGATCCCGACTACGGATAAGTAGCCTGCGGCCGTCCAGGGCCAGTCTCAGTTCATCCCGAATTAGTGTGCGAGCATCGGACAAGGTGCGTAGCGCGAAGGCGCTGGCGAAGAGGAGCGCATGAGCGAAGGCGATTCCAGGCCGCATGACACGATTGCCGATTGTGAACGGCAAATCGAAAAACTAGACGATCCCCGCTGGCCATGGCTTATGGAGGCGGCTCGCCAGAGCGTGCTTGCAAACAAACTGCAATACCAGGGCGTAGCGCACGCTGCCGAAATCACGACCGCAATCGATCAGGATTACCTATCATTTCTTCAGAGCATTCTCGGAGCTGCGAAGCTGCACACAAGTAAGCCAGATCGGGAGGCGCAGCAACCGACTCGCCCGAAGGATGACGCGCCAAACGCCGAAGACCTCGGACTCGGCGATCAGGGTCAATCGGGCGGATAAGCTCAGAACAGAAATCAATCCTTATCTTGAGTGGTGAGCGCGGAAGGAATCGAACCTTCAACCTACTGATTAAGAGTCAGTTGCTCTGCCAGTTGAGCTACGCGCCCTTCTAGGGTTGGCGGCTGCGGCGGGGGAACTGCAGCTTCATTCAATTGTACGCAGTTCCATTCCCGTTGCACAAGTCTGACTGAGCGTTACGCTACCGCCACCATTCCATATTTTGCGGGGATGCGACTTACTCCGAATGGCACACTACGTGCTTACCCGATATCGAGGAGTACGAAAATGCATCTACGCAGGGTATTGATAGGAGCACTGGCACTTACGGCGGGGCTGGCGAATGCCCAGACTCGCAAAGCCACTGGGGTAGGCGGCGGCAATGCGAGTAGCGGAAAATGCACGGTGGAAGTAATGGTGGATGGCGCGGCTCAGGTCGAGATCAAGGGAGACACCGCCACCTTGAAAGACTTGGCCGGACAGGCGCCTCAATGGCGACGCTTTGAGTGTACTGGACCTTTACCCGCGAATCCCGCAAACTTCCGATTCGCCGGGGTGGATGGCCGGGGCCGGCAGACCCTGGCTCGCGATCCGCGTAACAACGGCGGTACCGCCGTGATTCAGATCGAGGACAGCCAAGGCGGAGCCGAGGGATACACTTTCGATCTGTTCTGGGGTAACGAGCCGCTCAACTCAGGAGGATTCCAGGGTGGCCGTGGTCCGGGCCCGGTTGATAACCGTGGTCCTGGCGGTTTTGATAACCGTGGTCCCGGCCCTGGCCCAGGCGACAATCGCCAGTTCGACCGCGCAGATCGCAATGACCAGGGATTCAGGCCCGACGGTCGGACGCCAGATCGTGACGGCTATCGCCGGGAACGGCGCATGCCGGACGACCAAGCCTTCGACATTTGCCGGCGATCCATTCGAGAACAAGCGGTCACCCGCTTCCGTACTCAGAACGTCGACATCAGAAACATTACGATAGATAACAATCCTGGCCGCCGCGATTGGATCAACGGAGACGTAGCTGTACCGCGGCGCTTCAACCGCCAGGATATCTACCACTTTACGTGCTCGGTCAATTTCGATACAGGAGAAGTTCGCAGCACCCATATCGATCAGTTCGAGCAGGGCTACTATAACCGCAGATAGTCGAGCGTTAAACCAACATGGTCGAGACATCCACCGTCGATCGGTGGCCTTCGACCACAACGATGCCACTCTCGGTAACGTAATACAGGCTCTTGTCACGCTCGCGGTCGAAGCCGATCGTAGCATCCGCTGGCACTCGTACGTTTTTATCCAGGATGGCCCGGCGCACCCGGGCCCTCCGCCCGATATCGCAGTTATCGAAAACCACGGAATCTTCCACCACCGCGCCCGAGTGTATCTTGACGTTGCGACCCATCACTGATCCTCGTAACAGGCCACCGGAGAGGATCGAGCCGCCCGACACCACCGAATCGATGGCCTGGCCGCGCCGGCCCTGTTCATCAAAAATGAATTTCGCCGGCGGATCGGAGTAGCTGGCAGTGCGCAGCGGCCACTGCCGGTTATAAAGATTCAGGGCAGGACTTATGGCCTTCAGATCCATATTGGCGTCATAGAACGAATCGATAGTTCCTACATCGCGCCAGTATGGTTCTTGATTCGGCGGATCTCCCGGAATGCGGTTGGTTTGAAAATCATACGCGTACATTGGTGCGCGCCCCACCAGCGAGGGAAGAATGTCACGCCCGAAATCATGCGAGCTGTTTGGGTTTTCCGCATCTGCGTACAACTCGCGCAGCAGCAGGTTGGTGGAGAAAATGTAGTTGCCCATGGACGCGTACACCCTATCCGGATCGCCGGGCATGGTCGGCGCGTCGGCGCGCTTTTCATGGAAGCCAACGACGGCGCCGTCGGGAGCCGCTTCGATCACTCCGAATTCGGCAGCCTGATCCCTGGGCACCGGGATCGCAGCGATGGTGGCCTGCGAGCGCTTGTGCATGTGAAACTCCAGCATCTCGCGGATATTCATGCGGTAGATGTGATCGGCGCCGAAGATCGCCACGTAATGCGGATCGGCCTGCTCGATCAAGTTGATATTCTGGTGCAGCGCGTCGGCTGTGCCGCGATACCAATCCTCACCCGGCGATCGCATCTGGGCCGGTACGGGGATGATGAAGTGCTGCTGCAGCAGACCGCCGACTTCCCATCCTTCGCTTAGATGCTGGAGCAGGCTCTGGCTATTGAACTGGATCAGAACATAGATGGAATAGATGCCCGAATTGACCAGGTTGCTGAGGACGAAGTCCACAATGCGATAGCGTCCTCCAAAAGGCGTGGCCGGCTTAGCCCGCTCCTTGGTCAGCGGGGAGAGCCGAGTACCTTTGCCCCCAGCCAGCACGAAAGCGAGCACCCTAGCCTGCATGGGGGTTATTGTGGCAGGCCCAAGGGGTGCGTCGCAATATAATAAACGCAGATCTTACAAAGGTGACACGGAACCAGATACTGGAGTCTCTGCGCGAAAGGATCGTGCGCTTCGCGGCATCTAGAGTAGGGGAGGGTGCCGCGGGAGACGCACAAGATATCGCCCAGGAGGTACTTCTGCTACTTCACGAGAAATATCCGGCTCTGGACAGGATCGAGGATCTGCTGCCATTGTCCATCGAAATCGCTCGCCTTAAGATCCTGGGCGCCCGGCGCAAGAGCGTCCGGAGGGGCGAGAATACTCAAGTATCGGTTGACGATCTTCCGCTGGCTGGCACGGCTCCCGATCCGCTGGAACAGGCTGTTCGACGGGAGCGGCTGGAGCTGCTGGAGGCGGCGCTTAAGGGCCTCGGAGAGCGTTGTCGCGAGATCTTTCATCTGAAGTTGCAGGGACTTAGCTTTATCGATATCCAGAAACAGTTGAAGGTAGGCTCGATTAATACTTTATATACCTGGGACTTGCGCTGCCGCAAGGAGCTTCGAATCAGGTTGGGCAGCAACTGGGACATAAAATGAAACCCATTAAAGCTCGGAGACTGCTTGGTGGCTATGCCACCGGCTCGCTTACCGAAGCTGAGCGGACAGCCCTGTTTCAGGCTGCTCTTGAGGACCAGGAGTTGTTCGATGAACTGGCCGGAGAACAGGCCCTGAAGGAAGTCTTGGACGAGCCCGGTGCCCGGCAGCGGCTCATCCTAGCCTTGGAAGCTCCGCCGCGGCATCGAGCGTGGCTTTGGGCGGGGGCTGTAGCGACGGCGGCGATCGCGGTCGTCATCGGAATCGCGGTTTCGCCGCGAACGGCCCCTCCGCCCCAACAGATCGCGCAAGTGATGAAATCGCCAGAACCGGTGGCTTCGCCCGAACCGGTGGCTTCGCCCGAACCCGTGGCTTCGCCCGAACCCGTGGTTCCGGCCGTAGCCGCACCCCGGCCCGCGCCAGCTCCTGTCCAACGAAAGGTCGCGCCAAGCCCACCTGCACCGGCTGCGGTTCCTGAACTGCAGAAAGCGGAAGCGGAGAATAAGCGTGCCGACCAGTTACAACCAGCTCAACCGCAGGCACCCGAGGCTCTCCGCGGATTAGTCGCCGGGACGGCGCCGGCCGTTGGCAGATTTCGCGCCGAGAATGCGACCGCAGCCGCGCGCGTCGCTTTCTTTTTTAACTACTCAGTCGGATCCGACGGGTTCCTGCAAATCGTGCCAATGGCGGCTGGATACCTGTCCGTTTCTGCAAGGGGAACTGTACTTTTTCCGAGCGACGAGGTCAGCCCGGGAACGCCAGTTCGGATTGCGATTCCGTCAGGTGCAACCAGCCTGCTAATCGCGTTTTCCACGACACCGGGTATCACCGGCGCGGCGGTGCCCCGCGACGGGGCTTCGGGAACAGTGACGGATCAGGATCCGCCGAATGGCCGGATCCTCATTCAACTTTTCCTGAAACCAGCGACTCAATAAACTTCCGCTCGATCGGCCACGTGCCAGTCACTTGATCCTTCTGCGCTTCGAAATGCCCGGCCACCAGGACTCCGCTGAGATCACCCGCAGCCGGCTTGAGCTTGTCGCGATCGAGCATCTTCTTGAGCAGCTCAGTCACGCTCGAAAACTGGGTGGCCATTTTGGATGCGTCACCCGGAGCAGTACAGTCCACTACCATGCGCAGCTCGAAGCTCTTTTGATCCGTTTTTTGATCTGGAGCCGGGCCGAGCGTAAATACCGTGCTGCGAGCCTGTGCAAGCTGCGTCCGGAAGGGGCTGAGTCCCGCTGGCAGGTTCGTCGCGTCAGCGAACACGTAGGGCGGCGCAGATACCCATATCGCGGCAGACGGAATTTTGGGCGGTTCCTTCCAGAATCCGGGGAAGATGACACGCGAGGCTTGCGGATCGTGGGCCACCGCCATCGCCAGCACATCGCGCCGGAGCAGCGAGAACGAAATCGTTTTGCCCAGCTGGCTGGCAGGCATGCTGCAAGTACTGTCCTGACACTTGCCCTGATGCGACTGCGCGTAGGCAGATAGCCGATCCCATTTAAAGCGCCCCTGCACGGCGAAGTATTCATCGCCATCGCGGAATCCAGCGGCTACCGCATCCAAATCGGTGCGGTAATCGAAACCAGTCTGCTCGACGAACTTCTTGTAATCGGCTTCTTCAGCGGCTGGCGAGCCGGCCAGCAACTCCAGAATTCCCGCGGAACGCAGCAAGCCGACGTTCAGATAGACGTGCAGGGATCGATCCTGGGGCAGACACTGTACCAGCCGCACCGCATCGTAAGGACGCGAATAAAACCAGTAGCCCCAGACGCCTAGGGCAATGCCCAGCACCGCTGCGATTGCGGCACCTTTTTTCATTTAGACTGTGGCGGCAGTTTCGGCCATGCGGGCCTGCTTCCACAGGGCGATGTACGGTTTCAGGTCGGCCATCATCTTGGCGAACTGTTTGGGATCGAGCGATTGCGCTCCGTCGCTCACCGCCTTCTCCGGCTGCGGATGCATTTCGACAATCAAACCGTCGGCGCCCACGGCGACTCCGGCTCGCGCCAGTGCGGGGACCAGGCTGCGCTTGCCAGCCGCGTGGCTGGGATCCAGAATAACCGGCAAATGCGTCATCTCGCTCAGTGCCGCAATCGCTCCGATATCGCAGGTGTTACGGGTCACGGTTTCAAACGTGCGGATTCCGCGCTCGCACAGCATCACATCCGGATTGCCGTGAGCGACGATGTATTCGGCCGACATCAGCAGTTCCTTAACCGTGGCGCTCAGACCGCGTTTCAAGAGAATCGGACGGCCGCACTTGCCCAGCGTCTTGAGCAGCGCGAAGTTCTGCATGTTGCGCGCGCCAATCTGAAGAACGTCCGCGTACTCGGCGACCAGACTGACGTCGCGGTCGCTCATCACTTCGGTAACGATGCCGAGCCCGGTCAGCTTACGAGCCTTCGCCAGCAGCTTCAGGCCTTCTTCTTCCAGACCTTGAAAATCGTAAGGCGAAGTCCGGGGCTTGAAAGCTCCGCCCCGCAGAAGCTTGGCTCCGCCTTTGGCGACGATCTCGGCCGATTCCAGAATCTGCTTCTCGCTCTCGACGGAACAGGGTCCAGCCATGACCACGAATTCGTCGCCGCCGATCGTGGCGCCCGCCACCCTAATTTCCGTCTTTTCTCGACGAAACTCCTTGCTCACGAACTTGTAGGGAGCCGAGATGCGGACTGCCTTCTCCACCTGGGGCATGGCCTCGAGCGATTCGATGCAGGCGGTGACATCGCCCATCCCGACCGCGCCGATCACCACGCGCTCTTCTCCTTCAATGGAGTGGACCTTGTAGCCGAATTCCTCGATTCGCGCGCGCACTTGGGCCACCTCCTCTTTAGTCGCATGCAGCCGCATGGAAATAATCATCTTAGATCTCCCCTATTTTCTTTCGCGCACAACTCAGCCGGTCGCGAAAGTTTTCTACCAACCATCAATCCGCACCCGGCGCTGTGCGCGCAAACTAAAAAACCCACTCTTTCGAGTGGGTTCGTTTTGTAATTCCGAATAGGCCCACTCGTCCGTTTCAGCCGGTAAAATACCGGAACCAAAATCGATACGAGCTAGCAAAACTGCGATTCATGAAGTTCGATTGTATCACAGCGGCGGAAGGTTTCGTGGCGCAGGCCGTAGGCGCCAGCATGTGGCTCTGAAACACTTTGCCGACCTAGGGACTCCCCTAGTTGTAGCTGCTCACTGAAACCGACCCTCCAGCGTCCCTTTCCGATGAGCCTGGAGGGTTGTATGTGCCAGGATCTCAAGATTTTAACTCAGCGGTTCGACGCCGAATCAAAAGTCTACGCAGACGCCGTGCATTTTTTGCAGACTGCTGGCGAGTCTCACGCGGTTGCAGCGTCTCGTCGGGTAGAGCGAGCTCTGTGGGCCTTTGAAAGAGCCCGTGAGCAATTGAGCCAGCATCTTCGCTTGCACCAGTGCCGGCCGGCACGGATTTGAGTCGCAGACGGAATAATCACTGATTCTTGTCCGCGGATAGGAGTGCCTCGAGTTCTTCCACCGCCTCGTTAAGGGCTTGCCGCTCAGCTTTGTCTGTGATGCGGCCTTCAAAGTGGCGGATCGTACTGGCGGCCTTTCGTACGTTCTCAAGAAGTTTCGCCCTATGACTGGAATCGCGCGTACCTTGTGATATCTCACGGAACGTATACGCGAGTTTCAGCTCGGCCCTTAAAAAATCGATGAGAGCCTTTTGACTCTGGCGTTCTAGTTCTGAGAGATCCGTGGGCATGTGCCTATGGTCATTGGTAATGTTGCGCAAAACAAGATCTAGGGCGCTCCCTAGTTGTCGGGGGTGCAATTGCACGGGATACTATGGATCGTCCAATTTTTAAAGTAAGCTCCGGTTCGACGTTAACCGGGAAGACAATAAGTGCCCACGAAACAGGCTACCTTCTGTCCCGATCGGGAGACTTTGAAGATCCGGCTTCACGCCGATATCAGGGTTTACCATCAGGCCGTATTGGATCTACAAGCCAAAATCGAAGATGCGAAGGCTCACCAGGACGCGGATAGGGCCAGGCTGGCGTACGAGGCTTCTTTACAAAAGTTCAACGAGCATGTGGCCTCGCATCGCTGCGGATAGAAGCTACTTCTTCTGCGGCAAGGCGAACACGTAAATCGCGTTTGCGCCCTTGGGAGGATTAAGACCCGGCGCATAACCGATGACGCTCTGCGTCAGCAGGCCGTCGCCAGTCGCAATCGCAACGTATTGCTGGCCATTCACTGAGTAGGTAATCGTGCTATTGGCAATCGGTCCGCCGATGGTCTGCTCCCATAGAACCTTGCCGGAAGTCGCATCGAGGGCGCGTACCCGCCGATCCAGATCGCCGAAGAAGATCAGGTCGCCAGCCGTCGCGAGGACCGCGCCGTTGATCGGCGCGCGACCCTTGTAAATGTGATCGATCTTACCCGTTGCCAGATTGATCTTCGATATGCCGGAGAATTCAGCGGGATTTGACCCTTCGCGAGCCTTTCCGTTGCGTACTGGGCGAACCGTCGGGAACATCGGACCCGTCTGCATGTCCAAACAGGTGTCCACCCACGGAGCGTAGAGGGAATTGGTCACCGGGCTATACGCCTGCGACCAGTAGCTGCGAGTATTGAAAAAGCAGATCGTCTTATGCTGGCTTGGACCGGTGAAAATCAGGCTTTCGTTCAAGTGAACCTTGCCGTCGGGGTCCACTTTGTCGATCAGGAAACCCGGAATATCGAAGGGCCACGGGTTGGCCCACAGGAACTCGCCCGTGTGGCGATCCATGGCAAAGACGCCGCCGGATTCACCGGTGGCGATCACAACGTCGCGCTTTTCGCCGGCCTTGATCTTCGTGTTGAACCACTTGGCCGTAGCCGCCGTGGGATTGAGCGTGGTCGAAGCCAGGAGCCGATCGTCGGTCCAATCCTCATCCCAATCGTCGCCGGCCAGGTGCTGATAATACCAATTCAGTTTGCCGGTATCTGCATTGATGGATACAGTGGAATCGCTAAAGAGATCGACGGGGCCCGAGGTGGGAACCCCAAAGGGATCGCCATGGCGTTCCATGCGCGTGTTCGGCGTGGGATTCGCCACACCGTAAATCACGGAATTTGTAGAGGGGTCGTAGGTTCCGGGACCGCCCCAAGTGGAAGCGAAACGTTTGTCGTCCGGAGTGTTGCCCCAGCTATCGCCGCCGGGCTCGCCGGTATTGGCTGCGGTAGCAAA
>Ga0105239_10010904_pt1 | contig 10153 bp, 9 predicted proteins | sample KBSC44metaG_FD_92761 | JGI IMG/M metagenome (GOLD analysis project Ga0105239, IMG submission 92761) | Corn rhizosphere microbial communities from Kellogg Biological Station, Michigan, USA - KBS C4-4 metaG | ecosystem: Host-associated > Plants > Roots > Rhizosphere > Soil | place: Michigan, USA...
AGGTTCTCCCAGTCCTTGCCCGGCGCGCGCATTTCCGCAAGCACGCGCGTGCGCGTCGCCGGATCCTGCAGGCGCTTGATCCAGGCATCGAGGCCGCCGTCCTGCACCCATGCCGGCATCGCCGCGTCCAGCCCGGTAGCGCCGGCAGTGTAGGTATACATGTTCGCCGAGACATCGATACCGGCGACGCGCGCGGCCTCGATCTTCGCGATCGCCTGCGGCAGCTTCGGCCAGTTGTCCCGGCCGGCGGCCTTGAAGTGATAGACCTCGCCATGGACGTGCGCGCTGCGCGCGATCGCGATCAGCTCATCCACGCCTTCGAGCAGACGATCGCCTTCGCTGCGCAGGTGCGAAATGTAGGCGCCACCGGATTCGCCGGCGGCTTGTGCCAGTGCGATCAGTTCATCGGTCCTGGCATACGTGCCAGGCGCGTAGATCAGCGCCGAGCCGACGCCGAGCGCGCCGTCGCGCATCGCCGCGCGCACCAGTTCCTGCATGCGCTGCAGCTCTTCCGGCGTGGGTCGACGATCGACGTAACCCAGTTCGTGCTCGCGAATTGTCGCGGCACCAACGAACGAGGCGATGTTCGGCGATACGCCGCGCTTGACCAGCGCATCAAGGCCTTCGCCGAGTGTGGTCCAGTCGATCGGATGCTTGAGATCGCCCAGCGCAGCGAGATTCGTGGCGCGGATTTCCGGCGTCAGCGGGCCGAGCGAATCGCCTTCGCCGAAGACCTCCAGCGTCACCCCCTGCTTGATGTCGGACAGGGAACGACCATCCAGATACAGCGAATCGGGCGCCCACGACAGCATGTTGACGAAGCCGGGCGCGACGGCCATGCCCCGGGCGTCAACTTCCCTGGCCGCATGCGCGCGCGCCAGGTCACCGACTGCCGCAATGCGCTGCCCGCGTACACCGACATCCGCCTGTCGCGGAGCGGCGCCGGAGCCGTCGTAGATCATGCCATGACGGATGATCAGGTCAAATTCCGACGTTTTTTGCGACCTGACCTGGCACCCCAGCAGCAACAGGCAAACCGATACCCACGCCAGCGCTCGCATGCCGCGCCACTCCAGTGAAAATCAAGGAGTTTCAAGCCTGCGCAAATGTCGTACAAAACGCAAGCGACGTGGTGATTTGCGACTTGGCATCGAAGCTGCATTACAGTCCTCGCCGGCAAGCCGCCGGTTCAGGTCGCGGAGACCACCCATGCAAGCCCCCACCAACGAGCTGCTGCTAGCGCTGCGTTCGCCGACATCCGGCTGGCTTGCTGCGGTGGTCTGCGCGCTGGAGGAAGCAATCCGCGACCCGAACTTCACCGAACAGCATCGCGAACTGATCAAGCGCGTGGTCGACTCCGATTCCGTCAGCCTGCCGGTTGCGGTCGCCGCCGAAGCGCGCCTGAGCCAGTTCGAGCAAACCATCGCGCAGACGCAGATCAAGCTGATTTCTTCGATCGCCGAGCCGATCGTCTCCGCGCAACCGGCGCGTCCAAAACTGACGCTGGTGAGCAACGCCGCCTAGCTGGCCCAAATCGATAGGGGAGTCCGGAAGGGCCTGGAGCAATCTAGGCCCTTCGTCTTTTCTTGCCTCAGTGGTGATGACCGCCGGGGCCATGCACATGGCCGTGCTCGAGTTCTTCCGGCGTGGCCTCACGAATGTCCGTGATCTCGACGCCAAAGCGCAATGTCTTGCCAGCCATCGGATGGTTCAGATCCACGTCGACGACGCTTGATCCGACTTTGACGACGGTCACCGAACGATGGCCATCCTTGGTGTTCAGCACGGTGTGCATGCCGGGGGCCAGGTGGTCCGGATCGCGAAAATACTTCTTCGGCACGCGCTGGACGAAATCCTCGCGGCGTTCGCCATAGGCGTCCCTGGCCGCGATGACGGCATCGAACTTGTCGCCGACGACATGATCCGTCATCGCCTGTTCCAACCCGGGAATGATATTGCCGTGACCGAACAGAAACGTCATCGGCTCGCGCCCGCGCGAGTTTTCCACTTCGGCCCCGGCTTCGTCGCTGAGGTGGTAATGGAAGCTCACGACTTTGTCTTTTTCCGCCTTCATGTTTCTTTTCCGCAAAAACCGGCGCGCATGGTAGCCGGTTTCCGGCTGCGCCGCTGGGGATTTGACACACGCACCGGTTTGCCCGAACGTCGCCGTTCATGCGCAAGGTCATTCGGGGAATCGTGCTGCTGGTCGCGGTGGCGCTGCTTTCGGCTTGTGGTGCGCAGCGCCCGCGACCCTCGCCCGGATCGATCCAGTACGGCGCCCGCACGGCGGAGCAACTTCGCGCCAACCCGAACGACATCCTGTTCCGCGCAATTAGTCTGGTCGGCACACCGTATCGTTACGGCGGCAACACGCCGGCCGGCGGATTCGATTGCAGCGGCCTGGTCGGCTACGTCTTCCGCGACGTCGCCGGCATCGTGCTGCCACGCAACTCGGAAGACATCAGCCGCGTCGACGCGCCTGCGATCGGCCGCAAGGATCTCGAATCCGGCGACATCGTGTTCTTCCACGGCAGCGCACATGTGAGTCACGTTGGCATCTACGTCGGCAAAGGCCGCTTCGTGCATGCGCCGAACGAAGGCGGCACCGTGCGCCTCGACGAACTCGACGCATCGTACTGGCGCCAGCATTACGCCGGCGCCAAGCGGATCATCAGATAACGCTACTTCTTCGCCGGCAGCGCGGTACGCAGATTGTCCAGAATCGGTGCGGTCGGCCGCTGGATGATCAGGAAATCGTTGCCGGCAGCCCTGTGGCAGCCCGTGCACGCCGCCGACAGGCCGTCGTAGGCTTTCTCGAACTCGACCTTGCTGCCGTGATCGATCGCATCGCGCAGTGCCGCCACCGGCGTTTTCGTCATCGCCGGCAGGATGTCGGCCAGGCGCTGCGGCTGGAAGATCGCGTGCTCGGGATTCTGCTCGACCACGGCGTCGAACGCTTCCTTGATCTCCTGCAGCTCGAACGCGGCGAGCGTCCAGTTCTGCGCCTTGCCGGCGAACCACAACCGGGCGTGGCGAATCTGGATCGTCAACATCTGTTCGCCGAGTTCCGGGTGATACGCCGATTTCTTCAGTTCGGCGATTTCCTTTTTCAGCGCGGCGACTTCCGCGTCGGCGTCCCCTGCCGCGGGCGCGCTCCACGCCAGAACCGCGAGCGCCGCTCCGGCAACAATCCAGGTAAATGTTTTCCCCATTGGTCCTTCCTAGATTTCCTCGCGCTGCGGCAGCTTGCCGGCTGCCGCGCGCCGATCGGCCATCTCCGTGCGGAATTCCGCGAGTTCGCGCAACAACGTCTCGATATTGACTTCGTTCTTCAGGTTCACCTTGAAATCCGATTCGGCGCGCGCGCGATCCTTGCGCGCCTGCCGGTTCTGGCTCATCACGATCAGTGGTCCCTGCAGGCCGACCAGGATACCGAGCGCGAGGTTGAACAGCTGGTACGGGTACGGGTCCGGCGGCGAATTCGCCATCAGCACGCTGTTGCCGAGGCACCAGACCCCGGTGAGCACGATCAGGAAAATGATGAAGCGCCAGCTGCCGTTGAGTTCGGCCACCTTGTCGGCCAGATGATCGCTCCACGACAGGTGACGGTCGAACTCCTCGTCGACATTTTTTGCCACGCGCGCATGCAGCAGCGCGTTGGTCTCGCGCATGCGCCCGCTCATCGTGCGCAGGATCGCCATTGCCGCCCGCGGATGCTGCTCCAGATACGCCGCGAGCGTGGCGCGCTTGAGCTCGTACAGCACCGCATCGGTGGTCGCCAGTGCGCTGGCGCTGCGCGGCTTCTCGTCGAACAGCGCGAGTTCGCCGAAGAATTCGCCACGACCGATGTCCTTCAGCGATACGCGCCGCGATTCCTCACCGGGCAGGAAGATGTTGATGTCGCCGCTGGCGACGATGTACATCGCGTAACCGATATCGCCCTGGTCGAAGATCTGCTCGCCAGCACGGAACGTGCGCATGTCCAGAGCATTCGCAAGCGATGCGAGGTCTTCTTCCGAAAGACCATCGAACATCGGTATCGAGCGCAGCAGCGGCGTGGCGTCCATAGGCAGATTCCTGCGCAATCCGCTAAAGTTTGCGGCTTGCGTTGTCATGCATGTGCAATGTCCCGCGCGGGAAAATAGCACAACCCGGAGTATCTCAATGCCGAAATTCCTGCCCGCGGCGCTGATCGCACTGGTCGCCCTGCTCGTTGCCTGCAGCTCCAATCCGTCGGCGAGCGCGCGCACGCCCGCCGCCCACGCGACGCACCGCGTGATCGTTTTCGTCTGGGACGGCATGCGGCCGGATTCGATCAGCGAGGCCGATACGCCGCGTCTCGCCGCGCTGGCGAAACGCGGCACGTTCTTCGCCGACAATCACTCCAGCTACCCGACTTTCACGATGATGAACGCGGCGGCGTTCGCAACCGGTTCGTTCTCCGGCCACTCGGGTTTTTTTGGCAATGCGATCTATCGCCCTGGTGCGCCAGCGCGCAGCGCGGGCGGCGACGAGGTCGATTTCAACGACCCGGTCTTTCTCGAGGATTACGGCATCCTCAAGCAGCTCGATGCGAACGAGGACAAGCATCTGTTCCTGATCGACACGCTGTTCCAGGCTGCGCAGAAAGCCGGCCTGACCACCGCGTCGATCGGCAAGTCCGGCCCCGCATTCCTGCAGGATTACAAGAACGGCAATATCGTGCTCGACGAAAGAGCAGCGTTCCCTCTCGCCTTCGCCAAGGAATTGCAGGCGGCGCATATCGCGCTGCCGATCAGCGCTCCGTTTGCCTACGGCAACGGCGAATTGCGCCTCGCCGACGATAATGGCGACCCTGCCTTCAACCCGCGCCCGGCCGTGCTCGCCGACGGCTACACGCAGAATCCGGACGATCGCAGCGGTTCGCCGCCGGCGGCAGCAAATCGGTATCTGATGTCGGTATTCCTCGATTACGTGCTGCCGAAGAAGAAACCGGATATCTCGGTGGTGTGGCTGCGCAATCCCGACAGCACCGAGCACGCTTACGGAGTCGGCTCGCCGAACTATCACGCGGCGCTGCGGGCGCAGGACGAACTGCTCGGCAAGCTGCAGGACAAGCTCGCCGAACTGCAGATGGATGCCGACACCGACTTGATCGTCGTCTCCGACCATGGTCACAGCAACGTCTCCGGTCCGCTCGACCTGTTTCCACCGCGCGTCGTTGCAAATGGGAAAATGGGACAGATCGACCGTGAGCATGGCTATTCCGTCTCCGGAAATATCCGTCTCGCCCACGAACTATCGATGGCCGGCATCCGCGCCTACGATGGCGCCGGCTGCATGTATGATCCGGTGATGTCGGGCATCAAGGCCGACGGCACGCCGCTGCATCCACTCAAGCCGGCCAACGGCGACACCTGCGGTCGTCTGAAGAGCTATACGAGCCCGGCATACGAACTGCTGCACCCGTTCCTGCCGCGCGAGACTTTCGTCGTCGTCGCCAACGGCGGCAGCGACTATCTGTATCAGCCCGACCACAATCCCGAACGCATCCGCATGGCCGTGCGCTTTCTGCAAAGCCACGAGGAATACGGAGCGATTTTCGTCGACGAACGCTATGGTGATATTCCTGGAACGATGCCACTCGGCCGCGTGCGCCTGGAGAATATGGAAGGCCGGAATCCGGACATCGTCGTCGGCTATTCATTCGATGAGAACGCAATGATCCAGGGCATGCCCGGCATCGAGTTCGAAGGCGTATCGTCGAGCAGCAATCATGGCATGCATGGATCGTTCAGCCCGCGTGATGTGCACAATACATTGCTCGCTTCCGGCCCGGATTTTGCCGAGCACTACACCGACAACCTACCGAGCGGCAATGTCGACGTCGCGCCAACGATTGCAAAAATTCTCGGCATTCAGCTGCCGCAGGCAGACGGACGTCCGCTACTGGAAGCGTTGCGCGGCCGCGCGCATGTGGATGCGCATGCTTACGCGGTCAAACCGCAGACGGTCAATCCGGCGCAGCCGGCCACCGGGCTTTCGATTCAATCGCCAGTCGGCACCGCGACCGGCGCGACAAGCTACAGCTTCGATCTGCAGATCAAGGAACTGCGTTACGGCGACAAGGCGTACACGTATTTCGATTCGGCAAGGGCGGTGCGGAAGTAAGTCACGCGGTCTCCAGTTCCACGCGAATCCGATAGCCGAGCACCCGTGCGGCACGAAAGGACTTGCGTAGTTCATCCGAAATACGTACATTTGTACGTATGGACGATCTCCGCGACCTCACCGCCAATCAGCGCCGCGTACTCGATTGCATCCGCCGCCATATCGAGCAGAACGGCACCGCGCCTACGCTACGCGAAATCGCGGAAAATCTGGAACTTAGCAGTCATTCCTCAGCCCAGGATTATGTCGAGGCGCTGATCCGCAAAGGCGCGCTGGAGCGTTCACCCAAACATCGCGGCCTGCGCCTGCCGCAACGCGTTCGGATGCCGGCGGCGGCACAGCTACCCCTCGTCGGCCGCGTCGCCGCCGGCAGTCCGATCATGTCCGAAGGCAATATCGAGGCGCAGTACGCGGTCGATCCCGCCCTGTTCCGTCCCCACGCGGATTTCCTGCTGCGCGTGGTCGGCATGAGCATGCGCGACGTCGGCATCGTCGATGGCGACCTGCTCGCCGTGCATCGCGCGCAAACTGCGTACGACGGCAGCATCGTCGTCGCGCGGCTCGATGACGAGATCACGGTCAAGCGCCTGAAGCATCAGGGGTCACGGCTGTTGCTGCTGCCGGAAAATCCCGATTTCGCGCCGATCGAAGTCGATCCGCGTCGCACCGACAGTTTCGCTATCGAAGGCATTTACGTCGGCGTGATTCGCCAAGGTTGATATGAACGCGGTCGCGCTCGATGCAGTACTGAAACATCCCGGCGTCTGGCGCCGCTCGGCAGCCGCGCAACATCACGTGCGCGCGATTCCCACCGGGCTCGCCGGACTCGACGCGCAATTGCCCGGCGGCGGCTGGCCCTGCGGTGCGTTGAGCGAGATACTGTTTGCCTACGATGGCATCGGCGAGCTTTCGCTGCTCATGCCGGCCTTGGCCGAACTCACGCAGAAAAAACAGCGCGTCGTATTCGTCGCGCCCCCGTATATTCCCTATGCGCCGGCGCTGGCCGCGCACGGGCTGGATTTGCGCTATGTCGTGCAGATCGACGCGAATGCCGGCGACGGTGCCTGGAGCGCCGAACAATGCCTGCGCTCGGGTTCCTGCGGCGCCGTGCTGAGCTGGATGCAGCAGGCCGACTATACGCAGCTGCGCCGCCTGCAGTTGGCGGCGGAAAGCGGCGATGCGCTCGCGTTTCTGTTTCGTCCGACGCGGATCGCGGACAAGGCGAGTCCCGCGGCGCTGCGTCTGCGATTGCATGCGGATGCCGGACAAGTCGATATCGAAATCCTCAAATGTCGCGCGCAGCTGGATCGCCTGCGTCCGACACGTTTGCGATGCGCGTGAACTGACCCTGCGCCTCAACGCTTGAGACGCGTCGCGTCCAAGCTGGCACTAGTCTTCCTCGGCCATTTTCGATGCTCTGGGCCTGCCTGCGGTTTTCCGATCTTTGTTCCGCCGATGCGGATGCGTCCGCGGCAGCGCGGCGGCTGCGCAGTCTCGCTGCCTGGGCTTACCGGTTCAGCAGCCAGGTCAGCTTGAGCGAACCGGACGCGCTGCTGATCGAAATCGGCGCGAGCCTCAATCTGTTCGACGGCTGGACAGCGCTGGAGCGGCGCCTGCGTCGTGAGCTGACGGAATTCGGTCACGCACCGGCGCTCGCGGTCGCGCCCGTGTCCGCCGCCGCGCGCGTGCTCGCGCGACGACACGATGGTTTCTTCACCGACCAGCGCGCGCCGATGCTGGCCGCGCTCGGCGCGATGCCGATCAATGCCTCCGGGCTGTCCGATTCGGCGATTACACTTTTACACAATGTCGGTCTGCGCACGCTGCGCGAAGTGTTCGCGCTGCCACGGCCGGAACTGGCGCGACGCATCGGCCCGGCCGCGTTGATCGCCATCGACCGCATGCGCGGCGATGCCGAGGAAGCCAGCGTGCTCTATCGGCCGCCTGAGCGTTTCGCGCATCGCATCGAATTCGACTATTTACTGGAAGCGTGGCCGCCGTTGCTGTTTCCGCTGCGTCGCTTGTGCAGTGAACTGTCGCTGTTCCTCACCGCACGCGACGGCGGCGTGCAGCGCTGCGAACTCGTGCTCGAACATGAGGATTGCGCGGCGACGCGCATCCCGGTCGAACTGCTCGCGCCGCAACGCGAAGCGCGCACCCTTTACGAACTTGCGCGCGGCCGACTCGAACGCGCGTCGCTCGCGGCGCCGGTGAGCGGCATCGCCCTGATCGCCCGCGACCTGCCGCCGCTGTGCCCGCGCCACAAGGATTTGTTCGAGAACAAACGCGAACAGCAACTCGACTGGGCGGAACTCGCCGAGCGCCTGCGCGCGCATCTGGGCGACGAGAGCGTGCGCCAGCTTGCGATCGTGGCCGAGCATCGGCCCGAGCGGGCCTGGGCGTTTGCTCCCGTCAAGCAAACCGTAATCGAATCGCGCCCGCGGCCCACCTGGCTGCTGCCACGCGCCCTGCCCCTGCGCGGCGCGCCGCCGCAGATTCTCGCCGGACCCGAACGCATCGAAAGCGGCTGGTGGGACGGCGACGACACGCGCCGCGATTACTACGTCGTGCTCACGTGCGAAGGCCAGCACGCGTGGGCGTATCTGCCCGCAGGTGCGCACGAGGGCTGGATGCTGCAGGGGTGGTTCGCATGAAGCGCCGCAGTTCTCCCCACCGCTTCGGGCGACAGTCGCGCATCAACGAACATCCGCGTGAAATCGGCGAGCCGTCAGCGCGCGTGATGGAAAGAATCTCCAAAACACCATCCGAAACTATCGGCGAGAAGAACGGGATAAGTAGCGATGCGTTGCTCCACCCCTTCACCCCCGAGCCGGCTCGGGGGAGAGGGAGCAACTACGCCGAACTGCACTGCCTTTCCAACTTCAGCTTCCAGCGCGGCGCATCGAGCGCACTCGAATTGTTCCTGCGTGCGCAGCAACTCGGCTATTCAGCTCTCGCGATTACCGACGAATGTTCGCTCGCCGGCATCGTGCGCGCGTGGGAAGCGGCGAAGGAAACCGGGCTCAAGCTGATCGTCGGCACCGAAATACGGCTCGAGGACGGTCCGAAACTCATCGTGCTCGCCGCCGATCACGGCGGCTATTCCGATATCTGCCGCTTGATCACGGCAGGCCGCCGGCGCAGCGCCAAAGGCGAATACCGGCTGACGCGCAGCGATGCCGAACAGCTCGGTGCCGGGGTGCGCGTGCTGTGGGCTCCGGGTTCGCTCGCGCAGGCCGATGCGGCAATGCTCGATGATGCCGCAAAGTGGATAATGCGGCATTTTGCGCAGCGCGCGTGGCTTGCCGTCGAGCTGCATCGGGGGCCGGACGATGCGGCCGAATTGCGCCGATTGCAGAGCTTGAGTACGCGTCATGAACTGCCGCTCGTGGCGAGCGGCGATGTGCACATGCACGTGCGCCGCCGGCGCGCGCTGCAGGACGTGATGACCGCGATCCGCCTCGGCTGCACGGTCGCCGAAGCCGGCCACGCGCTGTTTCCGAACGGCGAGCGTCATCTGCGCCGCATCGAAGACCTCGCAAAACTGTATCCGCAGAAATTGCTCGCCGAAACATTGCGCATAGTCGAGCAATGCACGTTCCGTCTGGATGGTCTCGCCTATCGCTATCCAAAGGAGCTGACGCCAGCCGGACTCGACGCGATCAGCCATCTGCGCAACCTGACGTGGGCTGGAGCGGCTCAACGCTGGCCGAACGGTGTGCCCGCACCCGTGCGCGCGCAGATCGAAAGCGAACTCGCCTTGATCGCGCACCTGGAATACGAACACTTCTTCCTGACCGTCGAAGACATCGTGCGCTGGGCGCGCACGCAATCGCCGCCGATCCTGTGCCAGGGCCGTGGCTCGTCGGCGAATTCGGCCGTCTGCTATTGCCTGCACATCACGGCCGTGACGCCGGAGAACGGCAACCTGCTGTTCGAGCGTTTCCTGTCGAAGGAGCGCGGCGAGCCGCCCGACATCGATGTGGACTTCGAGCACGAGCGG
>Ga0105239_10010906_pt1 | contig 10153 bp, 9 predicted proteins | sample KBSC44metaG_FD_92761 | JGI IMG/M metagenome (GOLD analysis project Ga0105239, IMG submission 92761) | Corn rhizosphere microbial communities from Kellogg Biological Station, Michigan, USA - KBS C4-4 metaG | ecosystem: Host-associated > Plants > Roots > Rhizosphere > Soil | place: Michigan, USA...
AAAATTCAGCGTTTACAACTTTGATTTTTTAATCGTAGCCATCTTATAAATCACATACATCATAGTTCAGACAATAAAAAAGCGACGTTTTCGAAAAAAACGCCGCTACATATAGTTCTTCAAAGCTGTTTCAAAATGCATGAAAAGCTTACCAGGTAAAGAAAGTAAATGATTCCTAAAAAATTAGAAAGCTTTTACAGCCTCATTCAAATCATTATCAACCAAGATACGTCCGCAGTGTTCGCAAACGATGATTTTCTTGCGTTGAGAAATTTCAGCCTGACGCTGTGGAGGGATGATGTTAAAGCATCCACCGCAAGAATCGCGCAATACAGGCACTACAGCCAATCCATTGCGATAACTGTTACGGATACGTTCGTAAGCGGTTAACAAACGTTCTTCCACTTTTTCTTTAGCCTTATCAGAAGTTTTAATTAATTCGTTTTCTTCAGCTTCGGTTTCTTTGATAATTTTATCCAACTCGCCTTTTTTAGCTACCAAAGCTTCTTGCTTGTTAGCCAAACGCTCGCCGGCAATAATCTTTCCGTTCTGAGCTTCCTGCAATTTAACCAGAGCGTCTTTGATGTGTTTGTCACACAATTTCATCTCCAGTTCCTGCATTTCAATCTCCTTGGTAATAGCCTCAAACTCGCGGCTATTCTTCACGTTGTCTTGTTGTTTCTCGTATTTTTTAATCAAAGCTTCCGCTTCTTTCTTAGCTGCTTTACGGCTTTCAATGTATTCGTTGATACTGTTGATTTCAGAATCAATATTGTTTGCACGTGTTTGCAAGCCTTCCACCTCATCTTCAAGATCGTTTACCTCCATTGGCAATTCACCTTTCAAAGTTTTGATCTCATCTCTTTTAGAGTCGATCTTTTGAAGGGTCAAAACGGCGGTAAGTTTTTCTTCTATTGAAAAATCTTTTGCTACAGTAGCCATATATTAAAAATAATAATTTACAGGATTTGTGTTTATCTTCGTAAAAAGAGTCGCAAAATTAGGAAATTTTTCCCTTAATATTTCAGAAAAAATTTCTATGGTAAATTGCTCGCTTTCATAATGCCCGATATCGGCTATGAGAATGCGGTTTTCGGCATCAAAAAACTGATGATATTTATAATCTCCAGTTATGAAAACGTCTGCCTTTGAGGCTATTGCCTGCTTTAACAGGAAACTGCCTGAACCGCCGCAAAGTGCTACTTTTTCAATAGGTTTTGCAGGCAAAGCCGTATGGCGGATGCAAGCGGTTTGCATTTTGTCTTTCAAATAACGGAGAAATACTTCGGGCGCCATCGGTTGTTCCAACATTCCTACCATACCGGCACCAATGGTTTGATTAGCATTTTCAATAGCGATCAATTCGTAAGCAACCTCTTCGTATGGATGATTATTTTTTAAGGTAGCTATCGCTATCGATTTCAGATGTTGTGGCACCAGCACTTCCAGCTTTATTTCTTCCACATTTTCCCGTTCGCCACCAGCCTTTCCTATAGTTGGATTTGCAGTTGCCGATGCTCTGAATGTACCTGTACCGGTTGTGCCGAAACTACATTCGCTGTAAGCTCCAATCTGCCCTAATCCGGCTTTGAAAAATGCTTCCTTTAATGCTTCTGCATTCTCCGTTGGAACAAAAGTATAGAGTTTATATAAATTGCCTGAAATCGGCGCCAGTATTCGTGTTTGAGTCAGTTGAAGTTTATCGGCTATTTTTTTATTAACGCCCATCTGTACATTGTCCAGATTGGTATGGGCAGCGTAAATAACGATGTTGTTTTTTATAGCTTTAAGAATGACGCGTTCCACGAAATTCTTGCCTGTAAGGCTTTTGAGGCCGGAGAATATAACAGGATGATGTGCAATGATAAGATTATAACCTAAAGCAACGGCTTCATCCACCACAGCTTCCGTAACATCTAAGGTTAATAAGGCTCGTGTTGCAATATTATTTACATCGCCCACCTGAACGCCGCAATTATCGTAGCTTTCCTGATATTGAAGTGGTGCGAACTGCTCTATTTCAAACAGAATATCTTTAATTTGCATAGACTAAAATTAATGGAAAGAATTTGATTTTCTTTCAAAATTCATAAAAATAAAAGGAAAGTTTTTCCTGAATCATATGTCAGTTTCCGTAACCATTATCGAAGATAGTCGCATTGCGAAACTGGCTGCCCGAAAGCTCGGAAGCAATACGATGGCTATCACGATCGGGCATAAAATTTATCTCCATAATGTATCCCGAAATGCCTTTCTTAAAAATACATCCTGGCTTTGCCATGAATTGAAACATGTGGAGCAGTTTCGCCGCTATGGCTTTGTACCATTTATTTTCAAGTATCTTTGGGAATCATTGCTAAAGGGCTATTATAATAACAAATGGGAAGTGGAGGCGCGGAATGCCGAAGGGGATTTCGGTTTGTTGATTGAATTTGAGGTGATATGATTTTTTGCCCGCAGATTTCGCTGATGAACGCAGATACAATCAAATGCTGCGTTCATCAGCGAAATCTGCGGGACTCTTCACACACAATGACCCGGCTCTCCGTTGTGCATCATTACTCTTCCTTAACTTTTTGATGTTCTAAAAATGCCAATGCTTCGCCTACGATAAAGAAACTACCTGTTATTAAAATTGTATCTTCTTCGTTGGCTTTAAGGCTTACTTCCAGTAACGCATCATCTACTGTTTTAAAAGCTGTTCCGGCTATTCCCACGCTATTGGCTATATCTTTCAATTCGGCTGCAGGTAAGGCTCTTGGCACATTGGCATTGGTAAAATAATAGATGGCATCCTGTGGAAAATATTGAAGCGCACCGGCTACATCTTTGTCCCTTACAAAACCGCATACGATGTGCAATTTGCCCGCCTTGCCATTTTCTACCATTTGCAAATTATCTTTCAGATATTCCAATCCATCGGGATTATGGGCCACATCTAAAATAATGGTCGGGTTTCTTTGAAAATATTCCCATCGGCCTCTTAAACCTGTAAATGCCTTTACATATGCAAAGCTTTCCAAAACCTTTTCCAGGCTTACATCCCAGCCCAAATTATATAGTACGCCGGTAGCGGTTAAAACCGTTTTTATATTGTGTACCTGAAAACTTCCCATCAGGTCGGTTTTCAAATCATACATTTTTTGTTCTGCTTTGTTGATGGCTTTAAAATACTGAAAGTGTGCGTCCTGATTGACTTTTACCAATTCCCAAAGGCTATCGGCGTATAATACTGTTGTTTGTTTGACCAGGGCATGCCTGAAAAAAACCTGCTCCGTTTCAGGATGCGTTTCGCCTACCACCACAGGTGTTTTATCTTTAATGATGCCTGCTTTTTCTGCCGCAATCAGCGGTAAGGTATCGCCTAAAATTTGTGTATGGTCGAGGCCGATATTTGTAATTACAGATAATAAAGGCAGGATAATATTAGTGCTATCCAACCGGCCACCTAGTCCTGTTTCAATAACCGCAATATCTACCTTCTCCTCGGCGAAAGCCATAAAAGCCATCGCAACATTCAGTTCAAAATACGAAGGTTGAATATCGGTAACCAAGCGCTTTGTTTTTTCTACAAAATCAACTACAAATTCTTTTGAAACCGGAATACCATTTATTCTTACACGTTCGCGAAGATCTACAAGGTGAGGCGATGTATACAAGCCTGTTTTATAACCCGAATGTTGCAAGGCGCCGGCAATCATATGACTGGTGCTGCCTTTTCCGTTTGTACCTGCAATATGAACAGTCGGGAATTTCAGCTGCGGGTTTCCTAAAGCTTCGCATATCTTAATAATATTATCCAGTCCGGGTTTAATAGCGCCCTGCCCTATTTTAGAGAACATGGGAAGCTGATCGTTTAAATAGTTGACAGCGTTGGTGTAAGCACTCATACGATAACTTAATTTGCCACAAATGTGCAAAAAATTATTAAAGATTAAATTCTGATTTCAAAATTAGTTATTAATTCGACTTATGTAAAATGTTTGAATTGCCTATACATTGCTGGTTTACATAAATAAAAAAAGCGCCCCTGAAATTTCAGAGGCGCTTTTGTTATTAATTTCTATAAAATTAACCTTTAACAACAGTCAAACGTTTTGAAACGCTTCCTGCTTCTGTAGTAACTTTTACATTATAGATACCATTTGCAAGGTTCGCAGTTGAAACACTGATTTTCTGTGCACCAGCATTCATTTTTTGAGTTGGAATAGTATTTACAATATGACCAACAGCATCAACAATTTCAACAGTTACATCACTTGCAGATTTCAAGTCGAATGTAATGTTAGCAGTAGATGAAGTTGGGTTTGGATAGATCTCCATTTTACTGTCGTTACCAAATACGTTGTTGATTGCAGTAGTGCTACCAGCGTCAGTAAGACCAGTTAATGGAATGCTGAAGCTTTGATAAACAGCTTTAGTAGCGTGATCTTCTACCCAGATTGTCATTTTACCAGTGCTGGTAGATGTATAAGTTCTACCAGTGATTACATCACCCCAATTGTGGTTTTTAACCCAAGAAGAAGTAACAGTTTGAGTTTGACCAGGAGTAAACGCAGTTAAAGTTGTACCTGCAGAGCTAGGGAACATATTTTCAACTACATCAGGGAAAGTTGTTTGAGGTAAGCTTTCCAAGCTGATGTTTCCGCTGTATGTAATGTTATCAACAGTCAAAGCAACCTGAGCTACTAAACCTGCTGGCAATGTAGCAAAAGATTTGATGTTTGCTGTAACATTAAATGTGTTTGTAGAGCTGTTGAAAGACGCAGTTCCTGAAATTGCAAGTGGAGATTTAGGAGCTTCTCCAGAAATGGTAGCTGAGCTGAAAGTACCAGGACCCGCTGCACCAGGATATACATATGATCCGTTCAATTGACCATCAGGAACACCACCTAAAGCATAATAAGTAGCTCTTGCATCAACCAAAGTGTTTGTCATATTGTACATCAAATCACGAGCAGGAATATCAATGTGATAACGGATGCTGTTCATTCTTGAAGCATTGTTGATACAAACAGAATCTACGTTACCCACTGCATTAGCACATGGATCGCAAGATGCACCTGTAAATTCTTCAAACAAATGCATACGTGTTTGCATAGAATCGATAGCAGTAAATGATGTATTCAAAGTATCGTTTGTATGAACTGCATCACCTGTTCCAACTACATAAACTTTTACAGGATAACTACCTGTTGTAGGAGTAGAAACGCCTGTTGTAAAGGAGAAAGAAGACATTGCTAGTGGTTGCAAAGCAGGGTTAAATGTTACTGTTTGAGAAACAGGAGCATTAGCGCCTTGTTGATAATATACAACAGCTGAAGTTACAGCCTGAGCACCGTTATTTTGAATAACACCACTCACTGTACCTGAACCACCCGCAGCAGTATAAGCTCCGAATGAACCGGCAGCGGGAGCTATACTTGTCAAAGCTAGGTCGCTGGCATTTGCCTGAATTTGAGAACCGATAGCATCAATTGCCATCAAATAGTTATCAGTGGCGTGTTCACGAAATGCAACACGGATTGTTTGACCATTGTATGCAGATAAAGAAGCAGCAACAGTTGTAAAATCACTTGAATTAATAGCACCACTTACAAGTGTAGCAGTAAAAGAAGCAGCAGTTGTTCCTGCAGTTGGAGAAACCAATACTTGTAATGTTTCACCTGAACCTAAATCGGTTTGTGCCCATTTCAAGATAGTGTTTGCACTTGTAACTGTAAAAGCAGGAGAGATCAACCATCTGTCAGCTGTTGCTGCGCTTGTAAAGTAAGAAGTTGAAAACATGCTGTAACCAAAATTGGTTCCGTCAACTTTATAACGAATCCATGCATTGTGGCTTAATGAATCATTCAATGCAGCATTGGTGAAGATTGCTGGCGTATTAGCGTCATTAATCATCAACCACGTCGCAGGTATTCCGGTTTCAAAATTCTCGGTAGCCAATTGAGCATTAGCACTAATACCTACCGACGTCATAGCAGCCGCTGCTGCAAGGGCGAGGAGATTTTTTCTCATACAAAAAATTATTTTAAAGATTGTTGTGTTTTCAAAGGTATAGAATGTCAAAATAAAATCCAATTAAAATATAATATTCAATTCCAAGGTTTTAACAAAAAAAATTGTAGGAACTCCTAAAGCAAAATATAGAGCTACTCAAACGCATAACAACAAAAAGAATACCAAGATGAAATACATTATTAATTACCGTATTGCCCAAACTGCCAGCGCTGACAATTCTGAAACATACCTTGAATCGGAGTGCAATACGTTATTCCAATAAAAAAAGATACCCACATGCTTTAACATTATTTTTCGCAATCAACGATTTTTGAATGAAAATTAGGGTTAACTTTGGCGTAATATTAAAATCAATAATTTCGAATCATGTTAAAAAAATTACTAGCTGCCGTAGCCATATTCACAGGTGCCGCTATCTCCTCTAATGCGCAAGATTACCATTTTGCAGGTAACCCTATCGATTCAACAACAACGGGTGGTAGCGTTGTGATGTTTAACTACGTTACAAATACATCAACGAGTGATTTTACCATTAAATGGAAAATCATTTATGTGGACAATCCAAACAACTGGACCATTACAGGTTTCTGTGATAATATTAACTGCTTTGGTGATACAGCTACTTTACAAGGCGCTTTGCATACTTCAAATACCATTCCGCCAAACAATACACCAACTCAAGGTAACCTTACTTTAGATGTTGAAGTTCCGGTTGATGGCAGTACAGGGCACTTACAAGTAAAGGTACGTGCAGTTAATAGTTTAGCCGGAGCAGTAGATACTTTGGTATATAATTTAAACAAAACTGCTGCAACAGGCGTTTCTTTGATTAAACAAAATGATGCGCGCGTTACACTTTCTCCCAATCCTGCTAACAGCTCATTGGTAATTTTCACTGATAAATCTTTGAATGTATCTAAGATCAATATTTTGAACATCGTTGGTCAATCAGTTTATAGTAGTAACGTAACTTCTGAAAAATCTTTCGTTGACGTGAATTCACTGGCTAAAGGCACTTACCTTGTAAAAGTGATTGACAACAAAGGTTTGGCAGTTACTACAAGAAAATTCATTAAAAACTAATTTCTTCCATATCATTTTAAAAGGTGCCGACTAAAATCGGCACCTTTTTCTTGTTTATAAAGAAAAAATAGTTCCATTCTTTGCGTAACATGTTTGTTGAAAACTATTATCTTTAAGCCACATAAACCCAATATCCCTTTTACTATGATAAGAAAGTTCCTCGCCTTTGTCGCGTTATGTTGTGGCATTTCATCTATTTCAAATGCACAAGAGTATTCGGTATCAGCCAACCCGGTAGATTCATTTACTTATGGCAACGTGCATTATATGGTTTTATACAATTATCTCGTCGATAACGCTGCCGATTCAATTGCGCAAACATGGCGTATCATATCAACGCAGATTCCTGCGGGATGGATAGTAACAGGTTATTGTGACAATATCGATTGCTTTGGCGACCTCAACACGCTCAACGGCACCAACACACATATCATAAAAACAATCGGTTATTCAGAACATTGCCAGTTGGCCTTAGACGTTATACCTGCAGCGGCCACAATAAACGAAATGGCCGTAGTTAAAGTGCGCATGCAAACAACAAAATACAATGGCAACGACACGTTGGGACAAGTAGATACATTGGTGTACAGAATCAATCCTCAGCAAACAACAGGTATAGCTACCGTTAGTTCCAGTGACAGCAGAATAAAAATATGGCCTAACCCTGCAAAAGAATCCATTTTTATTTTTGCTGATAAAATGTTAGATGCTTCAAATCTAGCTATCATCAACGTTATAGGGCAAACCGTATACACCACAGCCATCAACAGTGAAAATTCAAACATCAACATCCATAATCTTGCCAAAGGACTCTACATGATTCAAATGACCGATGATAATGGCAGGATGATTACTGCTCGTAAATTCATTAAAGAATAAAACATTTCGTTCCTTTTTTGAAATGGCATCAGCATTCACTGCCGATGCCATTTCCTTTTAAAATAAAATCTACCCTTTTTGTTCTTAGCTTGGCACAAAGAATTATTTTACATTTTCTAATCGTTTTTCAAAAAACAAAAAATTCTTCGCCCAAAATAGATGCGTCAATTACTCCAGATTTCCGTTACGAGTTTCAAAATGGCTTTTCAGGAATTGAGAGTAAACAAGCTGCGTACCTTTCTTTCATTGCTGGGCATTACCATTGGCATATTCAGTATAGTGGCCGTTTCGGCAGTTTTAGACAGTCTGGAAAAAAACATCAGAACCAGCATGGCTTCTTTGGGTGATGATGTTATTTACATCACAAAATACCCTTGGACCGAAGACGAAAATGGCGAGTACAAATGGTGGCAATATATGGAGCGACCCGTTCAGAATACAAGAGACCTCCGGACATTGGAAGCAAAATCGCAAATGCTGCGTTATGCAACGTTGCTATATAGCAAAAATAATATCATCGCCAAGCAAGATAAATATCAGGTAGAAGGCATTTCGAGCTATGCCGTAACAACAAATTTCGAAAAAATGCAAAATTTCGAAATTGAGCAAGGGCGTTACTTCAGCGCACAAGAGCTTGATGGCGGCAATAATGTAGTAGTATTGGGCTCTGATGCTACCAAAGAACTTTTCCCTACCGGTAATCCAATTGGTAAAACCGTAACCTTTATGGGTCGCAATTTTGTGGTGATCGGCATCATGAAAAAATACGGCGAGAACATGACGGGCTTCAATTTCGACAGAGGTTTGATCATCTCTTATTACGCTGCGGCCAATATCGAAAACGTTACTTCGAAAGAAGCCAATGTAGACCTCATGGTTAAAGCCAAACCCGGCCTCGGTGCAGATGAATTAGGATTGGAAACGGAAGGTATTTTAAGAGCGTTACATACAATAGAACCCGGCAAGGCAAACGATTTTTCCATCAACAGATTAAGTCAGATAACCAGTAAGCTAAATACAGTGTTCGGGATGATTAACGTAGTTGGCGGCATCATTGCTTTATTTTCTTTGTTGGTAGGAGGCTTCGGTATTGCAAATATCATGTTCGTAACCGTTAAAGAACGCACCAAGATAATAGGCCTCAAAAAAGCAATCGGCGCAAAGAGAAGCGCCATCCTCACCGAATTTTTAATGGAAGCAGTAGCCCTTTGTTTAATTGGCGGACTTATCGGACTGATCATTGTTTTTGCATTATCGCTTATATTGACATACGGTTTCGATTTTACCGTAACTTTAAGCCCTTACAATACCATCAAAGGCTTGCTTGTGTCTACTACCATTGGCATACTGGCAGGCTTTATACCGGCTTACAGCGCGTCCAGGCTTGATCCGGTGGTTGCCATCAGATCTAACTAAATAAAAGAAACAGAACATAATAACTCATTGACAAAATGAATAAAATTGCGATCCTCTCTGCAGCACAAATAGAACAAAAGCTACGAAGAATGGCTTATGAAATTTGGGAAAAGAATAATGAAGAAAAGGAAATTCATATCATAGGAATTGAAGAAATTGGAGCAGAGGTAGCCAATAAAATTGCCGAGATACTGAAAGAAATAAGTCCTTTCAAAATTAAGACGAGCAGCCTGAAGATCAATAAGAGAGCGCCTTTGTCTGAACCGATAGTATTCAATAACGGAGAATCGCTGAGTAAGAAAGTGGTTATTCTTGTTGATGATGTGGCCAATTCCGGAAAAACTTTGTTGTATGCCATCAAGCCATTAATGGATTACGAACCTTCGAAAATTCAAATTGCAGTTTTGGTAGACCGCAAGCACAAAAATTTCCCTATAACGCCCGATATTATTGGTCACTCGGTTGCAACCACCATTCAGGAAAATATCATTGTCAGTTATGAAAATGGTAAAATTACCGGTGCTCATTTGGAATAATCCGGAATCATTAAACCATATAATCTTACAAAAGTCAAACAACATCTAATTTAAAATAATAGCAAAATGAAAAAAATACTTTTCGCTGTAGGTATCCTCACTCTTGGTTTTTCAGGTGTGTATGCACAAGACACTAAAGCCACATTAACACCTCAAAGTGGTGCTGCCACTGCATCTCCCAGTCAGGCTGTTAATAGAAAAATGGACCCGGCTATGAT
>Ga0105239_10010907_pt1 | contig 10153 bp, 6 predicted proteins | sample KBSC44metaG_FD_92761 | JGI IMG/M metagenome (GOLD analysis project Ga0105239, IMG submission 92761) | Corn rhizosphere microbial communities from Kellogg Biological Station, Michigan, USA - KBS C4-4 metaG | ecosystem: Host-associated > Plants > Roots > Rhizosphere > Soil | place: Michigan, USA...
CTACAGCGGGTGCGCGGAGGAAAACTGGCGCCGCGCGTCGCCTACTCTTTTGCCGGCCGGCAATCGGCAACTCTGGCGGTATCAATTTTCATCTCAAAGCGCTCGGCCAGTACGCGTGCAGTCGCGATCTTCATCCCCGAGCATCCCTTCGGCGACATGGCAATAACCATGTACTGCCCGCATGAAAGATTTCGGAACTGAAAGGAGCCATCGTCTTTTAACGGCACATCCGTCAGGTAGGCGCCAAAGAGCTGGATGAGCCTCATTCGATATCCTTTGCTGGCTCGACTCGGCCGATGATCGAGCATGGATTGATCTCCCCTTCCAAAGCACCTAACTTCATCGCAACGGTCACAATTTGCTGGGGTTGATCAATCATTACAGATCGAGTCGCGTGTTCAAATCCAGGTACGTCGACGCTCAGAGTGTATTCGCCATAGCCAAGAACGACTTCAGACCCTTGTTGTAGTTCCGTTGCCGACACGGTTCCGATCATGACTATCTTGCGCGATGGTACAGGATTGCCTAATGCATCGCTTACAAGCACACGAACACGCGACTGCTCCCCAAAAGCTCTTGTACCGGTGGCTATTGCTAGAAACACCAAGAGTCGCAGAGAGATTTTGAGCATGATCACGAGTCGCAGTCTGTCTCAACCTTAGTTGGATGTGCCTTCGCCGCTCTTTCGCGGCTGATAGAGGTGGTTACCGGCCGGATACGGCGTCATGGCAAGACGGCACGACATTCCCTCGCCGGATGGTTCCGGACGATGCCACCGTTTGGCCGGCGCGTAGACCACGTCTCCCATGCCCGCGGTGAATGGAGCGAGCCCTTCGATGTCATACGATTGCTGGCCGCGCATGATGACCCAAATCTCGGCGAAGTCCGTGTGATAGTGACCCAGATCGCCGGGACGGTGCTTCACGTCGGCGGCATAGCCACAGATGATGTTCGCGTGCGCGCGGTTTTTGCGAACCGCGAGATCGCTCCACGACCGGCGGCCCGGATGCTCTTTCTGCAATTCGTCGAGATTGAAAAACAAACGATCGGGCCTGCCATCGCCCGGCACTTCGTCGGGATTATCGCCGGTGGATAAAGTCACCGGCTCGTATTCCATGCCCTTCTCGGCATGCTCCGGCTTGGTTTCGTAAACCGTGGTGGTGTCGGGCAGCGTGACCTGAAAGCGGATAGCCGGTTCGGAGCCGATCACTTCAAGCGAATGCAGATGCCGCTCCGGGGCCAGTACCAGGTCGCCTTTGGCAGCCTCAAAGTACTTAAACTTTCCAGGGGGATCTTCGATCTCAAAACGAATCCTGCCCTCTTGCACTACCCAATATTCGGGAGCATCCGAGTGCAGGTGACGCGGCACCTTCGATCCCGGCGCCGCCGAAATTACTTCGGCGCGATTATTCTTGTCGTACACCACCAGTTCGCTCCAATTCGCCTGGCCGGCGTGTTTGGCTTTCAAATCGGCCAGGCGCACCAGCGGCTTCATGGGAGCCAGATACGGCATCGGTTGGATGGGCTTCGGTGCGTAAAATATCTTGGCAGTCTGGCGCTGGGCGCCCGCACCGCCCGAAGACGCGGTCTGCGCCATAGCTATGGTTGCGGCGATCAATCCCGCCAGGCAGACCTGCTTCCACAGTTTTCGATTTAAGCTCATATTACGGTTCTCCCTGCCACCGTATAAAAGCTTACTACGCGCGGGTTCCGGCTTGGCGGTTTGAATTGGTTCTCACTCGCCCACCGCGGGCAACGCCTACACGACAACTTGGACCCGGTCGAGATACGCCGCCAGGGACAGGATTTGCCTGCGAATTTCGCTCTCGTTAGCGCTACGGGCAGCCAGCTCAATCGCGGTACCAGCTTGCGCAATTTCCGGGAACCCATAACCGTGGCCAGTACCCTTGAGCTGATGTCCCAGCCGTCCCGCAATTTCACAGTCCAGCTCTCCGATGGACGTCATCATCGTTGCCATGTCGCGGCGGACACTAGCCAGGTAGTGCGGAACCAGACCTTCAATGCCTTCGGGTGGCGTAATGCGGATGATCCCGTGAAGGTGGCGAGTGATGGCTTCCAGGAGCGTGATCCGGGTGACGGGCTTACTCAGGTGCTCCGAGCAACCCGCAGAAAGGCTCCGGGCCACCGCTTCTTGCCCGGCGTCCGCGGTCAATGCCAGTATGGGAATGGGCCGGGCCCTGGTTCTTGCCTCCGCTTGACGAATGGCGCGCGTCGCTTCCAGGCCATCCATCACCGGCATCTGCACGTCCATTAGGATTAAGTCGGGCCGGCTGGAAAGCACTTTCTCGACGGCGATCTTGCCGTTTTCGGCCACCTCCAGACCGATGCCGGAATTCTTGAGATAGGCTCTTATCAAGAGAACGTTGTACTCGGAATCGTCGGCCAAAAGCACGCGGGAAGACCCTTCCAGCAGGTCGATTTTTCGTGACCGAATGGCGGCGGCCTTGGGCTCGGCGCACTCCGCGGCTGCTATCTCGCTGCGAATGACAAACGGCGCCGTAAGATAGAATGTGCTTCCCTTCCCCAATTCGCTGACGCAACCCAGCTTTCCACCCATCAGCTCCACGAAGGCCTTGCTGATAGCCAATCCCAAGCCGGTCCCGCCATACTGACGTGTAGTGGAGGAGTCGGCTTGGGTGAAGCGATCGAAGATCATTTGCGATTTATCTGCGGCGATACCGATGCCGGTATCGATGACGCTGAATCGCAACCAGCCCGGAATTCCTCCCGGATCAAGCTCCACCCGCAGGGTGACCGAGCCCCGTTCGGTGAATTTGAGGGCATTGCCGATCAAATTGAGCAAGACCTGCCGCAGACGGTTCGGGTCTCCTACCAAGTCCGAGGGCACATCCGGCAGGATCTCCAGAGTGAGCCGCAGGCCGCGATCTTGCGCCCGCGATGCCATCATCTCGACTATTTTTTCCAGCAGCGCGTGCAGATCGAAGCCAATCGATTCCAACTCAAAGTGTCCCGACTCGACCTTCGCGAGATCCAGGATATCGTTGATCAGCGCCAGCAGATTCGCTCCCGCCTTTTGAAAGATTTCAACGTAACTCCGCTGCTCTTCCTGAAGCGAACTCTCCGAGAGCAGGTCGGCCATTCCCAGAATCGCGTTCATCGGAGTTCGCATCTCGTGGCTCATGGTGGTCAGGAAGTCGCTTTTGGCGCGATTCGCGGATTCGGCGGACGCTTTGGCGCGCTGCAACTCCTCCTCCGCGCGCTGGCGTCGGATCACCTGCCCGAGCTGTGATCCAATGTGCCCCATCATATTCAGCAGTTCTTCATCCAGCTCTACCGTATACAGGGAGTAGAATTCCAGAATCCCGATGATCTGTTTTTCAACCATAATCGGAAATCCAAATCCCGAGTGCAGCCCGGCCGCCAGCGCCGCCATGGTTCGATCCGACACGCTTTGATCCGGCATGGATCGGTCCGGCACGATTTGGTCCGGCACAATTCGATCCGGCATGTTTCGGTCCGGCATGTACTCTCCATCCGCCAAATTGGCAATCCATTCGGGCTTTCCGGAAGCCAGAATCAAGCCGGGCAGCCCCGTTCCGCTGCTGGCTGGGCGGCTGGAGACCTCGTGAAGGGCGGCGAAGCGCTCCCCCTCTTCCTCGCACCAAATGTGTGCCGAAACCAAATCGTCCGATGAGTCCTTCGCCCTCAGATAAACATGACCCACTTGGCACCCGGTGTACGAACAGATCAGGCGAAGGCAGGTCTGAGCAGTGTGCTCTATGCTGGAAGACCGATTTGCGGCCACCGTCACTGAGTGGAGCAATTGAACCAGTTTCGACTCTTTCTTGCGCGCGTCTTCGGCCAGCAAGCGCTCGCTGACGTCGCGCACAAACGCGTTAAAGCTATAGATGCCGCCCACCCGGACCGACCAAACCGTCGCTTCCGCCGGAAACTCGTGGCCGTCGCGATGCAACCCGATCAGATCGATCGGCCGGTTCAACAGGGACCCTTCCGTGGTGGTCAGGAACTGCTCCACCCCGTTCGCGTGCGCCGAACGGTAAGCCGGAGCAATCACGGTATCGCATAGCGTGCGGCCTATGGCTTCCGCGGCGGTCCATCCGAAGGTCCGTTCAGCTTGAGGATTCCAAGCCGTGATGGTACCGTTTGGCTCCATGCCGATGAAGGCGTCGTAAGCCGTTTCAAGGATCATGCGGTTGTGCTCACTCTGTTCCCGCAGCATTTCCTCGCTCGTTTTCAAAGCCGTGATGTCTCTGGATATGCCCGCGATTCCCGAAACCTCCGAGCCGCCATCGAACATCGGGACTTTCGTGGTCGAAAGCCAGCACAGGCCATCGTTGGGCCTCTTGAAGCGCTCGGCTTGGTCGATTTGAGGGCGGCCGGAGAGCAGTATTTCCTGTTCTTCGCCGCGCCAGCGCAGAGCGTCTTCAGCTGAGAAATAGTCGGCGTCAGTTTTTCCGATACACTCCGCAGGGGTCTGGGCTCCCATAAAATCCGCCAGGGAATGGTTTACTCGCGTGAAGCGTGAATTCGCATCCTTGAAGAAAATCAGATCGGGACTATTTTCCATAAGGGCGCTCAGCAATTCCCGCGCCTGCTCGGCCTCCTGGACCAGTTTGAAATGCGCCGCGGCGGCTTTGATCCGAGCCCTAAGCTCGGGAGGCTCCCACGGTTTGGCGATATAGGAGAAGATCTGCCCGCTATTCACCGCTTCGGTGAGCGCGGTGATATCGGCGTATCCGGACATCATTACGCGGACAGCGTGGGAAATCTCTCGCACCCGCCGCAGAAACTTGTGCCCGTGGACCCCAGCCATGCGCTCATCGCATAGAATCACAGCGATGTCGTGCTCGGCCGCCAGCAGCAGAGCCTGGTCCGCGTTATCGGTTATATACACTTCATAATCGTCTTCGAAGAGACTCTCGATCGACTTGAGGATCAGCAGCTCGTCGTCCACGACTAACAGTTTTTCCTTCATTTTCCCCTCTGGGTTCTCTGTCATTTCGCCCTCTGCGCTTCCAAATCCAGCGGGATCTTTACGATGAATTCCGTGCCCCGGCCTTCCTCGCTCCGAACCTCGATCGAGCCGCGGTGGTCCTGCACAATTCCGTAAGAGATGGCCAGCCCGAGTCCGGTACCCTGACCAACCGGTTTGGTGGTAAAGAAGGGGTCGAAAATCTTGCCGCGGATGGCTGCGGGGATGCCTGCGCCGGTGTCGCGTATGGAGATCGCGAAGAGTTCGGGGGTGTGGCTGGTGGTTATGACGATGTGACCTTCTCCCGCCATGGCGTCGACGGCATTGGCCGTCAAGTTCATCAACACCTGATTGATTCGGCCCGCCGAACAATACAGCCGACGCACCGGGCCGTAGTGCTTTTCCACGTGGATCCGGCTATTCATTTTGTGTTTCAGTAAGAGCAGAACCGTATCGATTGCGTCGACGAGGTCCACGGTTTTGAACTCTCCTTCATCCAGGCGTGAAAATGTGCGCAGATCGAGCACCAGCACTTTTACCCGCGTCAGTCCTTCTCGCATTTCTTCCAGGCGGTCGCGCGTCTTGCGCAATTTCAAGAGCAACCGCTCGGTGAGATGCGGTTCTATCTCCGGCGCGAGGGCCACCAGGCCGCTCTCGGCAATGAACAGATTATTCATAACGAAAGCCAGCGGGTTGTTGATCTCATGGGCGATGCCCGCCACCAGTTGACCCAGGGAAGCCATCTTTTCGTTCTGGATCAACCGAGCCTGAGTCTCTTTCAATTTCCGGTTCGATTCTTCCAGATCGTGACTGGCCTGAACCAGTTTTTCCGCCATCGCGGCGCGCGTCTCGGCCGCCTCGCGCCCGGCAAGCGCGTTTCTCGTCTCGAGTTCTCTGGTCTTGAGCTCGCCTTCGATGCGTCGGGCTTCTTCCTGGTAGAAGCGGCGGCGCAAGGCCGCCTGAACGCGGGCCCGCAGCACCGCCAAATCGCTGGACTTCGCCACGAAGTCATCGGCGCCGGCTTCCAGTCCCCGATTCATGTCGTCCCGGCTGGTGCTGCCGGTAAGCAGGATCACCGCCGGAACATTTTCCATGCTGGAGCGCATCGCCGTAATCCGCCGGCACACCTCGAAGCCTGTCATGTAAGGCATCACCAGATCCACCAGAACACAATCGAAACTGTGCGTTTGCAGCTGCTTTAATCCTTCCGATCCGCTAGGCGCGCTCTTTACCCGATAGCCTTGATTTCGCATTTCCTGACTGAGCGCCGCCAGATATGTAGGGCTGTCGTCGATGATCAGAATAGAGGCGCTGCGAAAACCCGAGTCCTGAGGATTTGAGGCCGTGTCCTCCTGCCCGCATTTGCGCAATAGAGCGCGGATCCGCAGGAGCAGAATTTCCGTATTCATTTCCGTATTCTCGGACCTGGCAATATAACCGTTTGCGCCGCTGTCGCGGCCCGGTATCTCCGAAATTTCGGCAACCGAATCGGTCATAATCAGCAGCGGTATTTCCCGGGTGCCCGAGTTCATTCGAATGCGGCGGCAGAAATCGTTCCCGCGCATTCCGGGCAGGTTATAACCGGCTATGATCAGGTCCGGAAATGGGTCGGCCAAAGAGGCCAGCGCTTCCTCCGCGGAGCCGGCGATAGAAACCTCCCAGCCTTCTGCCTCTAACAACGACTGCATCCTGGAAGCCTGAGTCTCGGAATGCTCCACGACTACAATCCGGCAGACCCGGCTGGCCGCGGCAGTGATCTTCGCTAGGCTCTGCATGACGCCGTATTCGATGCGCCCGGGGCGATCGCCGGCAGCGGCAAAGACTCGCCATCGCCGCCGAAATCTCGCCTCAATCCTGGATGGAGATCTTGCGCGCGCTCGTGCCGATTGCCCATCGCTATACAGATCGGCCATGGTTTCTGAATGTACTAGCGGAAAATCGTTGCAACGAAGGGTCACTCGGGCGGGCAGGCAGTTGCGAAACGCGGGCGAGAGGGACCAAGTTCCCCATGATTTGGAACTTTCGCCCCCGGGAGCTTATAGTGGTTCAAAGAGTACGATTTCAAAAGAGGAGTATTCAAGTATGAGGATGTTTTTGCTGAGCACCCTATTGCTGGCAGGCGCCGCCGGCGTCTTTGCCCAAGCCAAGAAAGCGGCCCCACCGCCGTTCATGATCATGATCCCGGACCTGAAGGATGGCGCCGAACTGCCCATAAAGTATTCCTGCAGCAATGCGCCCTCAGGTGTCTCGCCGAAAATTGACTGGATGAACGCTCCGGCGGGAACGCAGAGCTTCGCGATTTTGTTGCACGATCCTGAGCCGCATCCGCAGAAAAGCATCTACGACGTGACTCATTGGTTCATCTACAATATTCCGGCTACGGCAACCAGCCTGCCCGAAGGAGTCAAGAACGGAGCGATGGCCGATGGCACGAAACAACTTAAAAACATACGCGGTTTTGATGGCTACTTCGGACCGTGCGCGCCTCCGGGATTGAACCATCACTATACGTTCGAGCTATACGCCCTCGACACCAAACTCGATCTGGGCGCCGATGCCACGCGAGCCGATGCCATGAAGGCGATGGACGGGCACATCCTGGGCAACGCGGTATTCGTTTCCCTGTTCAAGAGAGCCCAGTAATACCTCAGCAACACCGGCCCTTGCGGGTTCAACATCTAAGCCGGAAGCGGGTCCAGCGGCGTATCGATCACGTCGGGCTCGGGTTCATCCGGCTCGGGCACCGGTGAGGGGTCGGGCCAGGGATCTTTTGGATCCGGGTCGGGCGGCGGAAGTTTCGGCTCAGGCATAGCTTCATTATCGGCCGCGCGGCCGGGCGCCGCCTGGAAATTGCGAACCGCTCTGCTACATTGAAGCAATATGATCGTTGAGATCGAAGGCGTTCCGCTGCATCTGGCCCACCCCGACGAGCTGTCGATTAGCTGGGTGGGGCAGGAAGAAGTGATGCGCCAGTTGCTGGCCGCCTGGCTGGTGATCGACGCTCAGGATCTGCCCATGAATCCGCGTCTGCTGGGCAAGCCAGGCGTGGGCAAGACCACGCTCGCCTATGCGGCGGCCAAGCGCCTGGACCGCGAAGTCTACATCATGCAGGCCACTGCCGACACCCGGCCGGAGGACCTTCTGGTCACGCCGGTGATCGAGGGCGAAGCGCGCCTGCGCTACGTCGCTTCGCCGCTGGTGACCGCCATGCTGCGCGGCGGCATCGTGATTCTGGACGAAGGAAATCGCATGAGCGAGAAGAGCTGGGCCAGCTTAGCCCCGCTGCTCGACAACCGGCGCTACGTGGAATCCATAGTAGCGGGGATCAAGATCAAGGCGCATCCGTTGTTCCGCGTGGTGGCGACCATGAACGACGATGCCAGTACGTTCGATCTTCCCGAATATATTCACTCGCGGCTGCAGCCCATGATCCTGATCGATTTCCCGGAGCGTCACGAAGAGTTCGCGATTCTGCGGGAAAACCTGCCGTTTGGCGACGACCATATCCTCAACTATGTCACCGATTTTCTGCAGCAGGCGCATGCCGCCGACGAACGCTATACCGCGCGGGACGGCATCAACATCGCACGCTTCGCCATGAAGCTGATGCGCAGCGAGACGGATCTGGGCAATGCCCCACTCCACCGCGCCGAGACTCTCAAGATTGCGATCGTGCAGACCCTCGGCGAAGAGGCCCTGCGGTATGTCGCTCGCAGCTGAGATCAAATCCGGCGGCGCCGGCGGTCTCGACCGCGGCAGGGTCCGCTACTTTCCGGTGGTGCCGGGCAAGCTGGAGTTTGCGCTTGAACTTCGCAAGCTATTGCTCGCCGCCAAACCCGGCGTGGTGGCGGTGGAACTCCCCGGATTCCTCGCGTCCTCCTACCAGCGCGCGCTGGCGCGGCTACCGGAAATGTCGGTGATCTTATATCACGATGAAGATGGTGAGGACCGGGCGATCTTCATTCCCGTCGAGCCGTGCGATCCCTTCGTCGAGGCCCTGCGAAGCGCCGAAGAAATCGGCGCGCAGGTGATCTTTCTGGAGCCGGATTCAGCGGAGCGCCCGCACCTGCCGGATACCTATCCCGACACTTACGCGGTCCGGCGCATCGGTCTCGATCCCTACGTCGAAGCGTACCGCGTATATCCGCAGATGCGCACGGAAGAGGTGACTGCGCACGCCTCTGCGATGGCCTGGAAGCTGCAAGGCGCAGATCCCGAAGCGAGCGTGGTGGCGGTGGTTGCGCTCAATATGCTGGATCCGCTGCTGGATGCGATGGAGACACCGCAGCCGCCTCCGCCCAAGGGCAAGAAGTATGAACCGGAATTATTGAATCCGCATCCAGATTGCCTGGCCGAGATTACGATTGAGTTTCCCTATCTTCAGGAGCGTTACGAATTCTTCCGGCTGGGCATGAGTTCTGTTTCCGACAATGGGGCCGGCCATGACAAGGTGCTGGATCGACCGCGCGTGCAGCTCGATTTACTGCGCGAAGCCGAGGGCAAGTACACGTCATCGACGGGCGAAAGGCTGGCGCACTGGCAGCGCCGCATGATTGCGCGTTTTACCCGGAATCTGGCGCATATCAGCGGCGACCTGATGGCGAGCGTTTATGACCTGGCAGTGGCGGCGCGCTCGGTGGTGGATGACAACTACGGGTGGGAAGTGTGGCAGATGGCCAATCGCTATCTGGCGCAGCACGAGACGTCGGATCTCGACACGGTCCGACTGAACGCCAGCGAAATTTGGATCAACACCAAGAGACTGCGCATCCGCCGCCGGCTTCCCCGCCCCAAACAGCGCCTTAAACCGGCGGGCCTGAAGCCGCGCAAGCGCGAACAGTTCGCCGGCGAATGGGCGCAGCAAACCTCCGGTGAAGCCATCTGTTCTTACCCGCCCGAGGATTTAGTGATCGAAGAATATGGCCGCTTCGTGAAGCAGAAGGCCAAGGCCATTCTTTCCGAGGAGCGTGCGCACGTGGAGCCGTTCACCACTTCGATCCTGGATGGTATCGACATTCGCGAGACTATTCGCAACTGGCACCGGCACAAGATCTTTGTGAGGACCGCGAACCGCCTGGCGGGTGAAGTGGGTTCCGTGGTGGTCATCTTCGATGAAGACCGCGACGACCGCTACACCTACCTGACAACCTGGCTGGGCGAACACCAGAACGAATCCGA
>Ga0105239_10010909_pt1 | contig 10153 bp, 4 predicted proteins | sample KBSC44metaG_FD_92761 | JGI IMG/M metagenome (GOLD analysis project Ga0105239, IMG submission 92761) | Corn rhizosphere microbial communities from Kellogg Biological Station, Michigan, USA - KBS C4-4 metaG | ecosystem: Host-associated > Plants > Roots > Rhizosphere > Soil | place: Michigan, USA...
TCGCGCCAATGCGGGTCGCGCACAGGGTGCGCTCCTACAGGCGCCCACGGACACATCGAGTCGCAGTTGTAGGCACCGGGTGCGCGATTGTAGGAGCCCACCCTGTGGGCGACCGGCACAGCATTGCGTTCGCGCCAATGCGGTCGCGCACAGGGTGCGCTCCTACACGAGCTTATGGACCTCACCCGCCGCGCTGCGCGCGTCGGCCTCTCCCGCAAGCGGCAGAGGCGAGCATCCTCTTTGCCTCTCCTGCTTGCAGTAAAGACGAACGTCTTTACATGTCACGCGTCTTTACATGTCACAGGGTTGATCGCGAAGTTGCTTTTGCTGCCTACTCGGCGTTGGGGAATTCGCGACACCATCATTGGATGGAAACTGAAGGAGTGTCCGCATGCCGCATCGTCCGACCCTCGCCCTGTCTCCGCTCGCCGCCTGCCTCGCGATCGCACTGTGCTCGCTGCCCGTCGATGCGCGTCCGCTGCCGTCGCGCGCATCCGCGCGGGCTGCGTCGTATGCGTTCCACGCCGCGCCGGTCGGTGGCACGACCTTGCCCGTGGCCTCTTGCCTCGACGACAGCTCCGGCGGCACGCTGCGCGAAGTCCTCGCCTCGGCGGGCGAAGGTGACACCATCGACCTCAGCGGGCTCGCCTGCAGCACGATCACGCTCGCACAAGGCGAGCTCGCGACCGCGCTCGACGACGTGAACCTGCTCGGACCGAGCGATCACGAACTCACGATCGATGCCGCCTCGATGAGCCGCGTGATCGATCACACGGGCGCGGGTACGCTCGGGCTCAGCCATCTCGGCATCCGCAACGGTCACATCGCGGGAACGGTGGCGCACGCCGCCTGCATCTATTCGGCCGGTTCGGTCGACGCGGACCATGTGCACATCGCCGATTGCCTGAACCTCGCCTACCCGAGCATGGGTGGTGGCCTCGTCGCAATGAATTCCGCGACCGTCGTCGACAGCTCGATTACCGGCAGCAATGGTGGATTCGGCGGCGGCGGCGTGTACTCCGGGTCCGGAACGCTCACGATCGAGCGCAGCACGATCTCCGGCAACACCGCGCTGCACGGGGCCGGCGCCTACGCCTACTACGGAGCGATGAGCGTCGTCGACAGCACGATCTCGGGCAATACGGCCACCGGCAGCGGCGGTGGCGGTATCCGCGCGAACTATGGACTGGATCTGGTCAATAGCACGGTCAGCAGCAACACGGCCGCTTCGTACGGCGGCGGCGTCGAGTTCGGCAGCGATGCCAACATCCGCAACTCGACGATCGTGTTCAACCAGGCCAGCCTCGGTGCCGTCTCCGGGAACAACATGGCGACCCTGACGTTGACCAGCAGCATCGTCGCCCTCAATACCGTCTCCGACATCAACCACGTCACGACCGTCAACGGCAGCCACAACGTCATCATGGCTGCGACCGTCACCGTGCCGGCGGACACGCTCACGGGCGACCCCGGCATCGGCCCGCTCGCCGACAACGGCGGCCCGACGCAGACGCACGCGTTGCTGCCCGGCAGCATCGCCCTCGAAAACGGTGACAACCCGGATGCGCTCGCCACCGACCAGCGCGGGTTCGCGCGAACGTCGGGGGCAGCGATCGACATCGGTGCGTACGAGCTGCAGCCCGACCTGATCTTCGCGGATGGTTTCGACTCACCCTGAGCCGTCTCTCCCGCTTGCGGTTGCATTCCCCTCTCTCGCTTGCGGGAGAGGGGAGGGTGAGAGGTGAACGGCTCCTATCCCTGATCCAGCGCGTGGTGGATCAGCACGATGCACTGCGACGCGAACAGCATCGTCGGCCCCAGCGTCAGCTTCACCGCACCGAGGCGTTCGAGGCTGTGGAACGTCTTCTTCGGCATCGGGATATGGTCGGTGAGCAGGAAGCAGGGATGGCCCGTGAATGCTTGTTCGCCGATCGGCGTGCCCTTGCGGTCCATCACGAACAGTTGATGATCGTCGGCCAGTTCCTGCACCAGCCGCTCGAAGCTCACCGTGCGCACCGACACGCCCGATTCCACCGGCCGCGACTCGTCCTTGCCCATGCCGCGCGACGCATCCAGCGCCTTCGCGATCTTGCCGAGCAGCGCGCGCTCGTCGAAGCCGCCGATCTCGTGCATCGCGTTCGCCTCGAAGCGGATCGTGCGCGAGAAATCCTGGGTACTTTCGAGCACCAGGTACACCGTCACATCCGAACGATGCGACTGCGCCACGAAGATCGCATTCATGAGCGCATGCGCAAGGATCTCGGTATGCGCCTCGCCACCGACGCCCGCCAGCAGCTTCTGGCTATCCGTGGGTGCCGCGCGCGCACGCAGGACAAAGGTTCGCATGAGGGTTCGGGAGCCGCACAAGAGTCGATCACGATACCGCACCCGCATCGGTCCGCGCAGGGGTGGCTTCCGATGCCCGTGCTCCTCGTAGGAGCGGCTTCAGTCGCGATGCCCTGTGGCATCCCATACAAGGAGGTTGCGGAAGGGGCTTGAGCCCATCGTGCGACAGCATCACCCCGGATGCTCTCATCCATCCGCGTGTCCATGTGGGAGCGGCTTCAGCCGCGATGCATTCCCGCCTGAACCCATTCCCGCGCCCAACTGGTGTAGCCTTCGCGCGCCACATCGCCAGGGATAGCCATGCGCCTCGTTCTCCTCACTGCTCTCGCCGCCACGTTCACGTCCATTCTTCCACCCGCCGCGGCCGCGCCCACCGCGCCGTCCCTGCAGGAACTCGGACGCCTCTCGCTCGGCTTCGCGCCCGCAACGACCGGACCGTACGCGATCGCCGACTTCGACCACGACGGCATCGACGACATCGTGCTGGCGGGCAACGCGGGGCCGGATACGCTGCTGCAGGTGTACGGTCGTCGCAGCGGCACGTATGTCTCCAAGCAGATGCTGGTCGTTCCCGGCTACCAGGTCGCGCGCGTGCTCGCGCATGCCGAGGGCGGCGCCCAGCATCTCTATGCGATCACGCAGCAAGGCACCGTGCAGGATTTCACCGGCTGGCCGCTGCATCTGTCGCGATCGTTCGATCTCGGTGTCGAAGTCGGCTCCGCGGCCATCGGCGACATCGACCATGACGGCCACGACGAACTCGTCGTCGGTGGTGGCTTTTTCGCCGGCGTCTGGGCGTTCGATCTTGCGAGCGGTGCGCAACGCTGGTCCGAACCGGCTGTGCAAGCGCAGGACCTCCTGTTGCTGCAGCTCGACGCCGACCCCGCGCTCGAAATCGTCTGTGCAGGCACGCCCGGAATCATCCTCGACGGCGCCACGCACGCGACCGACTGGACCTACAAGGACGGCTTCGGCAACTACCTCGCCGCGTACCATGCAGGCGGCACGCCGCAATTCGTGGCCGCGCACGCGTGGGACACGATCACCGTCTTCCAGGGCGGACCCTATTCGCCGCTGTGGGATGTGGGCGTGTTCAATGTCGGTGCGGTGGCCGCCTACGACTTCGATGGCGACGGCAAGGACGAGCTTATCGAAGGCGATGCGCAGTGGGGCTCGGTCAACCTCTACGATGGCCAGACGCATGCCATCGCCTTGAGCATTCCCCACGATTCCTATTCGAGCAGTGCCGTCGCCGCGGTCGACCTCGACGGCGACGGCGTCAAGGACATCGCCTACAGCCCGACCGATGCCTCCTACGGTGGCGACCTCGCGTTCGCTCTCTACGACGCCACCGACGGTTCGACCAAATGGGATTTCGTGCACGGGCCATCCGCCCCGTACGGCGGCGCGAGCGTGGCGGCGACCGGTCCAGGCGGTGCGCTCCGATTCCTGTTCGGCGCGACGCTCGACATCTACTCCGACGGCACGGCCTGGGCGCAGATCGACGGCACGAGCGGAGCCTCGCTGTGGCAATCCGCACTCGACGATCCAACGCTGCCGACACTGCCGACCGCATCGATTTCGGTCGCGGACATCGGCGCCGGTTCCGGTTTCATCGTGGCTGGTGAACACTTTCCCGGTTCCAGCGTCGTCGCCATGGACGATGCGACCCACACCGTCCGCTGGCAGATCGATGGCGCCAGCGGGCATCCGCTCGAGGGGCGCAGCGTCGTCGCGATGGCTGCGGTGCCGCGCGCGAGCGGCGCGCCGGACACGGGGCTGATGTGCACCGATGAAGGTGGCTCGCGCCTCTTCATGTTCGGCCTCGCCGACGGCCACATCGCGTGGCAATCGGTCCTCATGAACGGACGGTGCCGCAACGTGATGGCGGGCGACTTCGGCGGCGGCACGCGACTCGTCGTCGCGGTCCTCGAACAGGCGTTGCGCGCCTACGACGCCAACACCCACCTGCTCGCATGGTCGCTGCCGGTCGATGCCGACGGCGCGAGCCTGCTCGACGGTGTATCCGGCCGCGAATTCGCCGTCTTCAAGGGCGCGCAGCTCACGTTCTACAACGCCGCGACGCGCGCCGTGCTGCGCCAGTTCGACCTCGGCCAGCCGATCCAGGCCGTGCAACAGCTCGACAACATTCATACCCTCGCCGTATCCGCCGGCGGTCGCCTGCTGATCGTCGACGGCGCCGATGGCCAGGTGAAAGCCAGCAGCGACTTCCTCGGCAGCGACCTCGCCGCCCACAACCAGCTCGCCGTGAAGGCGACCAACGGCCAATGGTTCGTCGGCGCCGTCAGCTCGGCCGGCGCCTTCCGCTATCGCATCGCCATCGACCAGCTGTTCGCGAACGGCTTCGACGGCTGACGCGCGATCCCCTCTCCCTGCGGGAGACGATCCTCCTCTCTCCGCGGGACATCCCTCCCATCTCCCGCGGGACACCTTCCCCTTCTCTCGCTTGCGGGAGAGGGCAGGGTGAGGGAAAGCGTGCGACCACACCTCCCGAACCCGCTTCGACAAGCACCGAATCGACAACCCGTGTAGGAAATTTCCTACAAGCGGCAGGGTTGATCGCCAAGTCCCTTTGTTGCTTACTGCACCATCGACGCCACAGGGGGCGAAGAGCGTGAAGGAAGGGGAGTCGCTGCGGTCCAGCGCCGCTGCCGTCTTGTGTCTGTGCATCGCATGGATGCAGGCCGACGCATGCCGCTGAAACGCAACCGCACGCGCTGGGACGATGCCTTGTCGCGCATCGATCCGACGTGTTTCGAAGCCTTGCTCGCCGACCACTACCGCGCCGAAGGCTGGTCCGTCGAGCACGTCGGCGCCGATGCGACTGGCCGCGCGTATGACGGCGGCATCGACCTCAAGCTGCGCCGCGGCGACGAGTATGTCGTTGTGCAATGCAAGCGCTGGAACGCCATGCAGGTGCCGCATACGGACGTGCACCAGCTGATCGGCGTGATGGTCACCCAACGCGCGACCGGCGCGGTGTTCGTCACCTGTGGCGAGTACACGCACGCGGCAGTCACCGCTGCGAACCGGCAACCCAATCTGCAGCTTGTCGACGGCGCGATGGTGCGCGAATGGATCGACATCGCTGCACTTGAAGCGGAGGCGTGTTCGACGAAACCTGAGGGATCCGATGCCGCTAATGCCTGGGCTCAAGCTGTTGCAGAGCGTCGGTCGACCCGGCGTCCACGGAGAATCGCCGAGAACGACAAGGGCATATACATTCTCGCCGCAGCGGGCATCGCGGTCCTGTGGGTGTCGGTCCTGTTCCTGCCGTCGCGTCAGTTGGAGCCCGTCGCGCCAGAGACCGCGCACACGCCGACCGAACGCGTGGCCCCTGCTTCGCCACTCGCGCCAGTCGATCGCGCAGACTCACCCGCGCCATCCGAGCCCGCACGCGCAGGGCGCCTGACCGCCCTGGCGCAACCCATCAACCGCGCGGCCACCGAATACCTGCGACAAGCCAGCATCCCCGACGTCATGCGCCCCGTCGACCACGAAGCCGCGCGCATGGCTGCGAAAGCCGTGCCCGGCGTCCGCACCGCGCTATGGCTCGACCGCGAGAACTTCGTCGTCATGGTCGACGGCAGCCAATACCGATCGATGGCGATGATCGATCAGGTCTGCGTCGCGCTGGAGCCGCTCGGTGACACGCTCGCCGTCGTAGTCAACGTCCAGGACATGACCGCGCAGCACGCCGATGGCGCGACGACGCTGTCGCGCAATTGCCAGCTGCTGGAAGGGCAGAGGGCGTTCCTGCAGCGGAAGCGGCAGGTGGATGTGGTGGCGCCGGCGGCAAAGCGCAGTTTCAGGGGGCGATAGCCGAATAGATAACACCGACCCCGTTTCAAGTAGGTCAATTCAACCTAAGAATCCGATCATCTTTGCGAACGCACGCCGCAAGGCCAAAGGCAATACCAATGACATCGCCGCTTCTTCGTTGGCTTCATATCACAGACCTGCATGTTGGAAAAGACAGCGAGTCGCAAAGAATTGCGCTAGCCTCGTTAGTCGATAGCATTCTTGAGCAAGGGGGGGCGTCAAAGTTCGACGCCGTACTTATCTCAGGCGATTTGGCGTATTCCGGACACGCACGCGAATATGAACGTATTCTCGAATTGGTCATCAATCCGTTGCGAAAAAGTGAGCTATTTTCCGACTCGAAGTTCATAGCTACGCCGGGAAATCACGATCTTCAATGCGACATCGAGTACCCGCCAAATTGGAAGACTTTGGGTTCACAGCGGCAGGAAAAATTTTTCAACAACAATGAAGTCGGAAGGCAGACCAGAGGATCTCGCGCGAACGCTTTTCGTGAGTACGGAGCGTTTGTGATGGGCAACGGCATCTTGAGCCCAAATCCAGCCGACAAGCCATCCGTAAATCTGAAATTTCATGTAGGTAGATCTCCGGTTTGGATTGTGCCGGTTGTTACATCCTATTTTTCGGACAAAGACTCTTCAGATCGTCATGTGGCTCCGGCCCCAACCCCCGCTCTTCGCGCGGTTTTCCAAGAAATTCCAAAAGGCGACTTAATCATCGCCCTCGGGCATCATCCAATAGACTGGTTTACGGAAGAATCCAGAGCGCCTCTTAAATCTCTCCTTGCAGAGCGCGGGGCCATCTACCTGCATGGTCACGAGCACAGAGTATCAACACAATTTGGTCAAAGAGGGTTAATCTCCCTTGGCTTTGGTGCGACATATCAGGCGCCGCTGGACTCCCAGCCACATCCGTATTATCGCAATTCGTACGCGATTTGTGAGCTCCGCAACGAGCTACATATTTCAATGTTCGCATGGGATTGTGAGTTTGGCCGTTGGCGGTCTGAGAAAACTCTTCCGGCGGACTTCATTGACGTAAGCGACGTCCTGAAGGACGGTTATGTTCTGAATCTACTTACAGCGCGCCTCGCCGAACGCGCGCCGTCTTCTTCGTCTTCGATTGCGGCCGCTATAAGAAGCGAGCTGCGGATCACTGATTGTATTTGGATTTCCGACGATTCGCCGAAGAGATGGACGAGCTTACTTCGCTCCATTGGGATATTCAGAGAGCCGACAGAAACATATGCTTTACCGGCGAAGCAGCTCGCTATCGGTCATGATCAATTCCGTGTAAAGGATGCGGTTGGACACTATCTAGTTCACGCGATTTGCGCACCAGGTGATATTTTAAACGTAGAGCAATTGCACTCCATAAATACAGAGCTCGATAGGCAGGAATACAGCGGTGGCTTGGTCGTTACTCTCGGCGATCTATCTACAGAGGCTCGCGTCTTGGCAACTCAACTTTCCGCCAGGAAGAGCCTGCAGGTTTTCTATGGCTCCGAAATTCTGGGGGAGGTAGCCAAGACGCTGACGGCCGGCTTGGTCGGTGAGTTTGCGAGAATAAGTCAAGTGCATGCCGTTAGGGCTTCGATCGTCGTTGCTTCGTCTGGACTGGCACTGTTACTAAGAGAGGACGGGCCAAGTTCTAGATTCATAGTGCTCAGTGACGACGGCATGGAAATTCCCGAGTCGTCCCCGGTGATATCGCGTCTGCGTGAACACGATGTTCAGCTGCACCGCAGTACGTACGGCCTTACTGACACCAAAGGAGACGTACCCGTTAGTAGGGCTGCTGCGAGCACCTTTGATCGCAGTGAGTATTTGCAAAAGTCATATGAGCATTTCGACACGGTTAAATATGCGCCATTGGCCGCTATAGGGTTTAGGTTCAAGGCCGCATCGCTATCTGACATCTATGTCGAGCCAACGGCCCAAGTCGGAGGGTCGTCGAAGCGGTCGATGGCACTGACAGCCGCGGTCAACGAGTTCATTGATTCTTTGAATTTGCCGCCAGCTCAGCGAGAGCAATTGGAGATTCAATTTCGTTCTCGTCATGGCCTGTCAGCTTCAGCTGAGGTCGGGGCTGCTCGTCGCCTCTATCAGAGATACAACAATATTCTGGTGCTGGGAGATCCTGGTTCTGGAAAGACATGCTTTGTGAAGCATGAGATTCTCTCCTATTGTCAGCCTGATAGGCCTGAAGAGCTTGGCTGGTATTCGAGGCATATGCCGATATTTGTATCCTTGGCCGAAGCCGCGAGAATCGTTGGAGAAGGGAAGGATTTGTTGCATGCGTGCGAGATCGTTGCAGCACGACGAGGTCTGCAACTTCCGAGGTCTGTCATAGAGGAGTTCCTGTCCAATGGATCTGCTGCCTTTTTCTTTGATGGACTCGATGAGGTCGGCCTTTTGGACAAGAGGATTGCACTGCTCTCGCAGATTGGCGATCTTGTAAGGCTCCACTCACAAAAGGGTAGTCGGTTTGTTTTGACGTCTAGGCCAGCGGCAATCCAGCCCGTCGATATCCCCGACGCGCTGACGTATCTGCAGTTGAATGGGCTTACGGAGGAGGAAATACGGATACTTGCACAACGCGTCCTTGCCGATCGCGTGGGTGCGGTCCCTGGAGCGCTCGGGAAGGATGAGCTGCAGCTGATTGAGCGCCTCCTCGGAGATGCAAAGCTGAAGCCGGGAATTGCTAGGCTAGCGAGGAACCCATTGCTGCTGACACTGCTTGTGCTCGTATACGCCAATACCGGCGCCCTAAGCGCAAGACGGCACGTAATTTACACTCAGGCGGTCAAGACGTTGGTTTCGGTTCGTGGTCGCGAAACGCGGCGTCAACAGATATCTGAGGCAGATTTGAGAACGCGGCTCGGCGCAGTAGCGTTGAGCATCTTGCGCCGAGACATCGCGGAAATTCCTCGCCGAGGAGAGGTTCTTTCTGTCCTCTCGGCTGAGATTCGGCGTGGCAGTGCGCGTGCGAACGATTCGAATGCGCTCGACCAAGCCAACGATTATCTTCAGGAAGTGGCTGAAGCTACAGGCATCCTTGCGATTCACTCAGGGGAGGGTGGGAGTGACGAAGAGTATGTGACATTCATGCACTACTCGTTCCTGGAGTACTACGCAGCTGCTGGACTACTCGGAGCGGGATATATGGATGAGGTGTCGAGCATCGTAGCCATCCCGAGGTGGCGCGACGTCACGACACTTCTGTTTGGAATGCTCTCAGAGCAGGCGGATGTAACACCTCTATTGCGGCGAATCTTGGCCGACAGTGATGAGGCAGACAGGATATCCTCTTATAGGCTTCTCTTAGCAATGGAATGCGCGAACGAATGTGATGTTCCTCCGCTCGCCTCACAAGAGGCCATCGCAGAGGCCCTCGCCAATGTTGTGTGTAACGGCGCCGCGCTGTACTCCGCGGATCTGCGTGCCGATCTCGCAAAGCGATTGGAACCAATGTTGGAAGTTAGTGGATCCATCGTCGAGGCTGAGTTGGTTCGCGGTTTACAGAATGAAAACGCAATTGTCCGCGCGGCGTTTGCCGATCTGGTAGCTCGGCTTGGTGATGACTGCCCGTTGTCGGATCTGTTAGTCGGAGCTTTTTCAAGCGGCTTAGAAGATTCCGATCCGACCGTGCGCACTGCAGTGCTACACGCCATTGAGACAAGAAGGGAACTTCGTGGCAGAAGTGCCGTTCGTGTAGTTCGGAGAGCGCTCAAAGGCAACTTGCTTGAGAAGCAGGCAGCTTTGAAAGCGATTGGTGCAATAGAAGGCATGTCATATGATGTGGGATCTGAGCTCAGGGACTTGATGGATGATGCGAATGGTCTAATTGCAGCAGACGCTGCGCATCATGTTTTAGCTAGCGCACTACGAACTGAAAACAGAGCTAGTCTGGATCCAGTGATTGAAAGAGCGCTTAGAGCGCTTGAGCGGGGAAGCGAAGACGA
>Ga0105239_10010911_pt1 | contig 10152 bp, 6 predicted proteins | sample KBSC44metaG_FD_92761 | JGI IMG/M metagenome (GOLD analysis project Ga0105239, IMG submission 92761) | Corn rhizosphere microbial communities from Kellogg Biological Station, Michigan, USA - KBS C4-4 metaG | ecosystem: Host-associated > Plants > Roots > Rhizosphere > Soil | place: Michigan, USA...
CAGGCATCCCTTTTGACGCAGGCTCCGGGTGCAACGCAACTTGGATTTCAATATGCAACCAGCGGAGCGGCTTTTACCTCTAATCAGAATGGGAATGGCCTTGTCATTCAAGGCGGATTAAGGGGCATTACGATGCCTATGACAGAAGTCGCTAACGATCTCCATTTGTCGCATGTCTTTTATACGGGTTTGTCCAAGCACGATTTTAATTTTGGATACTATTATGCGCATTTCAATCAGAACTTCAGCAGGTATTCTTCAAAAGTGTATCTGGACGTCCAAAATAATTCAAGACTGCTGAATATTGTGGCCCTGGACGGCACTGGCAAGGTAGTAAAGACATTTTCCGATAACGGGGTATCCCAGTATGGCTATGAGTGGGCGGATGCCAATGGTGAACAGACGACCAATGCGCTCTATGTAAGTGATGAGTGGCAGATAACGCCTAAATTCCGTATCGATGGCGGGTTACGCTGGGAGTATACGCAGACGGACGGGGTCGTAGAGCAGTCGAAAACTGTAAACCTGGGCACTTATGCGACATCCCAGATAACCACCGGCAACGGAGTATGGCAAGGGTATAACCACCATTTCGACTATACTACCTGGACACTGGGAGCAGACTATCAGCTTTCAGACAATATGGGTCTCTTCGGCAGGTATACCGCCGCGGCGCGTATTCCCGGATTTGCTACTTACTATACCAATGTCAGTTCGACAGCCGTTACCCAAACGATGCAGCTCGGTGAAATTGGGTTCAAGTACGCCACCAGGCAATACTCTTTATATGGTACGGGGTTCTATACAAGGTATAATAACGTCGGTTTTAGCAATACGGTCAGCACCCTAAACGGTTTCACCCAGGTAAACGCATTTGCAAATACGAATACTTTCGGTCTTGAACTGGAGGGCAGCGTATTTCCGGTAAAATGGTTCGATGTTTCGGCGACGGCGACATTGCAGCATGGAGAATATCAGGGACTTGTTGCGGAGGCTGTCAGCGGCGGTACTTTAACGCAAAAATACAATTACAACGGGAATAAACTGATCAGGGTGCCGCAAGCTTCTCTCAGGGTAGTTCCGGGAATCAATCTTTTTAACAACCGAATTCGCATACAATCCCCGATAGAATATGAAGGGAAGCGCTATACGGATGTTGCCAACTCTCAGATACTTCCGGCCTACACGGTAGTTAGTCTGGATGCTCAGGTAAATATCACTAAGGAGATCTCCCTTTTTGGAGTTATTGACAATCTTACCAATTCACTGGGACTTACGGAAGGCAACCCGCGCCAGGGAGAGATTCAGAGCGCTGCAGCAGGTCAGTATATATTCCTGGCGCGTCCGCTGTTTGGCAGGAGCTTTAAAGTTTCTTTGAGATATAAGTTTTAATTATGAATAGACGGCAGCGGTTATTTCTATTGGTGACGTTGATCCTGATGGATAGTGCCCGCGCTCAGGTAATAACCATAAAAGGAAAAATTGAGAGAAAAGACCTCCATACTTATGTAGAGAGGTCTTTTACTTTGCCCGATAGTGTCAAACGTCTCCGGGTAGAATTTTCCTATAACGGGAAAGACCAGCGCACTACAATCGATATCGGGATTATGGATCCTGTGCGTTTTCGGGGTTGGAGCGGCGGAGCCAGAAATTCTTTTACGATCAGCGCCGAAGATGCGACTCCGGGATATTTGCCTGGAGCGCTTCCGGCCGGAAAGTGGAGGCTTTTATTGGGCATCCCGAATATCCGGGAAGGAGTAGTTTCAGAATATGAAGCCCGGGTCTATATAGAGACCGGGGTTGGGGTCACGGAGTTTGCCGGTAAGCCAATCCGCGCTGAAGCGGGGTGGTACAGGGGTGACCTACACATGCATAGCGGAAACAGCGATGGCAAATGTCCCTCGCAACTGGGGAATCAGGTTGGTTGTCCGGTTTACAGGATTGTGGAGACTGCGACGGATAAAGGCCTTGATTTTATTTCGGTAACGGATCACAACACGACGTCTCAGGCTGACGCGATACGCGAATTGCAGCCGGCATTCGATAAAATACTGCTTGTGCCCGGGCGGGAGATCACTACGTTTTACGGTCATGCGAACGTATTCGGGCCGGCTGATTTTATTGATTTTCGAATGACTGAACAGAACTATGCGGCGGCAAAGAATTGGATGAGCGCGGTGCACAATAGCGGGGGTATCATATCCATTAATCATCCGGGGCTCCCGTCGGGGGAGGAGTGTATGGGCTGTGGCTGGCAAATAGAGAATATTCCTGATGGTGTTGTGACGGCCGTGGAAGTGCTGAATGGCAGCACCATGAAGTATAGTGTAGAAGGGGCGATCCAGGGCTGGGACCGCTGGCATAAAATGTTGAATAGCGGGCAGCACGTAACGGCTATCGGTGGTAGCGATGATCATCATTCTGAGGCTATAGGAACTCCTACTACGGTCATTTTTATGAAGGAGCTGTCGGTTCGCGGGCTGCTTGACGGGATCAGGAGCGGAAGGGTTTTTATAGATGTTGAAGGAAGTAGAAATCGTTGCCTCGAGCTGTCTGCCGGTGGTGTGTATATGGGGGGAACTGTAAAGGTCGGGATTTCGGATAGTGTTGGTTTGACGGCCAGTATTCGCGGCGTTTCCGGGGGGAGGGTTGAATTTGTCGTCGATGGAAGATTAGTTTCGGATCTGAGCAGGGGCGTACAGTCTGACGACGAGAAGATTGAGGTGAAGTGGGAGCCGGGTGGTGGGAGGCATTCGGTGTATGTTAAGGTTCGGGATAAGAGTGGGAAACTTGTTCTTGTTGGTAATCCTGTGTATGTCGGGGGGTAGGGTGTAAAAGTTTTGCTTATATTCGGGCTTAGCACCTAACCCTTATGCACAGGATTTTAGTTTTATTGACCCCGATCTTTCTTTTGGTATCGTGCCATAGCGGCGCGGACAAGCCCCCCGTCGACGCCCGGAAGTATCATCTCCGGTTCAATCCTCCGGATAGTTCGGTCTATCGGTACAACACCACAAACGAGACCATCATGGCCGCCGTTGGTCATGACACTACATTTGGTGTTCAGAGGACCTCGCGATTTACTGTCAATTATTTGATCAGCAATGACAGCAATGAATTTTTGATGGAAATGACCTTTCCGGGGATTGAATACCGCGAATGGCAGGGCCCTCGCGTTCGGGAGATTTATGCGTCCGATAAATCCGGGCCTGTGAAGGCGCTGGTAAATGTATTGAAAGCAGACACCCTTTATGCTCGCATACGCAAGGCCGACCAGGGTATTACAGCAGGTGGCGCCATTGAACTGGTTAACTCTGTCGTGGATTCTTACTATGCGGAGACAGACAGGCAGGAGGCCAGCAAATACTGGGGACGATGGATCGAGCAGGAAATGCTTTGGAAAAATCTCGATCCGTTCATGTGGGTGGATTTGGATTCCGCCAGAAGGACCGGTGAGCATTGGACGACCGTTTCGACTAATGCTGAGGATATCAATTTCAAGATCAATAAGCGTTTTCACTTCGATTCGGTCCATTCAGGCATCGCTACTTTCCGGTCATGGGGTTGGGTCACCAATGACAGTGCAGGTACATGGTTGTTGGGTAGATCGGTAACCGGGGAACTTACTGGCACGGAGGAAGGCAGGTATCTTATTAATATGGCTACGGGGATGCCCGTCGAGCTATCAGAGTCGATAAGTGCCGGGGGGGAGGTGCAAATAGATGGAGGGAAAACACGAATTAAGTTCGTAAAGACGATAAAAATGGTGGGAGGGAAAGTAAAATAGGGTCGTCCGCAACCGGACAGTTATTGTGCGGAAATGATAGGTTGGGTTGTGAAGTAAAGGTATTTTATATTGTAAATCAATTAGATAGATAAATGGCACTGGTTTTGGAATCTAAAAATCCAACCCATATTTTCATCGGCTCATGTTTAGCATTTATTTCAAATCTTCATGGCGGAACCTGCTCAAGCATAAATTCTTTTCATTTATTTCTGTCGGAGGACTTGCCATCGGGTTATGCGCCTGTATCCTGATCATCCAGTATGTAAATGCGGAACTGGGTGTTGACCGCTTCCATATAAACCGGGATAGGCTCTATAGGGTGGTGAATGACCGTTACCAGCAGGGTTCACTAGTGCAGCACGGCACCATGACTTATTCCGGAATTGGTAGGGCCATGAAACAGGATATACCTGAAGTGGAGGCATACTGCCGTGTAGAGCCCTACAGGGCCGAGATTATTTCATGGGCGGATAAAAAAATAACCGACCAGCGCGCTATTGCAGTGGATGCGTCTTTCCTTTCAATGTTTACCTACCCGCTGCTTGCGGGAGATCAACAGACTGCTTTGCGGGAACCCAACAGCGTCATTGTTTCGGAAAAAATGGCAAGGGAGCAGTTGGGAGTGAAAGACCTGCAGTCTTTGCCTGGGCAGATGCTGGTATTCGATACTGATTCCCTTCCTTATAAAATAACAGGTGTATGCAAGGATTTACCTGGTAATTCACAGCTGCACTTCGATCTCCTGATTTCGTATATTTCACTCTATAGCAAGAGCGGCAACAACCAGTACGCCGTAGCAGATGATGATTTTACACAGGCGTCTTTCTGGCAATACATTCAATTGAAGGAGGGCGCCAATCCTAAAACGGTGGAACGAAAGTTTGCAGCACTGAATAAGAAATACTTTCCCAGGGCTGCAGCTTCCGGTATAAGAGAAGTGTTTTACCTGCAGCCTTTGCAAAAAGCATATCTCTATTCCGACTTTGAATATGAGATCGGTAGAACAGGAAATTACCGTATTGTATGGAGCTTGCTGGTGATCGCATTGTTCATACTGGTGCTGGCCTGGGTGAACTATATCAATTTGTCTACTGCCAGGTCGCTGGAAAGGGCAAAGGAAGTGGGTATAAGAAAAGTAACCGGCGCCTCCAGGCTGCAACTGATCAAGCAGTTCCTGACCGAAGCGCTGTTGGTAAACCTGGTTGCGATCATCATAGCGGTTTTCCTTGCCGGTTTGTTTCAGAATGGGTTCAACAAGCTCGTCAATCGCAAACTTTCAGTCGCCATACTGTTCTCACGGCAGAGCGCCGATACCGGTATCACGGTCCTGTTCGCCTTATTTACGGTTACCGGTATTTTCCTGTCCGGTTTCTACCCTGCATTCGTACTTTCTGCCTACAACCCGCTGAAAGTGCTGAAAGGGAGATTTGCACGTTCCGTAAGCGGTGTTTTCCTCAGGAAATGTCTTGTTACCGCACAATTCGCCGTCAGCATACTTCTGGTCATCGGTTCTTTCGTTGTTTACAGGCAACTCCGGTTCATGACCGGGCAATCGCTGGGCTATAATATGGAACAGATAGTGATCCTTCGTAAACCCGTACTGAGCAGACCGGGCCCGGCGTTCACAAACAATGCGTATGGGTTTGTCAATGCTGTACAACAGCTTGCATATGTGAAGGGCGCCGCCGTCGCCGGTCGGATCCCGGGTGATGAACTGGAAAAGATCAATAATGTAAATCGGACGGATATCGCCATGAACAGCCAGGCCACTATGACAAATATGGGTGTGGATACGCGTTTTATCGGGCTGTACCAGATGAAACTGCTGGCGGGTAGGAATTTTTCTCCGCTGGATTATAATGAGGACTTCGCCCAATTGCATAGCCTTATCATCAATGAAACGGCGTTACGGCAACTTGCTTTTCGGTCGCCGCCGGAAGCAATCGGCAAAACAATAACGGCATTCAACCGAACATGGGATATCATTGGGGTAGTGGCTGATTTTCATCAAAAATCGCTGAGGACCGGGATCGAACCGGTCTTGCTATTGCCAACACTGCGCGGGCCTTACAGCCAGTTTTCAGTAAAAGTGGATCCGAAACATTTGACTTCGACTCTTGCAGACATCCGGAAATTGTATGCCCGCTATTTCCCCGGGAATGTATTCGATTACCATTTCCTGGATGAAAAGTTCAACAGGCAATATAGCAACGATTACCTATTCGGTAAGGTATTCGGTTTGTTTGCGGCGCTGGCCATACTGATTGCCTGTCTGGGATTGTCCGGTCTGTCGCTGCTTACCACTACTCAGCGGTCCAAAGAGATGGGAATACGGAAAGTGCTTGGCGCTTCGGCGGCGGGTATCGTACTGCTGCTGTCGAAAGATTTTATCCGACTGGTGCTGCTCGCGATCATTATCGCTTCGCCTGTAGCCTGGTATCTTATGCAGTTGTGGCTAAAGGATTTTGCTTATCGTATCGATATCAGCTGGTGGATATTTGCATTGGCAGGCGTGCTGTCAATGATCATTGCATTGCTGGTGATCGGTTTTCAGACCGTGCGATCTTCAATCGCCAACCCCATTAATAGTCTCAGGACCGAATAAAAACAAGATTGTACAATGCGTAGTGCTATCCTTAGTCTGTTGTTGGTGTTTTGTTCCGGGTGCCTTTTTGCCCAGGACACGGTTTTCGACAACTATCGGCTGGAACCGGTGCAGGTGAATATTTCGCTTACTCCTATTGATGGTTTTAACGCAGTGAGGGTGGCCCGGGATACGGCTACCAGAGGAGCCGATATTCCCACATTCGCCCGACTGAACAATACCGACAATTTCATCAACGGAACCATTGAGGTGAAATTGCTGAGTCGGCTGCTGCCCGACGCGGGTCCTGCTGCGAGGGGCTTTATCGGCCTGGCATTCAGGATAAACAAGGACAACAGCAGGTTCGAAGCCATTTATATCAGGCCTACCAACGGAAGGGCGGAGGACCAGCTCCGCAGGAACCATTCGACGCAATATTTTTCCTATCCGGACTATAAATTCGACAGGCTGCGAAAAGAGGCCGGGGGAAAATATGAATCCTATGCCGATATGGGTCTGAATGAGTGGATCAAAATGAAGATCGTGGTAAAAGATCTTCAGGCCAAACTCTATCTGAATGATAACCCGCAGCCGGTCCTGATCGTGAACGACCTCAAACTGGGCGCGACCGGTGGCGGTGCTATCGGTCTGTTCGTGGATGGAGGTACGGATGGGTTCTTCCGGGATATTAAGGTGGTGACGGAAAATTAGCAAAATATTTTAGCTGGGAAATAAATTCATCAGTCATGTTAAGGAACTATCTCAAGATCGCTTTCAGAAACATCGTTAGGCATAAGGCCTTTGCTGCAATCAATATTGCCGGGCTGTCCATTGGCATGGCCTGCAGTATTTTCATTTTGCTGTGGGTACAGAACGAACTGAGTTACGACAGATTTCATAAGAATGCAGCTACAATTTATCGCGTCAGCGCCGGCGGTGAGAGGAACTCCGGACCCATGGTTCCTGAGCTGAAAGAAAAGATCCCCGCAATAAAAAACTATGTTCGCTTCAGTCAGCCCACCACGACCTATTTTGCAACGGGTGCAAAAAAGTTCGAAGAAAAGGCCGTTTTTTATGCCGATTCGACCCTGTTGCAGGTGTTTTCATTCCCCTTAATAAACGGGAATGCCGAAACCGCATTAATGAGGCCGGATGCTGTGCTGATTACGGAGGACATGGCGAAGAAATATTTTGGCAATGAAAATGCGATCGGGAAAATTTTAAAGAGAGATAATAAAGACAATGTGGTTGTTACCGGTGTGCTAAGGAATATTCCGGCAAACTCACATTTGCAGTTTGATTTCATTATGCCGATGTCTGCCATTGTGCATTCGGACTGGCGTCTGCGGGATAATGTCTGGGTCAGTTATGATTTCTATGACTATATACAGCTCGATGAGAATATAAGAACCACGCCGGCTGCTTTAGCGGGGGTTGCCAGACAGATAAGTGCCATTTTTGCAGGGCATGCAAAGGAAAATCCGCCCTCGATGAGCCTGGAGCCTTTGGCTGATATTCACCTGCATTTGGGTTATCCTTCTGATCTGCCCGGCCAGGGGAATATCCAGTATGTAAACACATTATTTCTGGTTGCGTTGTTTATTCTGGCAGTTGCCTGTATCAATTTTATGAACCTGGCTACGGCAAGGTCTGCGCGCCGGGCAAAAGAAGTGGGCTTGCGAAAGGTGGTAGGCGCTGGCCGCGTGCAACTTATCGGTCAGTTCCTCGGCGAGTCATTGTTCATTTCCTTTATTGCGTTGTTGATAGCTGTCTGTCTAATATACCTGTTGCTGCCTGTTTTTAATAGCCTCGCGGGCAAACAACTTTCTATACAATTACTGGACGGAAAATTGATAGCATTGCTGGTCGGTATCGCGTTGTTTACCGGGGTTGTTTCCGGAAGTTACCCCGCTTTGTTCCTGTCAGGTTTTAAGCCGGTAAAGGTGCTGAAGGGAGACGTGAAAACGATGGGTGGCAATCTGTATTTCCGAAATGGTTTAGTAGTAGTGCAGTTTGTCGTTTCGATCGTATTGCTCGCCAGTACTGCGATAGTATACCGACAGTTGAATTTTATCAGGAACAGGGACCTTGGGTTTAATAAATCGAACCTGCTTTACATGCCCATGACCGGTGATATGGGAGACAAGCAGCAGGCATTGAAAGCGGAGCTAGAGCGTAACCCGCTGACTGTAAATTTTACTTCTATCACTGACCCGATATCTAATTTGTCCAGTAACACACCCGGTGTGGAATGGGAAGGGAAGACTCAGGCGGATAATAATATTTGGTTTTCAAAAACATGGGTGACGGATCGGTTTTTCGAAGTCCTGAAAATGAAGATGGCGAGCGGAAGGGCATTGTCTACTACTGGATTTGCCGACTCGGGTAATTTTGTGATCAATGAAAAAGCGGCAAAGGCCATGAGGATGACTGCTGCGAGCGCAATTGGCAGGCCGCTGAAATTTAACGGCGAGAAAGGAATCATTGTAGGAGTCGTAAAAGATTTTAACTATAAGCCGGCGCAGACAGCCATTGAGCCAATGATACTTGCATATAATCGTTGGAATGTTGGGATGGTTTTGGTGCGGACCGAGCCGGGGAAGACGGAAGCTACCATTCAGGCACTGAAAAAAATAAGCATGCAGCTGAATCCTGCTTTCCCTTTTTCGTACGGGTTTGTCGACCAGGATATCAGTAACTTATACAAAGGCGAGCAACAAATGGGCGACCTGTTCAATGTATTTGCGATAATTGCCATTCTTATTTCCTGTATGGGCTTGTATGGTTTGTCGGCATTTCTGGCCGAGCAACGTACCAGGGAAATAGGGGTAAGAAAAGTGCTGGGGGCATCGGTATTCAACGTGGTTTATTTATTATCGACGGGGTTTACAAAGCTCATATTGATTGCTATCGTAATCGCGGTACCCATTGCGTGGTTCGCCATGAATAAATGGCTCAGCGGTTTTGCTTATCGTGTTGATGTTGGGTGGGCTATTTTTTTGATAGCCTCACTGGGAGCACTGGCGATAGCATGGTTAACGGTGAGCTATGAGTCTGTAAAGGCCGCAATTGTCAATCCTGTAAAGAGTTTGAGGAGCGAATAGGCCAGATAGAGAGATTTTGACAAACCTGGGTGCCGAAGAATAGTTTTGGATCGTACCGAAACTATGCTTATCTTTACCACGTTAAACTGAGTTTTGCATTTAGTATAATTTAATTACGCCTGCTTCATATTCTGCATTCTAATTATCTTCCCGCTCGACGCCTGCCTCAGATCTTTTTAATTATCAATAGTTTAGTATGAACATTTATGTTTCGAATTTGAGCTTCAACGTACAGGATGAAGACTTGAAAGAATTTTTTGCTCCTTATGGTGAAGTGACTTCAGCGAAAGTCATCATGGATAAAATGACGAACCAATCCCGTGGGTTTGGTTTCGTTGAAATGCCTGATGAAGCGGCTTCGAAAAAAGCGATAGCTGAACTGGATGGTACGACTGTCGAAAACAGAACCATCAAGGTGAACGAAGCAAGACCCAGAGAAGAAAGACCTGCGCGCAATTTTGGCGGCGGAGGCTACAACAATTCAAATAGCTATAATAAAAATAGGTATTAATTTTTGTCCGTAAGTGAAGAAAGCCCCGATCCATTCGGGGCTTTTTTTGTACTTATTATTTTGATGGGGTTTGAATATGCATTTCCACGGAGTGAATTTTTCCGTCATCTGCCAGTATAATCCTATTCCCTGATCCTTGCTGGTCGTCCATTTTCCACCATGAAAC